>SMTZ1_10007319_pt1 | contig 11187 bp, 13 predicted proteins | sample DeeMarSWOR136_30_FD_25667 | JGI IMG/M metagenome (IMG submission 25667)
TGGACAACCTTTATACATTGTACAGTATTATATACCATGAAACACCATTTCATCACCCCTATTTAAATTCTTCGTATGAAATATTGATCTATATATCCATTATGTAATAATTAATCAATTAAACCAATATATTTGTGCATTTTATTCAAAAAAATGTATAAAATGCACAAATATACATCCGAAACATTTATAAGTCAATAAAAGTAATCTTCTATTTTGAATATTCAACCTCAGCGCTTTTCATCCCATAACCTAAAGATTTATATATCTCTTGATACAAATAAAAGAAAAACCAGAGGAGGTGTATATATGGAATACGAAGAACCAGAACTTAGAGATATAGAAGAATTCTCAAGAGGATGCAATACTGGTGAATGTTGCGGTGGGAAGCTCTAATGGATTTAGGGGTTATGCCAGAAGTGAACTTGAGCCTTAATCCTAAGGTGAAGTTAATTAAGGAAGGAGATCACGGTTATCTCTATGACCATGAAAACGTTTGCGTACAGGTGGCAAATAGGACAGCTTTACACATACTGGAATTGTGTGATGACGAGCATTCTGTAAATGATATCATAGAGGATCTAGCAATGTTGTTTCCAGATGTTCCAAAATCAAAACTGGAAAAAGATGTTACACATTTTATTGCTGACTTAATTAAAGAGGGTGTTGTGGTATTCTCATGACCCAGTTGAAACAATTATTCTTATACCTCACCTATGAATGCAACATGAAGTGTAAACATTGTTGGGTATACAGTGATAAAAAGAGCAAACCACTTGACAGCAGTATATGGATCAATGCAATAACAGAAGCTCAAGACCTTGGACTAGAACTGGTGAAGTTTACTGGTGGAGAGCCATTTCTAGAGAAATCGCTTTTGTTTACATTGGTAGACACTGGTATAGAGTACACTGCTGAGACAAATGGGACTCTCTTTACTGAATCTGATGTAGAACATCTTTCTCAATCCAAAATCAGAGAAATAGGAGTGAGTATAGATTTTCCAGATCCACAACGATTTGAAGCCTTTAGAGGACTCCCCCACTCATTTGAGAAAGTGACCAACAGTATAATCCTACTTCATGAGTATGACATACCTGCTGTGTGTATTATGAGTGTCTTTGCTGATAACCTCAGAGATATTCCTGCTGTTGCTGAATTGGTGTTTGACCTTGGTGCTGACAAATTAAAGGCACACCCTGTTATGGCAATGGGAAAAGCAAAAGAGTTTGTAAACCATCTCCTTCCTCTCCCTGCGTATAAAGAATTGGCCCATACACTGGAGGAAATAGAAGAAATGTACCCTGGAAAAATTGGCACATCTCTCCCTTGGGTGTTAATTGCTGACTTTGCATCCGACCACTTGGATATTACCAGAACAGTATGCGAGTACAAGAGTCTTTTAACGTTGCTCCCCAATGGTGATGTCTCCCTCTGTGGAGTTGGCATAACCAGCCCTTCAACTATTGTGGGAAACATTCAACAGGATGCCCTCTCAGATATCTGGGAGAATAAACCTGGCCTCCTCAGTGAGTTGCATGACATGGACCCTCTGCATATTCATGGTATCTGCGGTAAATGCATCTTCAGGAGATACTGTGCCAACATGTGCCCCGCTTATGTGTATGACATTTATGGGACATTTACAGCTTCCTACCCCCTCTGTGAAGAACTGAGAGCTTCCGGTCTTTTCCCTGAAAAATACCTGGTGTAACCATGAAAATACCAAGAAATTTACTGCTGTTATACATTTCTTCATTCTTTCTGGGATTTGCCTTTGGCTTCTTCAGATGGGTGATGCCTCTCTTGCTCATGGAATCAGAAGGAGCAGTCATACTAGGGACAGTATTCTCCATTTCTTCTGTTGTCACCGCTTTTGTAGCATTTTCTGGAGGAATTCTCTCAGATAGGTATGGCCGCCGTCTTATCATTGTGTGCGGTACAATCTTATTTGCTTTGGGGTCTACATTGTTAATAGCATCCCATACCATTCCGCTTTTGTTAATCTTTGGTGTTGTATTCATTTTAATGTCTCCATCCTTTTACCGGGCTGCTGTAGATGCGTTAATTTCTGAGTCTGCAGATGACGCAGTTTTAGGAAGAGCCTTCTCTGTTATGCCTGTTTTAACATTGGTAGGAATGTCTTCAGGATCTGTTGTTCTAGGATATATAACAGAAAGTGTGGGGTTATTGTATGCGATGACTGTAAGTCTTGTCTGTGCATGGGTAGCAGTATTCGTCCGAATACTCATTATTGAACCTTTGAAAAAGACAAAAGCAGAACGTTCAGAACTGTCATTGAGCCAGATTAAAGCAGTTGTAGAGAATAGATACTTGATCTTTTTTGCATTCATCGTAATTGGAACAGGGTTAATAAGCTGGTTTGGAATTTATCTTCCCAGTTTTATGTCAGAAGTCATGTTAATGGGTGAAAAAACTATTGGTATACTCTTCTCTGTCTTTTCTATTAGCCAAGCTGTAATGCAGCCTGTGGCGGGCTGGTTTATCGATAAGTTCAACGAGAGATGGGCATTAGCAGTCAATTTGGGAGGAAGTGGTATCTTCGTTTTGTTGTTCGTTTTCTTTTCACAGATCAATCTATTTGCAGCCATACTTTCAATTGTGGTCTCTTCTTCGTTGAGTGCGTTCTATAATGTGGGTTATTCTGTGTATATAGCCCGGGCAACGAAGGAGAAGATACGAGGTACAGTGTTTGGAGGAATGGAAACACTGGGATTTCTTTCATCTGTGCCAGCACCCCTCATTGGAGCATTCTTGTGGGAGAAATCTCCTTATTTGACTTTTGCCATTATTGGCATTGGTAATATTGGCCTCCTTACATTTCTGATGAAAAAGGTGGAAAAATGAGAAAAGCAGCGCAGAGGTTCAAATATGTGGATTTGGTCAATCTAGGTATTGGTATCCCTGAAAATCTGGATTCAGCAATTGTAGACTGTACCAGCAAAATTGAAAGAGCTCGTACTGTGTGTGAATGGGTAGTTTCTACCATCGCAGATGATGAAACAACAGTTGATACAGAACAAGTTCTTTCCTGTAAAAAGGGGACCTGTTTGGGAAAATCTGCTCTCGCTGTTTCATTATTACGAAATTTAGGATTTAGCAAAGAAGAAGTTTTCGTTATAATCTTAGTAAAAAAAGGGGAAAACCCTTTTGAAGCACTTCACGCTCTAGTTTACCTCCAGTCTGAAGAAATATTCTTCGATTTAACAGATGGATTCTGCGAGTACGATAAAACGCTTGAGGATGTTTCATTTACAAGTATGGTGGTGCTCATGTTTAATGATGAAATCTGTCTGGTACCTTATTAGCTGATTCTTCTTTTTCAGGGTGACATCATGCTGTAGAGGCTTTCACCAACTCTAAGGTCAGAGACTCACCAACTCTAAGGTCAGAGACTCACCAACTCTAAGGTCGTCAAGAGATAACACTGATTTTGCACATTTCATTGAGATATGGATATGGAAGGATGCATTCATTACCCACGAAAAAGATTTTGAAGAAATTGAGCACCGGCTGCTGCTGAACCTGAGTAACCAGAAAGTCAGGTATGTGGAGGCTTTCTACTCCCCCAGTGATTTTCATGCATAATGAGCCAAGTTAATACTCTTTTCATTTTTTCTTTCTTTGATTATAGAAAAACTTATTTTCTATTGTAGATTTTGCTTATAAAGGTTCTTATGGATATTATTAAAAAAATACGAGAAAGAAAACAGATAATACATTTTTCAAATGAAGGTGTTATCATTTCTTGTAGACACTGCAAGCCTCTCTTTGAATCTATCGAAGTTCCGGTATTATCATACAACTCTGGTACCAGTGTAAAGCATCCAAATTGGACAGTGAAAGATTGGTGAACAGTTGGGGTAGTACCCGGGTGGTACCCATAATGCATTAAAATACTCTTTTTCCTCCCGTTTTTCCCGAAAAGTCCAGTAAACTCAAAATTAGAAGGGAATAGCTTTTTTACTCTATATTGGAATTGGGAACCTATAAAGAGTTTTCTTATAAACTTTTCCCAAAATTTGGCTAGATCGTTCCCTTTTTCGGGACAGTATATCATCTTTTCTATTTTCCTTACCTACCAAGTCACCTCTTAGATCATTCCCAAGATCCTTATCTTTTCCTCCTGTACCAGAGGTAAGATCCCCATCCTATCAAGCCAAAAATGAGCAACAGCCACATGCCATGTCTAATATGTGCGATTTCGCTTTCTGCGAACAGTCTTGAGTATTCAGTTGGGATTTCTTGAATGACAGTACTGAGGCGATGCAATGCATTGTGTACAAGAATCCAAAAGACAGCTACCATCATTATGATGAAGAGAATAGCTGCTCCAATGAGCCCGTCTTTACTGTTCATGTCTATGAGATATCCAATATCCAATATAAGACTTACGTTCCAGAATTGTTTTTTGAATACTGCTACCATTGCAATCTGGAATAAGGAATTAGAATAAGAAACGAGAGATAAATTCCACTATCAGGATGATTATTATGGCGAATATCATATATACAAAGACACGTTTGAGACCTTCCCTTGTTCCCAGTCTATTTAACCAATGCATTATTATAATCCACTGCCAGTGCAATACTGTAGATAGCTCTCAGAGGATTATGGGTACTTGGGTAACTCTACATATCCAATTTTTAAAGTATAAAGCTTACATGTTTCTGCAAATGTTTGTTTCTGTAGGGCGTGCCATATTATCGTATATAGTACTGTTTTCCTATTTTCTATCATCAATGTATCCAAGTTTAAATCATATCTACCACCGTTTAAATGACCTCTTTTTTTGATTTTCTAATTCCTTACACGCTTTTCTATATTTTGCTGTTAACTTGCTGTTTTCTGCTCTTAATCTCACAACCTCCTTCCATGCAATGACACCATTCAGTACAAAATCCATCAACGGCAATAGTTCTTCTGGTTTCCTAAAACCTCCAATATCTGAGAGAGCAACAGGTAGATCAATGATTCTGAAGGTGATCATGTTCTTTCTATAGGCTCTAACGAACCCTTCCAGATCTCTTCTGCTATATTTCACACCCTACATTACTATCTTTACTCCTGAGATTGGTATATCTATGTTGATTTCGAAATCAGTCAATTTGAACCTATTTGTGTCAAAGGATTCTTGGATACTCTCAAACAACAATGACATTTCATGATATTGGAAAGGTGACTCACTTGGTTCGGTAGATAGATAAAATTTATATTCTAATTGCGGATTGCCATGTTTCTCAGTGACCATTCTGCCAGTAAAGTCTTTTATAATGGGTTTATCATTGAGAGTTTTGACAGAATCGCCGTATACCTCATACATCCTTGGGGATGCAATAGAAGCTCAGTTTAATCTAGTTCGACAAGAAATCTGGTCCTTGTTCTTTTTTGGAGTATTAGAGTGGAGTTTATTGCTTTGGCGTGAGATAGGGAAATTGCACCACAGAGACACATGAGTATGTCTTTGTTGTTCAATCAGTGATAACCCATGTTAATCACTGCTGACTACATCATCCATAACAAGAAATCGAGAGCGATATCTGGGAGAGAACATAAGAGGAGAGACCAGCCGCTAGAAAATAAATGTGGCATTTAACCCAAGAAACATATTTTTCTGGTTTTGAGTAGTCAATAACGTCCCTGAATGTTTTTAAACAATCATCGAATGACCTTTTCAGTTCTCCCTGCTCGAACTGCGAAGGATTTTCGCCTACATAATGAACCATTAAGCGATGATAATACTCTACCCCTGCCAGTTTCCAGTAGCTACCTGAAGCAGATAGGACTATACTTGCTGAGTATACTGCAAAGAATAAAGAGAATATTAGAATTATTAGCCCGAGAATTGATAGAAATTGAGGCCATCCTGTTACTGATGTGATGTCATTTCCAATCCAGAGTATGGCTGCAACTGCAATTGTGCTAGTCCATTTCACAAAATCTATCAACTTTTTAGAATATGATTCCTCTTTTTGCTTTACCTGATTCAGCAATTTATGAAGATATTCAGTGTCTACAGGCGTCATTAAACCTTCCACTATTTTTTCGACCCATTTTTCTCGTTCTCCTTCAGGTAATTTGTCCTTTTTTATCTTAGTTGCAATAATCGGGAGCGATTTATGGATGTTACGTATTGTACCTAAGTAAGCTACTAAGGTTTTCCAAAGCCTCAAGCATCTCGCCATGCTTAGTCACCATACATCTCTGGGCTGCAGACTATATAAAGCTAGCATGTCAATTCGGCTTTTTGTGTGTCTTCGTGGAGGGCATCTTTGAATCATGAGGAGGGTTCTATACAACACGAGATACAACATAATAGAGCAGATTATGTCTCCGGCAAATTGTCCAGATTCAACATCTTTCAAAAACTTCAAGTGCCGTTTGGAACAAGGCTGAAAGATGATACACGAATTTACTGACATGTGCAGAGCAATTCTGGAAAATCTCGGTCGGATTTTTAAGAAAAGATGAAATACTCCTTGAGACAAACTGATATACAATCAGATGTGTTGGATAACAGGCAGCAAGAGAACTAATGTATACAGGTAAAGAAATACTAAACAGCTCAACAAAATTCGAATCTCAAAATCAAAACGGGTTCCCAGTAAATATTTGAATACAACAGATGCTCCAAGACTTAAAATAAACCCATAAACAACAAATGATAAATCATAAAAAACTAAAGCCAGTAAAGAGTACTCAATAGGGCCTCTCAACAAAGATAGAACACCTATTAGAACTAGTAAAAGAATGTACTCAGACCTCTTGAATTTTTCAATGTATTCTCTCAGGTTAAAGAAGCGAAACACAAAGAACCCACAAACTAGCAAAACAATTCCAATAAAATTATCCTTGAACGTCAAAGGAAAAGCAAACAAAAAAGAAAGGCCAAAAGAATACACGTAACGGAGGCCGGATTCTTCCATTCTCTCTGAAAGGGAAATCTGTCTTTCTCCTGAAGGATATGTATTTCTGTACATCAAATCGAACGTTTTCTCTTCTCCAAATCGCAAATACATGCAGTGCAACCCTTCACCATCAGAATCCAGAAAAGGGGCTGTAGCTCTCTCCTCTCCAGAAGTTACTGTCCCTAATTCTTGATACTCTTCATCAATTTTTGCATGGAATATCCTGTGTCCGAATGCATTATTGACATACACAATGTGAATAACACCTTTTAAATTTGTAATGCAGGGCATCCACGAGTATGCGCCTATAGGAAAGTCTGTCAACTGTTGTACATCTTTTTTAATGTCACCAGGTTTTGTCACTTCAGTGGAGTACAGGTTGTGAGACCCTGTTTTCGAATCAGACCACACACAGGTAATAGTACCAGTATCTGAAACCACAAATTGGGGCCCCTTGAATAACCCTAACTTTACAGGATCTAGATGGATATTCTCACCCAGGTCATATACTGCTTCTACCTCTCCTGAAAAATTTAAGTGGGCATACATGATGTGGTCATAAACTTGTTTTTCCAGGTATACAATGTGAATTTTTTTATCAGTAACAGTGGACGCTTTTGTGGAATTTGTTGAAACTATCTTTTGATCGACAATGATTTCCCCTTGAGGATTAACAATACTCAGCAATATGTGAGGTACTCCCTCTATGAGGTCAGTCCAGGTAATCACCAGGTTATCAACTCCTGCTGCAAGGTACAAATCTTCTTTGTGGTCTGGTGTATCAGTGATCTGTACTAACTGATTTTTGTCCACATCCAATAAATAAACTTGCCATCTCCCCTCTCTGTTGTCCAGAAATGCCACGTATACAGTCCCTGCATAGATGCAGGTGGTTACTGATTCTTTCAAAGAAGGATACTCAGTCAGGGGTTGAGGATCAGAAGCTTTTCCATTATCTACTGTACTGTAGAAAAGGTCAGTATACTCATTTATCCTATCTACGTACACCACGTGGATGACCCCTTGGGTATCGACAGCAAAAGAAGGAATTCTCATGACAGCAGGGAGGTTCTGCACCAGTAATGGTTCTGACCACGCAGGAGACTGGGGTATCTCCCGTATTGTGCCGTACGGGACAGGAGAACCCAGAGAAAGGAAAGCTATAACAAGGGTTAGCAAAAAGAAATATCCAACAATTCTGGCACCTGAAGGGCTTCGTCCACGCATGGGTTATCACCTGTTCCACCCTTTATAAGGTTACCTCCAGGGTTGCTGAGTCCATAAAACCCATATACAGGTTTGACTGTTCTCCCTTCTGGCAACTACTGAAACAGTTATATACTGCTGATTTGAAGAGATACTATGGAAACATGCAAGAAATGTGGAGGAGAACTCTTAGAAGATGCACGATTCTGCAATTTGTGTGGGACTTCTACTGCAACACAAGAAGAATTTGTAGTAGATTCTGATCACCTCATAGAAACTGTAAAAAAACTTCTTCATGAAGGAAATGTAACCAGAATATTCATCAGAGACGAAGAGGAAAGGTTACTTTTAGATATTCCTGTAGCTATTGGTGTCATAGGGCTGCTCATTGCTCCATGGCTTGCTGCTTTGGGTGCAATTGCAGCTTTGGTTACCAAGTGTACTATAGTAGTTGAACGGAAAGAGTGAACCAACCAGTATACCACTGCTATGATATGATAACTGTACTGAGACTGATTTCAACATTAACATTAACATCAATACAGTACTTCTATATGTATTTATTTTCTGCACACTTTTTGTATAATTGCAATATCAGAGATAGGTTTTAATCTAGATTGAAGTTAAAAGAGTAGTAAATTGGTGAAAATTCAAGGGCACTATTAAGTACAAAAAACCCCAAAATCTCCGAAAGCTCAAACCAGAGACATAGATTTTTAACACACGCTTCTAAGTACAATAGAGGTGAAGATATGAACAAAATAATCATCATGAAAGGATTTCCATTTGAACCGTTTGATGAATCGAGTCTCAATGGAGAAGGTTCGGGTGGAAGTGGTGGATTTCCCGGTTAAGGTCTAAAACTATACTCCATAATCGAATTACTGTAGTCTTCCACCAAATTTTCCTTTTGAAGTGTACCCAGAACCTTCCTCACAAATGTTCTGGCAGTATACGGGAAAGGGACGTAAATAGTCATGACCAATCGGTTACAAAGTCTGTAAAACACACTTGGAGTAGGTAATTGCGAGAAGAGATCAATTATTAAAGAATCATGGTCAGTGATAAATGCATAAACACAGGTGAGATAAGTTTCCTCTCCTTTTGGATAGTACATAGTATAGGTATTTCCAAATTCATTCTGTCTGCGAATCCATTTCATAATTTTGTCCGAATGGATCTTATATTTTTTTATTATTGGTGAAAATGGTTTTCTCATGTTATCCTTCAATATCCAGTATAACACCTCGTCTTTTTCATCCCATGGTAGATATTCAGTATCATGGTAGATAAGGGGTGATGCATACTCTTCAATTTGGTCTAAAGATTCCAATTTCTCCCTCATCACTTTTATTGACTTTTCAAATTTCCAATCAGGTGGTGTTGATACGAAGTAATCCGACCTTTCACCACCAAGGATAACATTCTCAAAATCCATTGGCGATTTAGAAACGACATGAAAATTTGCAAATCCTGTATGTACTGAGTAATAAGACACTATTTCACTTTCTTCGAACTTCTCAGATAGTAATGAAGGGTCTTTTATGTTAAGGTAATAAATATACTCCTTGAAGTTTAGAAAAGATTTTCTCCTGAAAATTGGTGGGTATATAATCCTATTTTCAATAGCTAATTTCCACCATGATGATGCAGTCCTGTTATCCACTTTAAGTCTCTTTGCCATATCAGAAAAAGCAATCCTTGGTTCTTCATTTACAAGCAGAAACAGGGAGTAGAAGTCCCTCGGGAAATCTCTGAAAGTGAATTCTTGCATGGTTCACCTCAGAAAGATATATGAATAGGGGAGTATATAAAGTTATCGTAAGTATATCGTAGAGATTCCATAGATCCGTTTCTGTGAGAAACCTCTTTAGAAGTGAAAAGGAAGTGATACCATGGGAGAAGAAATTTTGAATGAACCAGAGAAAAAAGAGAAAAAAGAGGATAAAAAGAACCTCCATGACGCTGATATACCCGGGTAATTTCAACATTATGAAGGCTTCCCGCTCTTATATTCACCTCCTAGAGGAGCCAGAAAGGTGTGGATGGCGATCAATCTGGTTCCTCTTCCAGAGGGCCTGGTGTTATGGATGAATTCGGTTTTCCATCTTCATCACCTTTTTCCTCTCTATGGGTCCTCTGGCTCACTATAAAAGGTAAACACGTACACACTAAGGCATGAAAAGGTGATAGACTGAACGAAAAAAGTGAAATAATCGAATTATTAGTATTAAAAGGAACAATTGACGTTCTAAAAATATTAAACAAAGGGAAAACCCAGTACAAAGATCTGAAAATGGCATTAAACATAGTTATTTCAATTTTGAATATCAGATTGAAGCAATTATTACATTCAAAACTTATCACGCATCACATTATTAAAAATCCTGAAAGGAACGAGTATTACGAGATAACAGAAAAAGGAAAAAAAGTTTTAAAAGCTTTCTTAGATTTTGAGGACACCTTGAGTAAAATATAATAAAAAAAGAATTAATGAAAAAATAAAAAGAGAAAAAAATATCTAAAAATTAGAAATAAAGGAAACAATAGAAGGAACAAAATCAGGATAGAACCAATCTCAACATCAACAGAAACCCCTTTTAATGTCTGTGACATACTATAGTAATGCAACCCAGAAGAACTATCTTAAAAAAATCTATAATCATTTCTGCAGTTGTCGTCTTCTTTATTTTCAGCTGCGGAGGATCTTTTAACCCATTAACCTGGAAATCTCAGGTTGAAAGGCGGATATCTCCCCAGATTTTGATCCAGCCGGAAAAAATGGCTCCCTTTTATGCAGAAATAGAACCGGACACAGATGATGATCCTTACACTATATCCCAATTGGTTGAATCAGAAATTCTGTATACAAGTGATTTCTTTAACCATGCGTCCTTGGATCATCTTCCTACAGCAGAAGAGGTCGTACAAACCAGACAGGATGATTGTGACGGCCAGGCTGTCCTTTTGTGTTCTCTTTTGAGGTACAAAGGATATACTGCCTACACTGTGGTTGGACCTTCCCACGCCTGGGTTGAGGTGGAAACAGATG
>SMTZ1_10007164_pt1 | contig 11186 bp, 12 predicted proteins | sample DeeMarSWOR136_30_FD_25667 | JGI IMG/M metagenome (IMG submission 25667)
CTGATTATACAACTGTTCAAAGTTATTATGACACACCAGCAAGATATTTTAAAATTTTAAACCAAATAGTTGATATAGACCCGATTTATATTCCAATGAATTCAGAAAACCAGATAAGAAAAATCTTGGATTCAGCAGATTTTATAGGATCAAATGTGATAGCTGTGAGAATTTATTCTATGGATGATTATTTAGCAGTTAAAACCTGGCTTGATTCAGATCCAAGGCATAAAGCAATTTTGTTTCATTCAATTTCCTATCCCTCTGGATATAGATTATTTGAGGAATTTCCATTTCAGACAAGTTTTGATGATATAAATCCAATAATAAGATGAAAAATCCAAAATTAACTATTCAAAAATTTGTGAAGAGGAATAAATTAATTCTTATAATATCATTAACTGCTTTGGTTACCCGCCTTTTTTTCTTTTTTAGTTATCATATGATATGGTGGGATTCTGCTGTTTATATTGGAATGGGGAAATATATCTTTACTTTAGGCGAGCAGGGTTTATGGGAGCCAGTAAGACCAATAATCTGGACAATCATCCTTGGTTTTTTCTGGAAATTAAGATTTGAACCAATAATTTTAGGGAGATTATTAAATATAATAATGAGCCTTGCAATAATTTATCTGACTTTTTACATCACAAAAAGATTATATGATGAAAAAACAGCGTTAATAGCCTCTATAATAATATCTTTTTCTTCAGTTTTCTTTTTTTATAACTACCGGCTTTATACTGAAATTCCAGCTATTTTATTTGTGCTGCTTGCTTTTTACTTTTATTTAAAAGAAAGATTCTTTTTTACAGGAATTTTTTTAGCTCTGGCTTTTCTTACAAAATTTCCAGCAGGAATATTTATTTTCTGTTTTATATTGGTTATTCTTGCAAAAAAACAATTTAAAAGACTTCCTTTCTTTTTTTATGGTCTTTTACTTCCAATTATTCCTTATTTAATCTTAAATCAGAAACTATATTCAAATTTTATATTTCCTTTTATATCAGCAGCTACAATAATAAAGAAAGTTTTGGGATGCACTGTATTAAGATATTATCCCTGGTATAGCTATTTCTTTTTTATTATTAAAGACAATATTTTGAATTTATTTGCATTATTTGGGATATATTATACTTATAAAAAATACAATAAAGATAAGATTTTGCTGCTTTTGCTATTTTTACTGCCTTTAGTTTATTTTATGCAGCTTCAATGCCGTGAACACCGCTATATTCTAGTTTTTCTTCCATTTCTCTCAATTTTAACAGCTAAAGGCATTATGGTTACAATGGAAAAGATAAAGAAAATCAAGAAAAAACATTTTTCAATGGCGCTTATAGTAATTGCAGTCATATCTTTAATTTTTTCATTAAGTTTTTATTTTTTAACAGAAACAAAAACACCTATTCCTGAGAGGGAAAATTTTTACCGCTTTGCAGAAAACCAATATTTTCCACATGAAGCCTGGATTACAAACCCGATAGTGAATCTATATTTATTAAAAAAAGCTAATTTGCTTTATTATCCTGTTTATGATATAAACACAATCTTTAATTTCCAGCATTATGCTCAATCACATAACATCTCTTATGTCTTTTTGGATACCTGCGGTGGAGGCATGACTTGCGCTCCTACAGACTCAGCTTGTCAAGAAAAAACAAGGGATTTTATTGATTCATTTTTTACATATTCTTTTGCTCTTGCCTATAACGAGACGTTTGGAAGTTGTAATTATTACATCTTTAGAAAGTGATTATTTCTTTTTTATTTTAATTAAGTCACCAACAGTCAATTCATCAGTTTTTATTTTGGTTGCTTTTCCTTCTTCTTTGTATTCCTCAATTAATTTAATTCTTAGTATTTTTTCTAATTTTTTTGCCAGATCTAAATTTGGTTTGAATTCGCCAGTTTCTAGTTTATGAACAATGCTTTCTTTTTCCTTTATTTTTTTAGCAAAATCTTCTTGATTTAACCCAAGTTTTTCTCTTGCTTTTCTTACTCTAGCTGCAAAATCATTAACAACTAACTGTATTATTTCTTCTTCTGGCTCTTCAATTTTTTCAATTTCTTTATGTTTTTTTTCTTTTGGTATTTCTTCTTTAACTTGCCCTATTACTTTACCAAATTTAGAACAGTTTTTGCATACATTTAATATAGTTCCTTCTATATTTGTTTTGTATAATCTTTCTTCAGAACCGCACATATCACATTGCATAAAACCACTTCTTTATTGTTGGATAATTTTAATAATGACTTTTCTTTGCCTTGGGCCATCAAATTCTGCAAAATAGATGCTTTGCCATGTTCCCAGGATTAAATTATTATTTTTGATAATTAATGTTTCAGAGGCTCCTATTATACTTGATTTAATGTGGGAATCAGAGTTACCTTCTGAATGCTGATAATTTCCTTTTTCTGGAATTAACTTAGATAAGTTAACTAAGATGTCCCTCTGGACAGCTGGATCAGCGCTCTCATTTATGGTTATTGCAGCTGTTGTATGCGGACAATATACAATACAAACACCTTGTTTTACTTTACTTTGGTTTACAATATTAGTTATCTTTTTTGTTATGTCTATTAATTCATTTCTTTTAGAAGTATTTAATGATATTTCTTTTATCATATCAAATAAATTAATATTGAGATTTAAAAATTTTTCTTTATAACTTCAAATTAATTCAAAACTATACTAACCTTTAAAAATGACTATATTTTACAGAATTATATGGCAAAAGAAAAGTTTGTTTTAGTTAGTTTGAAAGAAAATAAGGCTAAGGAATTAGCTCAAGTTATATCAAACAAAAGCTGCAGAGCAATTCTGGATTATTTAGCTGAAAAAGAATCAACAGAAACAGAATTAGCAAAGAAATTAGAATTGCCTTTGTCTACTGTTCATTATAATCTCAGACATTTAGTTGGGGCTGGTTTAGTTACAGTTGAAGAGTTTCATTATAGTGAAAAAGGAAAAGAAGTAAACCATTACAAATTAGCAAATAAATATGTTATAATAGCACCAAAATCAACTTTTGGTCTTAAAGAAAAATTAAAAAGTGTTTTACCTGTTGCTTTAATAACCATAGCAACAGCTGGTTTAATTCATTTTTTCTCAGGGCGTGCTGGAACGTTTGGAGCAGCTAAACTTGAAAGAGCAGTTATGGAAGCAGGACCAGTTTCACAAGCTGTTTTACCTGCTCATCCGAATATAGCACTTTGGTTTTTGACAGGTGCATTTACAGCTATAATTTTGCTTTTGATAATAAATTATATCAGAAGGAAAAAATAAGCTTTTTATATTAGAAAATAAAATCTTCTCTTGTATGAAAAAAAGAGGTATATTTATTTTGGTTTTATCTTTATTATTTATTTCAGGCTGCGATAGTTCTGTAATTAATGAAACAGATTCAACAGAATGCAATAATGACAGAGATTGTTTTCCAGCAAGCTGCTGTCATCCAAATGAATGTGTTCTGGAGTCAGAAGCACCTAATTGTGAGGGTATTTTTTGCACTACAGAATGCGCTCCTAGCACGTTAGACTGCGGTCAAGGGAGATGTATATGTGAAAATAATGAGTGCAAAGCGCTTATCTATAGTTAAATTTATAAACATAAATATCTAAATTTAAACAAATGGAAAAACCTATTATCCAACTTAAGAATATAACAAAAAAGTTTGGCAGAAAAGTAATTCTTGATGATATAAGTCTCGAGATAAATCATGGTGAAATCTTTGGAATAATAGGCATGTCTGGCTCTGGCAAAACAACCCTTTTGAATAGTCTGATTGGGTATTATGAACCGGATAAAGGAGATATATTATTTTATTCTTATAAGGATAATAAATATAAATCAATTTTAAAAAATTTGCTAGAAGTAAGAAGAATCTTTGGATTTGCGCCCCAAACTCCTTCATTTTATCCTAAATTAACAATAGAAGAAAATTTAAGGCATTTTGGTTCACTTTATCATCTTCCAAAGGAGACAATACAAACTAATATAAGACATCTGCTTAATTTAACAGAACTCTCTGAAGAAAGAGACCAATTAGCACAAAATCTTTCAGGCGGAATGCAGAGAAGACTAAGCATTGCGTGCTCCTTAATCCATAAGCCCAAAGTTCTGATTTTAGACGAACCAACTGCAGATCTTGATCCTATATTGAGAAAAGAAACCTGGCAACTTCTAAAAGGAATTCATAATCTTGGTACAACTATAATTGTGGCTTCGCATCTTCTTTCTGAGTTAGAAGAAACATGCGAAAGGGTAAGTATTCTTCACAATACAAAATTGATTAAAACAGGAACAGTAGAAGGGCTTAAAAACACATTTTCAAAAAATAAGCAAATTTATCTAAGAACTGTTCATGAAAAATATAAAGTACTTGCAAAAGAACTTACAAAATTGCAATCACTTTCTATAAAGAAAGTATTACTAAAAAATAAAACTTTAATTATTCATACACCAAAACCGGAATCAACTGTTCAGCATTTACTTCAAGTTGTAAAAAAACGAAAGGATACAATTTTAAGTCTTAGTGTGAAGCAACAATCTTTGGAAGAGATATTTGAATCAATTTCACAATCAAAACAAACAGAAATTAAGCTTAAAGGTGATTAATTTGCGTCCTCTTTTCAAGATAATCCATAAAAACTTCAAATTGCTCATAAGGTCTAAAAGTTCTGCTCTTATCATAATATTAGGCCCTTTACTAGTAATTTTTTTAGTTGGAATTGCTTTTGATAATATTAACAAATACAGTATAAACATTGGCACTTATTCAAGCAAATACAATGAATTAACAGAATCATTCATAAGCAAATTGCAGGAAAAGGATTATAAGGTTCAAAAGTTCAATTCAGAAGAAGAGTGTGTAGAATCAATAAAACAAAGCAAGATTCATACCTGTATTATTTTTCCACCAGATATAAAAATAGAACCAAATAAAGTGAATGAAATAACATTTTATATAGATAACTCTAAAATTAATCTTGTTTGGATGATTCTTGATACATTATCTTCAAAACTTGAAGAACGTTCTTCTGAACTGAGCACAGATTTAACAAAGGGTGTTTTAGATAAATTAGATTTTACAAAGCAGGAGATATCATTAGATAAACCTGTTGTAATAGATTTGCAGACAGAAAACACAGAAATTACAAATAATGTAAATGAACTTAATAAAAATATGCCTTTTTCAAAAATTTCTTCTTTAAAAAATGAAACCACTAAATTTAAAGAATTTATTATAGGAAAACTTGTCAGTATTAATGATATTGTTAAATCTATTGAAGGAGATATAGATTCTTTACCTAATGTAACTACTTCTGATAAAAGTTTTTTAAAAGATCAGACAAAATTAATAAAACAAAGAATTTCAGAACTTTTAATTGAAGTTGATACAAGCAAGGGAGATTATTCTGAAATAGTTAATTCTCTTAATGAAATTGAATCATCTTTTAAATCAACAATTACTTCTATGACCAACTCAATTGAATCAAAATTATCCCAGTCTTCTTCTAAAATCAATAAAATCAAATCTTCTTTGGATAATATTTATAATACAATAGAAGGAGTTAAGATAAAAAATGCAGCAACTATTGTTAATCCAATAACAACTAATATTAAATCAGTAGTTTCAGAAAAATCATACCTTAATTATATGTTTCCAGCATTAATAGTGCTTGCTATTATGTTTATTTCTATTCTGCTTTCAACAACCCTTGTTATGATGGAAAAACATTCTCCTGCTTATTTTAGAAATTTTATAACTCCAACAAGAAATATAACCTTTATTTTAGGAACTTATTTTACAAATATAATACTAGTTGTAATCCAATTAATAATTATAGTTTCAATTGCCTTAATATTCTTTAAATCACAAATTTTATCAACACTTCCAGTAATTGGCTTATTATTGTTCCTTACAACTTCTTTTTTTACATTTGCAGGAATGTTAATAGGTTCTATTTTTACTTCAGAAGAAACATCAACTTTAGCTTCTATCTCATTAGGCTCTATTTTCTTGTTTCTTTCAGATGTTATACTTCCGATAGAAAGCATGCCTGGATATATCCAAAATATTGTACATTTTAATCCTTTTGTTCTTGCTGAGAATCTTCTTAGGAGAGTTATATTATTTCAATCCAAAATTTCAGTGATAGCAGATGATATCTATTTACTATTAAGTTATTCTGTTGCTGTATTAATATTAATCCTTCTTATTCATACTTTTGCAAGAAAACATCTTTTATTCAAAATTGAGATGCATAAAAAACATAAAAGAGTAAAAAAGTAAGCTTTTTAACTTCTTTCTCCTTACTGAGTTATATGATAATAGCAGTTTCAGGAACTCCAGGAACAGGAAAAACAAAATTATCAAAAAAATTAGCGAAAAAGCTTAATTATACATATATAGATGTAAAAAGAATTATAACAAAAAATAAACTGAAAGAAAGTTATGATAAAAAAAGAAGGACATATGTTGTTGATATAAAGAAATTAAATCCAATTTTAATCAAAATAATCAAAAGTTCAGGAAATTTAATTATTGATTCGCATCTTTCACATTATTTACCTCCAAAATATGTTGATTTATGTATAATCACTAAATGTGATTTGAAAGTACTTGAGAAAAGATTAAAAAAGAAAAGATATAATAAAGCAAAAATAAGGGAAAACCTTGATTGCGAGATATTTGATATCTGCTTAAATGAATCAAAAGAAGCAGGACATAAGATTTTGGTTGTGGATACTACGAAAGGAGTTGATTTGGAGAAGATTATAAAAAAAATAAAATCAATAAATTGAAATAAGATGAAAAACCAATTTTCAGCTTTGGAACTGCATTATTTAATAGAAGAATTGAAATATTTAGCAGGCTCTAAGGTAGATCAGATATACCATCCGTCAAAAAAAGAGCTATTGATACAATTTTATGTTGCAAATAAAGGCAAGAAAGTTTTGAAGATAAAACCTAATGTATTTTTCATTACAGAATCCAAGCAATTGTCAAAAGAGCCTTCTCAATTTTGTTTACTTTTGAGAAAATATTTAGCTAACTCTAAGTTAAAAGCAATAAAACAATTGGGATTTGAAAGGATTGTTCAATTTGATTTTGAAAAAAAACAAACCTGTTCATTGGTAATTGAACTTTTTAGTACAGGGAACATTATTTTATTGAAGGATAATCAAATTTTGGCAGCTGCTGAGTATCAAAAATGGAAACAAAGAGTGATAAAGCCAAAAGAAAAATATATTTATCCAAAAAAAGAATATAATTTCTTAGAATTAAAGGAAAAAGATCTGAAGAATCTGCTGAGAACTACAAACAAGGAAAATCTGGTTAAATGTTTGGCTATAGAACTTGGTTTAGGCGGTATTTTTGCAGAAGAATCCTGTCTTTTATCAAATATTGATAAGAATAAAAAAACAAAACGATTAACAGCTAAAGAAATTTCCTCATTAATCAAAGCATTTAAGGAACTTAAATCACAGAAAATTAATCCTCAGATAATCTATAAAAATGAACAAATAATTGATATAATTCCTTTTAAATTAGAGTTTTACAAAGATTTAAAGCAAGAATCTTTTAAAACATATAATGAAATTCTTGATTTTTATTTTTCAAAAGAATCTGAACTAATCCAAAAACAAAAGTTTAGCTTACAAACAGAGAAAATCCAAAAAATCATTTCAAAACAAAAATCAGATATAGATGATTTGAAAAAATCTATTGAAGAAAATAAGAAAAAAGCAGAATTGATATATCAAAATTATAATTTGATAAAAGAAATAATTGAAGAGATAAATAAAGCCACTAAAAAATACACCTGGAAAGAAATCCAGCAAAAACTCAAAGGGCATAAAATTGTTAAGCAGATAAATCCTAAAGATAAAATTATTATTTTAGAACTATAAGGCGGGCAGCTTACCGGCTTTCCCACATAATGCAGTACACACCGATACGGAAGCTTGCTTAACTTCTGTGTTCGAATGGGAACAGGTGAACCAAGCTCCTATGGCCGCCCAAGAATAAGAATTTTTAAGCTATTTATAAAGCTTTCGCTAAGACAAAAAAACTAAATATTTATATATGCTTCCAGTACTCTTTACTTCTGGGGTGAATTAATGAAGGTAACTATTGTAGGGACAGGCTACGTGGGATTGGTTGCAGGCGCATGCCTTGCAGATATGGGTCATGAAGTTATTTGCTTGGATATTGATAAGGAGAAAATAGACAAACTTAACAAAGGAGAACTTCCTATTTATGAGCCTGGCTTAAAAGCAGTTGTAAAAAGAAACGAATTCGATAAAAGGATTTCTTTTACAACAGACAAGGAAAAGGCAATAGATTTTGCTGAGATAATATTTTTAGCAGTTGGCACGCCCCAAGGCAAAGATAATAAAGCTGATTTGACTTATATAAAACAAGCAGCAGCAGATATTGGAAAATATATGAAGAATTACAAGATTATTGTTGACAAAAGCACTGTTCCTGTCGGGACTGCAGAGCTTGTTAAAAAGATAATAAAGGACAATCAAACTAAAAAAATTGAATTTGATATTGTTTCGAATCCAGAATTCTTAAGAGAAGGAGAAGCAATAAAGGATTTTATGCACGCTGACAGGGTTGTTATTGGGTGTGATTCTGAAAAAGCAAAACAGAAGATGGAAAAACTTTACAGAACTTTTGCAAGAAGCTTCAGACCTTTGATTTTTGTTGACCCGAAAAGCGCAGAAATGATTAAATACGCTTCTAATTCAATGCTTGCAACAAGGATTTCTTTTATGAACGAGGTTGCAAGATTATGCGAAAAAGTAGGAGCTGATATTAAAAAGGTTGCAGCTGGAATGGGATTTGACCATAGAATTGGGCCTTATTTTCTGCAGGCAGGAATAGGCTATGGAGGAAGCTGTTTTCCAAAAGATGTCAGAGCATTCATGGAGATGGCAAAAGAGAATGATGTTGATTTTAAGATTTTAAATGCTGTTGAAGAAATAAATGAGGAACAAAAAAAATCCCTGCTTCCTAAAATCAAAAAATTAGTTCCTGACCTTAAAGGAAAGAAGATTGCTTTGTGGGGGTTAGCTTTTAAGCCTAAAACAGATGATATGAGAGAAGCTCCTGCCTTGGTTTTAATAGAACAATTACAAAAAGAAGGTGCAAAAATCAGTGCTTTTGATCCTGTTGCAAAGGAAAATGCAAAGAAACTTGTAAAAGGTGTTGAATTTATTGATGATGAATATGAAGTTTTGAAAGATGCCCATTGCCTTGTTCTAGTTACAGAATGGGATGAGTTTAGAAACTTCAGCTATGAAAAAGTTAAAGAATTAATGAAAGAGCCAAACATTGTTGATGGAAGGAATATTTACGAACCTGAGGATATGAAAGAAGCTGGGTTTAATTATATTTCTGTTGGGAGGTTATAAAAATCAAGGCTTTGATACTCGCGGCTGGATATGCGACCAGACTTTATCCTCTTACAAAGGACAGGCCAAAACCTTTGTTACCTATAGCTGGAAAACCAATGATGGAATATATTTTAGATAAAATCACTTCAATAAATGATGTGAATGAAGTCCTGGTTGTTACAAATAACAAATTTTCTGCACATTTTGAAGAATGGGCAAAAAATTATAATTATCCAAAACCAATAAAGATAATAAATGACGGCACACTATCTGATGAAGATAAGCTTGGGGCTGTTGGAGATATACAATTTGTAATAGATAGAGAAAATTTAAATGAAGATCTGCTTGTCATAGCTGGTGATAATCTTTTTGAATTTAATTTAAATGATTTTGTAGATTTTTTTAAACAAAAAAAGGATAATGCAATTGCTGTTTATGATGTCAAGGATATGGAAATAGCAAAAAGAATGGGCGTTGTGACTGTAGATGAAAACAAAAAGCTCACTTTTTTCCAAGAGAAACCAGAAAAGCCTAATACCACTTTGATAGCAATATGCTGTTATTTATTTCCAGCAGAAAAATTAGGAAAAATAAAAGAATTTCTTGATACAGGGGCTAAAAGCGATGCTCCTGGTTATTATGTACAATGGCTTTATAAAAATGACAATGTTTACTGCTTTGTATTTGAAGAAAGCTGGTTTGATATAGGCAATTTAGACCAATATAAAAAAGCAAATCAAGTATATGAAGGAAGAGGGGAATAGAGAATGGAAGAAATGAAAGGAAAAAAAGTTGTTGTAACAGGAGGAGCTGGTTTTATAGGCTCGCATATTGTTGATAAACTAGTAAGCCTTGGTGCAGAGGTTACTGTAATAGATAATTTATCAGAAGGGAAAATAGAGAATATTGCTCAAGTTAAAGATAAAATAAGATTTATCAAAGGGGATATACTTGATTTTGACTTATTGAAAAAAGAATTTAAAGGTGCAGATTTTGTAAGCCATCAAGCTGCGAAAAGATCTGTGCCAGAATCTGTTGAGAATCCAGATCCTTACAATGAAGTTAATGTTACAGGGCATTTGAGAGTATTGCAGGCTGCTCGCGACTGCGGTGTTAAAAGGGTTGTTTTTGCATCTTCTTCATCTGTTTATGGAGATACTGACAAATTTCCCCAGGAAGAAACAGACTATCCAATGCCAATTTCTCCTTATGCAATAACTAAGCTTACTGGGGAAGCATATAACAAGATGTTTTTTGAGCTTTATGGGCTGGAAACAGTAAGCCTTAGATATTTTAATGTATTCGGGCCAAGGCAGGATCCAAGCTCTCAATATGCATGCGTAATTCCAAAATTCATTCTTGCTGTTTTGAACAATAAACAACCAACTATTTACTGGGATGGAGAGCAGACTCGTGATTTTACTTTTGTTGAAAATAATGCAAATTCAAATGTGCTTGCGTGTTTATCCAAAAAAAAGGTCGGCGGAGAAGTAATCAATATATGCTCCGGCAAGGGCGTTACAGTTAATGAAATTTTAAAGCAGATAAATGAGCATCTTGGCACCGACATAAAAGCCAAATTCGAGCCAAGAAGGCCAGGAGATGTAAGGCATACAAAAGGAGAGCCTTCAAAAGCAAAAAAACTGCTTGATTATGAGACAACTGTTGGCTTTAAGGAAGGATTGGCAAAAACTATTGAATGGTTTAAAGAGCATAAAGAAGATTATTAGACATATATCAGCCAGAAGACTAAGATGATCCAAAGCAAAAT
>SMTZ1_10021663_pt1 | contig 11185 bp, 17 predicted proteins | sample DeeMarSWOR136_30_FD_25667 | JGI IMG/M metagenome (IMG submission 25667)
TAGGTGCTGACCACGAATTAAAAGAGGGAGATGTAATAAGAATAGTAGCAGATGCCTAAAATTCTTTCTTTGTAATTCCCTCTTTTCCACACTTGGGACATTTTGCCTTTTGGGAATCACCCTCTTTGTCAATTTGAAAAATATTATCACATTCAGGACATCTAAGATTAAATATTTGTTTAATGGTATCTCCTTTTTTTTCAAGAAGGATTTTTTCAGTTTGAAAAATGAGCTCTGGTTTTAGTTCTTCTATTTCTTTTGATTCAGAGCCATCTGTCTGTTCTTTAATAGTAGAAGGTATAGTTTTTTCAAAAGGTTGCATTGGACGCTCTTCATCAATTTCTTCTGATTTATCTTTAGGCTTTTTTGTTGGAAATAGTTCTATTGATCTTTCATCTTCTTTGGCTATGGATTCTTTACTTTGAATATTATTCTCAGGTTTTTTTACTTCTCCATCATAGGTCTTTCCAATTGATGATGGTTTCATTGCTTTCTCATTTTCTTGGTCTGTTCTTATTAGCTTCTCATCAAATGTCTTTTTATTTGTACTTTGAGTATTTTTTACCACCCATTGTTCCATTTCAGAAATTTTAATCGGCATACTAGAAGTCAATGGAGTTTCTTCTGATACAGACTTTTTTGTAGATATTTTAATGTCTTTTTTATCTATTTTTTTTGTTTTCTCTTTTTCATCGAATTTAATTTTTTCTTTTTTTTGAATAGGTAGATTTTTAAGTTGTTTTATAGAAAAAGAAGAAATCCTTATTGAAGATATTGCAGAATAAACTAACAAAATGATACTGATAATAAATATTATAAATGAATAGCCAACACTGGAATGTATCATTGATGCCGAGAGATTTTCAATATCATTGATAGATCTAATAAAAATAATTTGAAAATATACAATCAATACACTAAGTATGAAGGTTAAAATTCCTGAAAAAATCATCATTACCGGACCAAATATTGGACTTCTTAGCAATGCATAATAGATGATAAATATAAATGAAATTAGTGCAACACCGATTATAGCCCAAAATAAAATGTTGATAAGACTAAGTTTACCAGCTAGATCCTGTATTTGTGCATTATCACTAGATTTCATCATTTCATAGTTAAAATGTAAATTTTCTTTTAGTCTGTCTTTTTCTGCGATTGTAACCCAGGGAATAACTGAAATTAAAGATAGACATATTGTACTTAGGATTAATATAATGATTATATGTCTCCTAGTTTTTTTTACTATGTCGATTTTCATTATAAGTTGCTCCTATACCCGTAAATGGAGTGAGATTTTCGAGATTTATCAGATTCCAGATTTTGGACTGCTTTGTTAAAATTGGCTTTAATAAGCATTAATCCCATAATAGCTAAAAAAAGGGAAGATGTGAAAAAGATATAAGGGGTGAAAAAAAACAGATTAATATTATTTATACCTAAAACTTCAATAAATGGTCTATTTAGTTGCATTAGTAAATGTGCACCAAGAAATTTTATAGTTGATAAAAATACAATGAGATCAATAAAGATTGTCGAGGCTATAAAAATTGAATGAATAGTATTAACTGTTTCTTCAGAAAAATTCTTAAATCTATCAATTATGATGAATCCTGTAAAGATTAATCCTAATAATGCCAGAACTATAAGAGAATTAAATATTGTCCTTTGTGAACCAGTAAAATCATTTATTGTTAATCCAATATAGGTTTTGCTATTATTGCTACAATTGTTACATGTTGATTCAAAAAGACTTTTAATGTTATCATTCTCAATATCATTATTATTAAAATCTCTATATGAAAAATATTCTTCTATTGTTCCATTATCTGAGTCATATTTGATATACATCCACGGGATATAATTAATTAAAGCTAAACCAATAATTGCAATAATAATTGCAATAATTCCTAATTTTATGAAAGGTTTTTTTACTAATTTCTGTTCTTTTTTTATTTCTAAGTGAGTCTTTTTTAATAATTCAGCTTTTTTATAGGCCTCATCTAAAAATTGTTCTTTTAACTTTTTTCTTTTTCTATCTGATTTTTGTTGATCCTCTTCTTCTGTATCCTCATCGTTGTTTGTCATTACCTCTCCTGCACCCTAAAATAAATTAGTATTATACTATTAAATCTTTTGAAAACTTATTATCATCGAAATATAAAATGTGCATATGCATCTGTTTTATATCTGCATATTTATCTGCGAATCACTTTTTTATATATACCTTGTATTACAATGCATTGGGATCACTCTTCCCAGTAATTTTAATTTCTTGGAGAAGAAATATGATAAGGAGAAGTAACTATCGCAACAATAAAACAAGATTTATCGACAGAAAGATACCATTCGAGGATCTTCCCCTAAAAACCTTGAAGGTCACAATTCATGCTTTAAGATGGGTATTTCTTTTAATATTTTTATTTATTACAGTTGGAATCTTTGTATTGTTTTTGACTGGAGGAGAAAATTATGTCCAAATCATAATTGGGTATAGTATAGCTGGATTCTTTACATTCTTCATGGGCTACTTTGGTTGGCTACTTGCCCAAGGCATTATTGAGATGATTACTGGTAAGAATCCAAAAACTGATCGTAATTTTTCATATTATTTTAGAAGACGCCGAAAATATAGGTTTTAGGTTATTTTTTTATTTATAGTAATATTACATTTAACATTATTTGTGTATTTCGAGGTGAAAATTTATTGATAATCTTTGATAATCATCTACATTTGAGACGGGATGGACGTTTTTTAGATGCTGTTAGAGAATTTAAAAAATCTGGAGGTACACATTTTATTTTATGTCAGCTTCCAATGATAAATTTGGTATTTCGTGATAAAAGTTACAAAGCATGTTATCAAGAAACCTTGGATATGGCTAATGAGATTCGTTCAAATATTAATATCGAAGTTTTTGTAACTGTTGGGCCTTACCCAGTTGATTATTTAAGGTTGGTTGAAAAATTCGGAAGAGAATCTGCTGTTTTTATAATGAAAAAAGGAATTGATGAAGCAGTAAAATTTTGTGAGGAAAAAAAATGCATCGGTATAGGAGAGATTGGTAGACCTCATTTTAAGGTTGATAAACAAACTATAGATGATTCAAATGAAATTCTTTTTTATGGGATGCAAAGAGCTAAAGATGTTGATGTTCCAGTAATAATTCATTCAGAAAGTACCACGTCAGCTCAGTGTATGGAACTTGCAAAATTAGGAAAAAAAGCAGGTTTACCGGCTTATAAAATTGTAAAGCACTTCTCACCACCTTTAATATTAAAAGAAGAAAACCATGGTATTATGCCTTCAGTGTTGGCAAGTAAAGGTAACATCATTGCTGCTATAAACAAAGGAACACGTTTTTTGATGGAAACTGATTACATTGATGATCCGCGAAGACCAGGAGCAGTTCTTAGTCCTAAGACAGTTCCGAAGAGAACCTTTGATCTTATTGAGAACGGTTTATTGACGGATAAGCAAGCTTTTGAAATACATAAGCAGAATCCAGAAATTACGTATGGTATTAGTTTAAATAAATAGAGTTTTAAATAATCATTTCATTTGGGATTATTGATTTCTATGAAACGAAAGCGCAAGATGTTAGAAACACGAACAATCTTGATCATCTTAATAATAATTGTCATTGTTGCTGGAGGTTATCTTATAATTACAAATCTACCCCCTGAAGAAGATTATATAACTCCAGAAGAAGTATTTGCTAATAAAGAATATTATATAGACCAGAAAATAACAGTTAGAGGATACTATGATTTTAGTGGTGGTTTACCTGTTATTGTTTCAACAATGTCAACAACTGAAGGGAGACCTGAATTGAGGTTTGACTATTCAAACATTGAAAATGCAACTGATGATTTATTTGAAGGTGAAAAGTACGACTTTTCAGGTGATTTAATTAAACAGGATACTCCAACTGGATTTGATGTAATACTTGTTTTGGATAGTTTTAAAAGAGTATGAAATTAAAAGTACATTTATTATCCAATATATTTGAGCTCTTCTGATTTATCCTTTGAAATACCTTCCATTTCTTTCAGCTGATGTGCTATATGCTCGATTTCTTTTGCCTTTTTTTCAAGGGCTGCTAAGTTTAACTGAATTTTTGTTATTTTCATCAAAATGTTTAGAACTGCTTTTGCGCTTTTTGGATCAACCAGGTAACCTGGTGTCTCGCCCATAAAGCATGTCCCTTGAAATCCTCTCATTTTACCAAGACCAAGTAATAAACCACTGGCTCCAACAATTCCTCCACCTGGTTCATTTTTCTTAAATATTGCTCCATATTTTTTCATTGTTTTTACAAGGCTTATATCAGTTGTTGCACACAGTACCTTTGGTTCTCTTACATCATGTCCTAAGCCATATCCTCCTAATGTGTACATTTCTTTGGCTCCAAGCTCCTCAGCTATATCTAGTATTTTTTCAACAAGCTCATATTGCCCTTGAGAAGAAAGACCTTGATAATCACCTGTTAGTAATATTAGATCTCTTTGCCCTCTCTTTTTAGCTCTCCAATAATAAAACTCATTGTTAACAAGGGTAATTGTTCCATCAGTGTTTATAAAAACCTGAGGTGGGAAATCCTTGCTATGTAGTTCAGCAAATTTTGTTGCATTTATACTATCAATCAAGTGTTCTACTGCTAATTTTCCTACATTTCCTATTCCAGGAAGCCCTTCTATTAGGATTGGATTATTGAGTTTCGGTTTCTTTGCTACATATGTTACGGTTACATAATCCATTTCATTCACCCTTTTGCAATTTTTTTAATTTTCTCCTATATTTACCATAGTGGTCCTGAGGAGAAAACCTTGGTGGATTTTTAGATATTGTTTTTCCTTTACAATTATTACATATCTTATTTAAGGTATAAACCTTACATTTTTTACAATAAAGTAAATCAGACATTTACTCCTCTAATTTACGATGAAATATGCAATCTCCGTTATATTTCTTTATTGATACCTTGATTTTCTCAACAGCTTTTTTCATTTCTTCTTCTGCAATTTTATAATCAGGTGCTTTAACTGTAATCATATATTGTGGTGCACCAATATATTTAATCTGAATATACGGATATAATTGATTCCATCTGGAAGCCATGATGTAACATTAATATAACCTTTTATGTTTACAAAAGGAATAGAGATATTTGTCTTTGCTACCTCTTCAAATGCTTTTAGCCAATCTCCTGTAAATCCATCTCTTTTCAGAGTTTCAACATCATATGCTGCTTCTTCAAATGCTGCATATAGTGTAACATATTTTTTTATTAATTCATTGGCAAACTCTTTATAGCAATGTTCAATAGTTATTCCAATTTGCTTTGCAACCATCTCAAGTAATTTCTCTGCTTTTTGAGAGTTTTTCCATAACTGGATTTTTTCTCTTTTTTGATGTTCATTTACTCTTTTTAAAGATAAATCAACATGATCTTTAGCTCTGTCAACATGCATTACCTTACAAACAACTTTTTGTTTTTCTTTAATGTGATTTCGAATCCTTTTAACCCATCCTGTAGCAATCTCTGCTATGTGGATAAACCCCTCTTTTTTAGGGTACTCATCCAGTGCTACAAATGCTCCAAAATTCTGAACTTTTACAACAGTACCAACAATAAGTTCTCCTTCTTCCGGGTACTCTTTTTTAATCATTTTATTAGACCTATATTTACTCAATTATTTCCAAAACTTCTCCTTTTATTTTTGCTTTTCCACCATCAGGAATTGCTAATTTACTACCACAAATATGACAAGATACAACTGTACTTGCTTTATTAAATAAAACTTGTTCATTTTCGCAGTCTTTACATCTTACCTTAATAAACTTACTTTCAGGTTTTTTCATGGTTTATTCACCTATATCAAATTTTTTTGCTCTTTGTGTTGCCGGTTGATGACTCTTTTTACATTCTGTACACGTTAATTTTAATGGGATTCTTCTACTGGTTTTTTCTCGACCTTCCGGTTTAGGCCTTGGAAATCCTCTATAACCTCGCATTACACGACGGAATCTCCTCTGCCCTTGTTTAAGCTCACTAGCTTTTTTCTTTTTTACTTTTTCTACATTGTGAAAAGTGTGTTTCCTACATGAGGGGCAGTATGTCTTGATTTTTCTTGGTTTTTGCATATGTAACATCCTTGATATAATTTTAGAATTGAAATGTAATAAGGAGGTAATATAAAAATGTAAGCTAATGGTTTATCTTTTTTACGACTCCTCTTTTACATAACATATCATGCATATCTTTAGGCAATGATAATATATCATTTTTTCTTAGATTATACTTTTTTTCATTTGTACCGATGAACTCGGGCACATCTTCAGTAACTCTTACTATAGGATTTAAATTTTTTTGTTTTTCTTCTGACTTTTTAGGTTTAATTGGTTCTTTGCTAGGTTCGGTTTTTTTATTTTCAATTGATTCTTTTTTTAAAAATTGTTTACGCGATGTTATCATAATGTTTAGAACAGATTCAAAAAGATTTTTTTCGATATTAATCATATTCGTAAGATCTGGATTACCTCCACGTGCCTTTGAAATTGCAGCAACTAAAATCTTTTTTTCTCGTTGTTCATAAATATTTTCTGCGATTTTTTGTGTATTTTGAATTTCTTCTTTTAAAAGTGTTTGTTTCTGTGAAGAAGTTTCGTTTTGAAGCCTATTTTTTAGACTTTCTAGATATTCTGATAAATCAAAATAAAAATCAGATTTAATCTCTGTTAATATTGGTGAACTTTTTTCCATCTGCTGGACTTTTCTAAGAAGTCTATAATTTATTTCGTCTTCTTCCATTTTTTACATCCATAATATCATGGTTTATTTTAAATAATATTTGCCATTTTTCTTCCGATTAAAAAGGCAGCTAAAAAACTTGGGAGTTCTTGTTTTTCCTGTTTTAGATTAAACTCATCCCCTTTAATTTTTATACTGAAGGGTTGGTTTAATTCAACTTTAACTGGATCATCTGGTAATACAACAGCGTCTCTTAGCGGATCAAATTCATTTAAATTATCAAGAGTTATTTTTTCTACTTTAAATCCCGTTTTCCCATGTAATGATCCTGGAAGTCTAATGAGACGTTTAACATCGCATGTTACAGGTTCATCTGTTTCTCCTGCACTCATTGATACAGCAGTTTTTCTCAAGGCACTATTTAAAAAAAACTTGCGGATTGTTTTTGATTGATCTAATTGTCCTTCTTTGATTCTTTTTACCCGTTCCTCTGAAAGATCATTTAAAAGTTTTTCAGCATCACTTTCTTTTACACCATATTCTTTAAGTTTTTCTATTGGATTATCACTATTTTTAATTTCATTTACAATTTCTATTATGCCCCTACTTACCCTTCCTCTCCATCCTGGTTCATCAGGTTTAGGCATTCTAAGTGTTTTTCCACTAGGAAAGCTTTTACTACCATAGCTTCTTTTACCGGTAACTTGTTCATGAAAAACCAATGAGTCCTTTAGATCTCTTCCTGTGATATAATCAACAATTTCTCTTCTTTCACCACTGTCTAAATTAAGGATATTTGGGTCTTTTACATGACAATGATATCCCCTTCCACCGCTGAAGAAAAGCTCAATATATTTCTCATTAAATCCAAAATCGTTTAATAAAAAATTATTAACTAGTTTATAAAACTCTTTTTTTATAATTTCTAATTGTTGAGCATAATTTAATTCCTTTGCATTAGGAAGATGATCTGAATCTAAATCAAAAATGAGTTCGGCTCCCATCCAATTTTTTTCTTGCATAGTAGGAGCATCAGGTTTTTGATAGTATGCTGATGAATAATAGATATCACTTGGCGCTTTATCTTTTAAAAAATTTGTAAATTGATATCTTTTTTCAAAACCCAGATGTCGCATCATTCCTTTTCCGCCAAAAAAAATAAATGCAAATTCTCTTCGACCAAAACGATCTGGAAGATCGATTTTATTATCTTTATAATATCTTCTAAATTCGTCTTTCAGGAACTCTAGCGACTCTTTTGGATTTAAGAAACTCCCCATATCAAGTTTGTATAGCTTTTTGGTCTATAATTTTTACTCTTAAATAATCTTTTTTAAAGTATATTTTTTGAGATAAAGTTTTATGAAAGACATGATATTACAGGTATTAATGAGCAATATTATAGAAGACGAACTAATGTCATCAACTGTTATAAAAGATTTAAATCCTCTTGATTTTGACTATGTTCCAGAAGAGCTTCCACATAGAGATGAACAACTTCGTTTTCTTGCTCAAATGTTTAAACCATTACTTTCTCATATTCCTCAAAATGTTGTTATCAAGGGTCCTGTGGGTACAGGGAAAACAGTAATAGCAAAAAAGTTCTGTAAATCTCTTATAAATCTAGCACGTAAGCAAGGTTCAATTATTGAGTATGTTCATATAAATTGTAGAAAACGATCTACTGATGCAATGGTTTTACTTGGTATATTAAATCATTTTGATTCCCGTTTTCCAGATAGAGGTTTTTCTGTTCAGGAGATGTTACAAGTTCTTCGTAAACAGCTTCAAAAAAGAGAAGCTCAGTTATTGGTTGTCCTTGATGAAGTAGATGCGCTTCTCAAAAAAAGCCGTTCAGACCTCATATATGATCTTACTCGTTTTTCAGATGAATCTTATAAGGAAAAAATTCCAATTTCTCTTCTTCTTGTTTCCCAAAAAGATGTTATCTCAATGTTGGATACTTCTTCTGTTAGTACCTTTAAAAGGAGCAATATTTTGTCATTAGATAAATATACACGTGATGAATTATTTGATATTATTAAAAAACGTGTGGATTTAGCGTTTTATAATGATATAGTAAATGATCACTCTGTAAATTTAATTGCTGATATTGCCTCTGAATGGGGAGATGCAAGATTTGCTATTGAACTATTATGGAAGGCAGGTATAGCAGCAGATCATCAGCATATGGAAATGGTTACACCTGAACATGTACGTGCAGCTAAAGCTGAAACGTTTTCTGTTGTTACTGAATCAAAACTAAAAAATTTAGATCGTCATCAGCTTATTACTCTGTACTCTATTGCAAAGAGATTAAAAAAAGATGGAACTGCTTATGTAAATACTGGTGAGGCTGAAAAAACGTATGCTATTACTTGTGAAGAGTATAATGAAAAACCTAGAACCCATACCATGTTTTGGAATTATTTAAAGGAAATAGAGAGTGCTGGTTTTATAACAATAAAACTTTCTGGTAAGGGTCATCTTGGTACTACTCAACTTATCTCGCTTCCAGATATTCCTGCAGAAGTTGTAAGTGATAAAGTAAGGGATTTATTGGGATAATTGTTTCTTGTACATGCAATATCTTTGAAGAGGGCAATTGTTGCATTCAGGTTTACTTTTACAATATGTTTTTGCTAGATATACAATTGAGGCATGTAGCTGGTTATATATTTTTGATATCTCGTTTTTTTGGAATTTTTTAGACAAAGTATTTTGAAAATATTTTTGTATATCATCATATATAGGATTTATATCTAGAGGCAGTCTCTTGCAGATTCTCTTAGTATAAGAATCAACAACAAATATCGGTAGATTACCTGCATATAGCAAAATAGAATCGGCAGTTTCAGGTCCTATTCCATTTAAGGAGAGTAGTTCTTCCCTTATTTCATGCAAGTCTCTTTTAAAAAAGAAATCTAGATCACCTTCATAGTTATTGTTAATATAGGATGCAAGATTCTTAAGACGATTAGCTTTCTGATTAAAAAAACCTGTTGGTTTTACTAATTTATTTAATTCATTTAAGTTCGCATATGAGATTTTTTTTATATCTAACATATTTTTAGATTTTAGATTTTTTAGTGCTTTTTCCACGTTTAACCAAGCTGCGTTCTGAGTTAATATTGCCCCTACTATGACTTCAAATCTTGGATCACTACCTGTTTTCTTGTGATATTTTATATCTACTGGCCACCAGTTTAATTCTCCAAACTCATCTAGAAGAATCTGATATAGTAATTGTGGAGTAATTTTCATTATGTCCCAGATTCGTAAATTGGTTCTAATCTAAGAAATTTTTTGGTTTTTTTGAAAAAGGATTTTAAGTAATAATAGATATAGAATTTGGAGAGGTAAATGATTTCAGAAGATGATACTCAAGAAACGCATATGGAATATAAAGATTATGAGATACAACTCCATAGAGAGTTAATGAACATTTGTCGTAAGTATATAAACAATCTTAGTATTGTTACAATTATTGGGACTCTTGATTATGTAAAACAAGAAGTAGTCGAATTGGAAAGAGCTACTAAACAAACTTTACATGACGAGAAACCTCCAAGTGATGAAATAACTATATAATCTTTAGAAAATATTCTATAGAATTATACAATAAATTGTACAACTACGATTATATTTCATTTTAAAAAAGACTACTTTGATTTGATAACGGTTCTAGAGTATTATATTGAAAAGGTTTCAATACAGCTGGTACGTTGGGATCCTCACCTTTTGCTGTAATTAACTTTGAGATTGTATAAGCATCCATTTCTTCTTCATTAAATGGTTTTAAAAGATTTATTGTAGTTTCCTTATCAATGTTAGGACTACTCCAGATTTCTTCATCTTCTTTATTTAAAATTGCAGGCATTCTTTTCTTTTTATTATGAATTTTAGCCATTAAAGGATTTGCTTCAGTAGTAATAATAGTATAAGAATAAACTTGTTCTCCTGTAGTTTTATTATTCCAACAATCCCAAAGACCAGCCATGGCAAAGGCTTCACGCTCTTTTAATCTGATATAGTATGGATAATTTTTACCTTGATAATATCTCCATTCAAAGAAACCGTCGGCTATTACAAGGCAATGTTTCCTTCCGGCTGAGCCTCTAAATGCTGGTTTTTCAAAAATAGTTTCAGATCTAGCATTCACTGTTCTTTGTTTGATATCAGAAGCTGTTTTTTCATCTTTAACCCAGAATGGTATAAGACCCCAACTGAATAGCTTAATTTGTTTTGGATTCTCATTAGATATAACAGGTAATTTAACATTTTCAAAAGCACCTACATGGTATCTTCTTTCAAATTTAGTTCCTAATTTAACTTGAAATGTTTTTTTAACAACATCTGGTCCCGGGACACTATATCTATAGCACATATGTCTTCCTCAAGAGATTCTCCATAAATATTTCATAGTTTAT
>SMTZ1_10007167_pt1 | contig 11184 bp, 13 predicted proteins | sample DeeMarSWOR136_30_FD_25667 | JGI IMG/M metagenome (IMG submission 25667)
CCAAAGAGTCCTATGCTTTTGTTTTTTCCCCTAAGATGTTCTGATCTGTCCATTACCATACATAATAAATTTTGTGGTGGTAAGATCCTCCACTCCCATAGGGCCGAAGGCATGTAGCTTGGTTGTACTGATCCCGATTTCCGCTCCTAATCCAAGCTGAAATCCATCACTGAATCTGGTAGAGGCGTTGACTAAGACAGTAGAGGAATCGACCTCTCTCAAGAATCTTTGGGCATTATTGTAATCCGAAGTGACGATAGCCTCAGTGTGACTGGAGCCATATTTTCCAATATGCCATATGGCCTCTCCGACATCATTTACGATTTTTATAGCCAGAATTAGATCTAGGTATTCAGCATACCAATCTTCTTCTATCGTTTCTTTTATCCACGGAAGGATTTCGCTTGTCCGACTGCACCCCCGTATCTCCACTTCTGCCTTCTGCAGCCTCTTTGCCATTGGTGGGAGGAAACGGGGGGCTATCTCTTGGTGAACCAAAAGGGTTTCCATAGCATTACATACCCCAGGCCTTTGGACCTTGGCATTATAGCAAATGTCTATGGCCATCTCTGTATCTGCCGTTGCATCAACAAATATATGACACACCCCTTTATAGTGCTTTATCACGGGTATAAGAGAGTGCTGCACTACGAATCGGATCAGCTCTTCTCCTCCTCGAGGAATAATAACATCGATAAACTCCTCCAGCTTCAACATCTCCTCTTCAGCCTCTCTGTCAGTGAAGGGGACCACCTGCACAGTAGCAGGAGGGATACTTGACTTCGCGAGAGCCTCCTGGAGGATGCTTCCAAGGGCCCGGTTGGAGTTGATCGCTTCTGATCCACCGCGCAATATTACCGCATTCCCTGCTTTCAGGCATAATCCTGCTGCGTCAACGGTTACGTTGGGTCTCGCCTCATAGATGACCCCGATTACCCCTAAGGGAATCCTCATTTTCCCCACCAAAAGTCCGTTGGGTCTGCGCCACATCTTCACCACCTCCCCCACAGGGTCGGGGAGTACTACTATCTGGCGCAGTCCCTCGGCTATTCCCTCGATTCCTTCTTCGTGAAGGGTCAACCTATCCAACAGAGCTTTGGATAGGCCTTTGCTTTCGGCATATTCTAGATCCTTGCGGTTTTCCGCCAGCAAGATTTCCTTGTTATCAATTAAATCCTTTGCCATCATTGACAGGGCTTTATCCTTCATCTCCGAAGGAAGGGTGGCTACGACTAGTGAGGCTTCTTTGGCTCTTTGTGCAATGAGTTGGATCTCTTGTCTGATGTTCAACACATCCTCCTATAATATTACTAAGTTATCCCTGTGTATTACTTCATCCGTGTATTTGTATCCTAGGATCTCCTCGATCTGGCTGCTTTGTCTTCTCATGATCTTCTTCAGTTCAAGAAAGTCATAGTTAACTAAACCCCGCGCAAATTCCTTTCCATAGAGGTCAAGACAGGACACAGACTCTCCCCTGCCGAAACTTCCCTCTATTGCGATTATTCCTGAGGGAAGAAGGCTTTTTCCCCCCTTCACTATCGCCTCTTTTGCTCCTTTGTCGAGTTTAAGCTTACCCTTCGGCCTCAAAGTAAAGCCTATCCATTGCTTTCGTCCTTTCGGTCTTCGACCACGGGAAAGAAAGAGCGTCCCTAACAGTTCTCCTGAAAAGACCTTCTCCAACACCTTGTGAATCCTGCCGCTTGTTACTACAGTGGGAACACCAAAATAGGCGGCAAGCTTGGCAGCCCCTACCTTACTCACCATCCCTCCAGTACCGATTTCTGTTTTTGAACCCTTGGCCATTTCTTCCACCTTTTTATTGACTCTTTCCACCAATGAAATAAGGGTTTCCCCATTTTGAAACTCTCCACTATAAAGGCCGTCAATTTCTGTTAGGATGACCAAGATATCTGCATCCACCAAAGAAGTGACCAAAGCAGCCAGCACGTCGTTGTCGCCAAATTTGATCTCCTCCACTACCACGGAATCGTTCTCGTTGATGATGGGTATTATACCAAGGTCTAAAAGTGTGAACAGCGTATTACGGGCGTTAATGTACCTTTTTCTCTCTCTCATATCTTCATGAGTGAGAAGGACTTGGGCTACTTTGAGACCCCAGGGGGCAAACGCCTCCTCATAAACATGCATGAGGGAGCTTTGACCAATGGCTGCGGCGGCCTGTAGTTCCGAGATCGTCTTTGGTCTCTTTTTAAGACCCAACCTTTCCATCCCTGCTGCGATGGCACCTGATGAAACCATTACTATCTGCTTTCTCTTTGTCTTTAACGATTCCAGATCTTCTGCCAGCCGAGAGATAAGCTCTTTATTTAAACCTGTACCCAAGGAGACGAGCAAACTGCTGCCCACCTTGATCACTACACGGCGTACGCTCTGCATTATTTCTTTCCTTAACTCCCGCTCATCCACAGGTTACCCCTCGTAACTTTTCCCATCGGTATCCTACTTCACGTATCAAATTATCTACCCCTTCTCCGGTAAGGGCGGAGATGAGATAAAGCTCTACGCCTTTTCCCTCGAAGGAATCCTTGATCTGGGTTATTCTTCCTTTCACTATAGTGAGATCTATCTTGTTTAAGACCGCCAGTTGGGGCTTCTCCAGAAGGGAGGGGTGAAATTTTCCCAGTTCCTCATTGACCTCTTCATAGTGCCTCCATGGGTCTCCTTGAGGATCGGCGGAGATATCTAAAAGGTGAACTATGATAAGTGTTCTTTCTATATGACGAAGAAACCTGCTTCCCAGCCCTGCCCCCAGGTGCGCTCCAGCAATAAGTCCCGGGATGTCAGCTACGATAAAACGTTTGAATTCCCCATAAGAAACCGCTCCTAAATGGGGGATGAGGGTGGTAAAGGGATAATCTGCAATTTTTGGCCGTGCTGTTGATATTCTCCCTAAAAGAGTAGATTTGCCAACGTTGGGACGACCCACTAATCCCACATCGGCAAGGAACTTAAGTTCTAGCTTGAGCCACCTTTGCTGTCCCTTTTCCCCGGATCCAGCAAATCGAGGCGCTTGACGGGTTGAGGTGGCAAACCTGGCATTTCCTCTCCCCCCTCTCCCCCCCTTGGTCGCTAAAAATATATCTCCTGCGACAGCGAGATCCTTGAGGATCTCACCTGACTCGGCATCTTTTACCACGGTGCCAATAGGAACAGAGATTATGAGATCTTCACCGCTCTTACCAGCTTGGTTCTTCTTTCGTCCATGGGCCCCATTTTTTGCCCTATATCGCTGCTGGTACTGTAAATCTAAGAGAGTTGTTAGGCCTTCGTTGGCTCTCAGTATTATATTTCCTCCCTTGCCTCCGTCGCCTCCGTCTGGTCCACCTCGAGGTATAAACTTTTCCCTCCGGAAACTCACACATCCCTTTCCCCCATCACCTCCTTTGACCAAAATCTTAACCTCATCGATAAATTGCATGACACATTCCAGAAGGGGAGAAATGCAAACTGAAGATAGCTGACAAGGAGTGTTCCAAAAGGAAGGATTACATGGCGGCTGCAGCTTCTATGGGGTAAATGCTTACTCTCTTCCTGTTCTTACCTTTAGGCTCGAATTTTACAATACCATCGATTTTGGCAAAGAGGGTGTGGTCGCGGCCAATTCCCACATTTTCTCCAGGGGAAATCTTCGTCCCTCTTTGTCTTACTAAGATGCTTCCAGCCGTGACCGTCTGGCCACCAAACCTCTTTATTCCCAACCTTTGTCCTACGCTATCCCTGCCGTTTCTTGAGCTTCCTCCTGCCTTTTTATGAGCCATCTCTATCTCCTTTAACAATCCTAAAGATAGGCGAAATTATGATCGATACCACTGGGTTCCTAGATACCCATTTTAATGCTTTTCCTAAGAAAAGAAAAGGGATTCTTGGCGAAACCCATGCATCAATCTCAATACCACCAATTAATTATATAATTATGTTCTCGATCTCTATCCAGGTGCGGTGTTGTCTATGCCCTTGTTTCCGACGATAGTTTTTTCTCCTTTTATATTTGAAGATAACGATCTTTTCCCCTTTCCCTTGTGATCTTATTCTTCCAATGACCTTTGCCCCTGATACGGTTGGCGTTCCCAATTTTATTCCTTCTTCCCCTTTGATCAAGAGGACCCTACCGATTTCTACTTTTTCCCCCACCTCTCCATTTATTTTTTCCACATTGATGAAATCGCCTTTCGCCACCTTATATTGCTTGCCCCCTGCCTCCACTATAGCATACATTATTACGTGCCTCCCTTTTAATTTTGAAAGAAGATGGAGATTAATAAATTTAAAACAATATTGGGAAGTTGTCAAGAAATAAAGGGCAGGCCTTTTGGACCTGCCCAACACGTGCAACACAGCATGGACCGAAGAAATTTCGGCCTTATTAGAGCTTGAAAACCAATAAGAGGGATACCAGTAAGGAGTAAATAACAAGCGACTCGATCATGGCCAGACCAATGATCATGGGAGTGATGATTTTCCCCGAGGCCGCTGGATTTCTGGCAATCCCATCAAGGGCCGATGCAATACCCCTGCCTTGACCAAGTGCCCCACCAAAGGCAGCAAGGGCAATACCAAAGCCTGCCCCGATGGCGATGGCCATCTTTACATTGGGTGGTAACCCTTCTGCCACTGCCTCTTCTGCTGCCAAGGTCACACTAGCTGCTCCGAGGGTAATGGCGACCATAAAGATGAGAAAAAGGGCCTTCTTGAACATTATCTCACCTCCTTTCTTAGAAGCTATTCAGCAACCTTAATAGTATTGCAATAGGAAAAAGATATATTTTTGAAGCCTTAGCGTTCATGTTCGATTTCTTCTAGGGATCCTGAAAAGTATGCCATTGAAAGGAGAATGAAAACCAAGGTCTGAACTATTGACACGAAAATCCCCAAGACCATCATGGGCAATGGAACCAAAAAAGGTATCAGACCAAAGACGATTGCATAAATATAGTGATCCCCGAAAATATTTCCAAAGAGTCGCACAGAGAGGGACACAGGACGGACAAGGTGTCCGATAAGTTCGATCGGAACCATCAGAGGCGCAAGCCAGATGACCGGTCCAGTAAAGTGTTTGAGGTATTTTATCCCATGTTCCCTAAAGCCATAATAGTGTGTGAGGAAAAAGACAGTGATGGCACAAGCTCCGGTAGTGTTTAAAGTCTCGGTGGGGGAATGAAAGCCCGGTATCAGGCCCAGGATATTTGATATGAAAATGAAAAGGGCCAAGGTCCCGATGATCATCATGAACTCAGGTCCTCGTGGGCCCATATTGTCTTTTACGATTTTGAGTACACCCTCTACAATCATCTCTACAGCTGTGCGAAAAGTCAGCCTTCCCTCCGGTATAAAATACTTATCTGGATCTTTCCGCAGTCCCTTAGTTCCTAAATAGGCAATAGCCAGCAGAAAGACTATGACGACTATGGCATTAGCAACATGGGAAGGGAGCTCATTTAAAAAGGGGATGATATCGACAAAACTGAAATCCTTATGTCCCATTGGTTTTCTCCTTCTCTTCGTTGATATATCGATATCCCCTCAACCCTTCAACAAAGATAGCAAGAAAGATAGTGAGCAGCCCCACCAAAAAAGCTATCAAATTTATCATCCCTTGGAGCAGGAAAGCGATCCCTGCCACTGCGGCAATCAGTGAAAGGAATTTGAGGACATATTTAAAGAAGAAGGATTTAGGTATCCCTTCTTCAGAAGAGAATCCTTTCTCGACAATTCTTCTCAGGACCTTAAAATTTAAGATAACAATGATTCCCCCGGCAATCACTCCCAGAGTAATTTCACAATCCCAAAAGGCTAAACTACCAACAGCGAGCAAAGCAAAAATGACCCATTCAGTCTTCTCGAGAGCATCTAACCTAATTTCCTTGGCCATTATCTTTCTTTATCTTCCCTTTCCAGACGTTTCAGTGCTCGATAGAGGCTCCGGAATCCTGCTACAATCCCAAAGAAGAGAAAAAGGATAAGCAACCAGGGCGTTGTGCCCAGCCATTTATCGAGATAATAGCCGATCCCGACTCCGACGGCCACAGCTAAACCCATCTCCAGGCCGAGGGTACTATAATAGGCGATCTGTTTAATCACCTCTTTCTTTCCTTCTCCCAAGTGTGTCAAAATCATAATCCCTTTATATAAAATGGAGGCAAAATTACTAGCACACCTTGCCTTTCAAGTCAATTATTTTTGCTAAAGACTATGCCCTAGACCTCATAGGCTTGTATCCTCTCCCCTTTTTTGCCTCTTTCCCCCCCTCAACCCTTACGACGTCGGCGGTGAAGTCATATTTTCCTTCGAAAAGGGCACTCCCTACTGCATAGATATCCACAGGTGCTTTCTCTTCTTCGAAGAGAGCTATTTTATCAGGATTGAATCCGCCAGATACGATTATCTTCACATGGGGAAACCCCTCACGATCCAAAGCTGCCCTCACCTTCTCAACCAAACGCACATTCACTCCTCGGGGGTCAAATTGCATCATCTCTTCCCAGAGACATCTGTCAACCATTGTGTCGGATGTATCCAGCCTCACAGCCCAGAGGATATCCTTCAACTGTTGTGCCACCTCCAGGGAGGTACCTACGCAGTCATTATGGTAATCGACAAGGGCAATCACCATGATTTCGGTTCCCTTGGCGATATGTTCATAAAACTTATACGTTGCAAGAGCTGTGTCTCCCCGGTAACAAGCAATCAATGCATGGGGGATAGTTCCTATTCCACGGGAACCCCACCATTCGGCGCCTGCATCGGTAGAAACAGCTTCAGCTCCACCGATGCTGGCGGCATATCCATCTCCCCCTTGGACACTGAAGTGGTCGAAACGAGCCCCAAAAAAAATTACAGGTTTTCCTTGGGCTGCCTGGACACACCTGCGTACATTGGTGGCTATCTTAGTTCTACGAGACAGGACTCCCACATAGACTGTTTCCAAGTGAGCAAAACCTGCCGACGGCCCCTCTATGTGCATCACAGTCTCATAGGGTTCTATCTCATCTCCATCCCTTAAAGCCGATATGTTCAACTGGTCGAACTCACTCACCCAAATAGAATCTAATTCATTCTCCACCTCTAATCTCTTTTTGGTCAATGAGAGGAATTGCTCCCTATCAGCATATCTGTATCTGCGCATATCGGTTTTTATATTCATTAAGTTATCGAATAACTTATAAGCCCTCTTCAAATCGGTGTAACGGCCTGTTCCTACGCCTAAAATCGCGATGGCTTCATCTACGCCGCACAGGACCGCATGTTTCTTCTGAAAAACCTGCATAGTAACAATAGGATTATGATTGTCACGTTCGAGGATCAGCTTTTCACGCCAGAAATAGACGTCGGAACGGTATCCTCTCCTTATTTCCTGTATAGGGAGGTCAAAGACATAAACAGGGAGCCTCATCTCTTGGGCACCTTTTATTTTTTTATCAGAGCCAGTATTCATCTTGATAGATCCTCTCTTCAAGGTCAATTTTATAAAAATCGTGCAGAGGAATCAAGATCTCCTTGTTTCTTTCATAAACGGTTTTTATCGCCTCCCTAACTATGGCTGTAGCCTTCGGGGTCATCCGTCCCAAGGGACGTCGACAAGGACCAGCGGGTATACCCAATCCTCTCATCAAGGTTTTGATAGCGGAGGGATTTCTGAATTTACAAGGTACCTTGAACCCTTCGTATTCCTCAACGGTCTTAACGGTGACGATCTTAAAGAGGGGAGTGAGGGATTCACAGAACTTCCTTCCCTTCACGAAATCGCCCTGCTTGAGAGCGGCGGTCATCTCAGCTATAGCTCCAGGAACAACGTTGGAGATGACCGACACGACACCCTGTGCTTTGATGTCTTCCCTTGCCATCATCTCAAAGGTTACATCATCATCCCCAGAAAGGATATCAAAATCGTCCCCGAGTACTCTTCTAATCTTAGCCATCCTTTCAAGGTCTCCAGTGGCTTCCTTGACTGAACGGATATTTTTATATTGCCTGTGCAGGATGGCGAGGTCTTCCACCTCCAATTGGGTTCCTGTCCTACCTGGAATGACATAGGGGGTGATAAAAGTCTGTGGGAACTCCCTGGCAATCACCTCATAATATTCCGTCCTAAGCTCAAGGGATGATGGCCCATTATAGTAGGAGTCCACTAAGAGGACAGCTTCTACACCCAGCTCCACTGCATGTTTGCTCCCTCTAAGAGCTTCTTGGGTTGAATTGCTCCCTGTACCCGGCATAACAAATGTTCGACCTTTAGCGAGCTTTATCACCTCTTCAATGACGTGATTATGTTCTTTCCAATCAAGTGTGGGTGATTCTCCCGTTGTGCCCGTGGGGACCAATTTAGCTCCTCCCTCTATTTGAAAAATGATGTTCTGACGAAGGCCGTCGAGAGACAACTCGCCGCTATTCGTAAAAGGGGTGACAAGTGCAGTCCAACATCCCTCAAATTTTTCTAAGGCCATAATTTCGCCTCCCTCTATATTTTTTGGAATTTCTCAATTCTCATAAAGGGTATAGTACCCATCGCTTATGAAATGTGAGCCCCTTACCAGCATTAGTTGAGGAGGTTATTTTCAATTTCATAAAAATTTAAATGTCATTTTTGGTTTTTGGAGACAAGAACACCTGCTAAAAGCTTAAACAATTGTATGTTTTTGCTAAACAGTACTGGACGGTCACCTCTATTCTTATATTTTAACGGTAAAACTTAGAGGAAAGAGAGGGAAAAGTCAAGCGCTTAAGAAGTAAGGTCCTTATTATTTACGAGCTTTCTCCCTTTGCCGAAGGATCTCGTATAAAATGACAGCACCGGCCACAGAGACATTGAGGGAGTTAATTTTCCCCTTCATGGGGATCGATACGAGAAAATCACACTCCCTTTGTACCAAAGACCTCATTCCTTTCCCCTCGCCTCCGAGTACCAAGGCCAGAGGAATCCTCAGATCTTGACTAAAAATCTTCGTTTCTGCATCTGCTGTTGCGCCCATAACCCAGATCCCTCTATCTTTAAGCTTTCTCAGTGCCGAGGGAATATTGACTACACGAACTAATGGCGTGTGGAAGACCGCTCCAGCAGAGCTCTTTGCCACTACAGGGGTTATCCCAGCTGCTCGATCCTTGGGAATAACCACAGCCCAAACCCCGCAGGCATTAGCAGTTCTTATGAGGGCACCCAGGTTTCTAGGATCTTCAAGTCCGTCGAGCACCACCAGAAGGGGTTCACCACTTACCTTTTGAAAGACATCATCCAGATTCAAATATTCGAAATGTGTGAGAAGGCCCACGATTCCTTGATGGTGAGCGCTTTTAGTTATGGAGTTTAGGCGGGATCGCTCTACCTCCTCGATGATAATGTTCTTTGATCTTGCCTCCTCGATAATTTTTTCTAACCCCTGAGGATTCTTCCCTTTTGCAACCAAGATATCTCTGATCTGGCAGCGGGATGATCTCAGGGCCTCATAAACGGGGTTTATACCATAGAGCCAAAACTTCATTATTCACCGTTATTGTGCGATAATCGTAACGTAAAAACAGTTTCAGTGCAAGGTCTGTCCATAATGCCTCACTTACCAGGGGAGGAGGATCCCTTACCCCTCGCTTCAGAGCTTTCACGGTGACCCTTTCGAGGTTCGCAGGTGGGGAATACCTGCCCTTTCCCCGCTCTAAAGGCGGTGCTTTCCCTTTTCCTGCATAACCTCGGTGGGTACCCCACCGCTCCCAGCAATTTCGCTCGGGTGCAAGGGGTTCTCCGCGGCCCACTCCCCCCAAACTGATGTGTCACATTTCACCATTCATAACTGACTGATTACGGTCTTTCCTTCGATTGTACTTCGATTGTCTTGATATGTATTAATTAATTCTGTAAACTGATATGCCGAATTGGAGATTCTGTTATGAACGTTCGACTTATTATAGAGAAGAATAGTGAGAAGGTTGATCCTATAAATGAGCTAACGATTCATCCTCTGGCAGACGAAATCAAGTGTATTACTCAGAATGATATGACTTCCAGTGAGCTCCTGATGGATTTAATGTATGAGGATTTTATCGGGTGTCGCTGATGGGGTCACTATAAACTGTTTAAAAATCACTTACACTTTCCCAAAGACCAAGCAGACATTATTTCCCCCGAAGGCGAAGGAATTGGACAGAGCAATGGATACGTCTTTTTTCTTGGCCTCATTGGGGGTATAGTCGAGGTCACACTCAGGATCAGGCGTGGAGTAGTTAATGGTAGGGGGAATAACCCCCTCCTGAAGCGAGAGAAGTGTAGCGATCGCCTCGATGCCTCCTGCCGAGCCCAAACAATGTCCGATCATCGATTTGATAGCGTTGAGGGGGATAGTATGGGCACGCTTACCAAAGGCTATCTTGATACCTCTCGTTTCTACAAGGTCATTCATGGGCGTTCCTGTCCCATGCGCATTGATATAATCTACCTTTTCAGGGGATATTCCTGCGTCTCTCAGGGCTAGTTTAATAGCCCTAGCAATCCCCTCTCCTGAAGGTTCAGGTGCAGTAAGGTGGTGGGCCTCGGCACAGATGCTGTTACCCAAAACCTCACCCCAGACGCGCGCACCTCTCGCCCGAGCATATTCCAATTCCTCTAAGATCAAAATGCCCGCCCCTTCACCCAGAGAGAGTCCCTTCCTGTTCTTGTCGAAGGGCCTGCACCCCGCAGGATCAATTGCCCTGAGGCTATTAAAGCCTGCATAGGTAACTTCACACAGAGAATCACTCCCTCCTGTAATCATTATATCCGCATTTCCGCATGCAATAGCTTCATGGGCGAACGCGATGGCTGCGGCACTGGAAGAACAGACGGTTGCAGTGGTGGTCCTCGGTCCGCAAAGATCTAATTCATGTGCTATATGGTCCGTGGTTGTGGCGAGGGCGAATGAGACCAGTAAGCTGGGAGAAGGCCTTTTGAGGCTATGGGTATAGATGGGGCGGAAGTACTTTTCAACTGAGTAGATCCCTCCCGAATCTGCTCCCAAAATAATCCCGAACCTCTCCCGTTTCACCTCATCCAGTTCGATCCCTGAGCAGACCATCGCCTCTCGTGCCGCAAGGATACCGAATTGATCGCAGCGTGACAGCCGTCGCAACTGGTGTGAGGTGAAAAAAGATTCAGGTGATAGCCACTCCACCTCGCCGCCGTTATTGCTGCGATAACCGGAG
>SMTZ1_10007168_pt1 | contig 11183 bp, 13 predicted proteins | sample DeeMarSWOR136_30_FD_25667 | JGI IMG/M metagenome (IMG submission 25667)
CGGCGGGTCTAATAGCATTTCGCTTTGGATATCGGATTGCGTACCACGTCCGATATAAAAACGGTCGCCGCCATTGGAAGGAAATTCGATATACAATAGTACATCGTAAGCGATTTCGTCCAACGCGTTTTCGTTGCACCAAAAATCTTTCCTGTAGCGCGTTACCCCTGCGGTGCGTTCGGCTTTGGTAACGCGCGGGAAAAGCGAATGTCGAACGTTGGTCAAACGTTGGACGCTGCTTTTTCTTCCCCCGTTAACGCCCGTATCCGTAATGGTTACAGGCTTTCGAAATTTAACGTCCGATATTGCGATAGTCATTTTCTACCCCCTATGTTCCCGTCGTTGTCGTACTGGTAGTAGTTGTCGTCGTTGTCGTTGTTATCGGAAAAGACGATTCGGACGATTCGCTACTTTGTGACGATACGCTTACGCTTGATTCGGAAGAACTTGACTTGCTAACTGATTCCGAAGAAGAACTACTGCTTTGCGAACTTTCGCTACTCGACGATTCGGAAGACTTGCTTTCCGATTCGCTACTACTGCTTTGGCTTATGCTAATACTGATACTTTCCGGTTCGATTTCCATTAACCGGATTTCCAAATTATTGTAATAGTCGCCGCTGTCGTGGTTTGGCCTTGGTACGATAGGCGTAGCAGATATTACTGGGGGCATTTCATGTTTAAATCGAACGCTGTAAAGTTCCCCTTCATAATCCAAAGTATAAAACGCGTTCGGTACGCCTGCTATAGCAAATAACTGCTGCAATGTACTTCGGTCGATCCAAGCGAAATCGTCTGCGCCAACTAAAGTAATATCCTTTCCATAATAATTGTCTTCCCAAATAAGCGGCGATCCCCCTAAAGAAAATTCTACTACTGCCCTTACCTGTCGTTGTGAAAATTCATTTTCTATAACAACGTCCGGTAGTGATATGCCGCCTAATGTAATTGCCATTTTTAATTACTCCGCGTTAAATTTTCGCGCGTTATATGTTCCTTCAACTGTTCTACTACCCCGGCTTGCGCCAACACCGGAAAGGCGCGGTCGCCTACGACGATATCAACCCTGCCGAAGTCTTTTAGTTCGCTGCTGCTAACTGCCCCACCCGTTTGCAACTTCGGCATATTGAAATTATCTACTAGTCCGCCCAATTTGAATTTCATAGCGTTTATTTGTTCCATCATTCCCGCGCCGTATTTGCGAACTGCTTCCTTACGCATAATATATTCGCCGCCTTCTAACAAGGCTTTGATTCTGTCCCCGCCGCCATAACCGGATAGCTTTTTACTTCGCGGAATAAACCCGCCTGTTTGCGATTTCTCGACCTTTTCTACTTCTATCCGTATGCGTTTGGTTTCGTCTTTTATTAGATCGTTTATATCGGATTGGGCTTGTTCCAAATTCTCCAATTCGATAGTAACGTTTGCTTCCCTGTCCCCGGCAATTTCGTCCAAAGCTTCTTTAGCCGTATCTGCTAATTCTTGCGCGGCGCTTTGGTTTTCCCGTATCTTGTCCGCCTGCGCGCCCAAGGCTTCTTCTAGTACCGCCTGCGATTCCCTAATGCCTTGAATCGCTACGTCGGTTGTTTCGTTAATATCCTTTATAACTGTTTTGGTTCCGCCGCCCAAGTCTTCTTCCACTACCCCGGCAAGCGAAGAATACAGGTTTTTGGCTTGATCCGTAAAGCGACGTACCCCTTCTATATCCCCTTCTGCCGCTGCTTCGCGCGCGGCCTTTAATTTTTCTGCTGCCTGTATTTGTTTGTCTTCGAATTGTTCGGTTTCTGATAACGTCCTTCTTCGAAGTTCTCTTATACGATCTTCCGCCGACAATCGCGAAAGTGCTATTTCTTGTTCAATTTTTAAAACTTCTTCGCCATATTTTTTCGCTTCTTCAATAGCAGCTTTGTAAACTTTTTTGGCCTGCTTTTCAAAAGCTGCTACTTCTTCGTTCGACGCTTCTAAATTATTCGCCAATCTTGCGGCTTCAAAGCCTGCCGTACCAATAGCTTTAGATGCGTCTTGGGCTTTGCGTTCGGTTTCGGTAAGACCATCATTGGCTTTATCTATTTCTTCTTTCGGAAAGGCTTTTCTCCATGCTAACGTAAATCTGCCAAGGGATTTTATCGCGTTGGTAATCGGGCTGAATAATACTGTTATCTTTCCAAGGAATCCGATTATCCTAAACAACCAACCTACAATTGTTCCCAATCCTGCTAATACTGCTTTTGTATCCGCGTTCTTCTGGATATTTTTTAATTCTTGGCTTATGCTTGATAACGATTTTGCTATCGAATCTATTATATTGTTAAGTGCAGGGGAAATTAAATCAATTAAAGCTATTGATACCCCTTCGGTTGCCGCAAGCAATCTACGGAACGCGCCGCCTAATCCTGCTTCCATCTGTTGTGCTATTCTTTCTGCGGTTCCGCCTGCGGTACGCAGTTTTTCCCGAAGGTCTTCAAGACTTTTACTGCCCTGTTGCAAAAGTGCGGCAATTCCCGGCCCCGCACGCTGTCCAAAAAGTCTTAATGCTTCGTCGCCGGTAAGTGCGGCTTGTTCTAATTGCTTTATTACTTCTACAAATCCAATGAACCCCCCTTCGGCATTTTTAATCTGTAAACCCGCCCCGCCGATACGTTGGCTTAAATCTTCCATCAATTTAGCTTCTTCTTTGGTCGGATTAAATAGTGCATTAAGCGCACCACGCAAAGAAGTACCGGCAAGCGAACCTTTAAGACCGGCATTACCCAACTGTCCTAACGCCGCGTTCAAGTCTTCGAAGTCCGCGCCAAGTCCTTTAGCAATTGGGCCTACAAGCTTGAACGCTTCGCCGAGTTCGCCAAGGGGAGTATTTGTAGAAGTGAAGGTTTTTACCAGAACGTCATTAACGCGGGGAAGTTCTTCGACCGTAAGGCCGAAAGCGGACATTACATTTGTAGCAATATCGGCAGCGGTTCCAAGATCAACCATGCCTGCCGAAGCCAACTGCAAAACGGAAGGTAGTACTTCTATAGAATCTGCGGCGCTTAAGCCCGCCATTGATAGCAAGCGAAGACCATCTGCGGCTTCGCTTGCGCTAAATCGGGTTTCCGCCCCCATTTTTTCGGCGGTATCCCGAAGCATTTGAAGTTCTTCGGTAGTAGCACCCGAAACCGCGCCAACGGCACGCATGGTATCGTCAAATTCTTTGAACGTGCCTACAGCTTTGGAAAAGGCGGCGACTACTGCCGCGCCGCCTGCCGCAAGCCCGAAAGCACCCAACGCACCTTGTACCGTTTTAAGCCTTGCGCCTAGACCTTTTGCTTCTTGGCCTAGACCCTTCATTTCGGATTTTACTTTTCGTATCCCCGCGCTGAATTTATCGCGGAAGGATATTATTATATCTACTGCCTGCGGCATCCCGTACCCCCTACGATTTCAACTTCATAAAGCGTCGGAATTCTTTTTTGTCCGAGCCGAAGGCGATACGCGTTGCTAACGCAGTACTTTTAAGATCGTCTAAAACAATTTCGGCATGGACTTCTACGGCAGTAAGGAAATAGGAAAAACCATAATTCAGAACGTTGGTATGCCCCGCTTCGATTAATCTGCAACACGCTTTGAAAATTCCCCCCGAAGAATTTCTACCACGTTGGCGCGAACTTCTTCTGCTAACTGTTGGATTCCGAAGGTTCGCGCTATGTCGAAAAAAGATGAATTCGCAGTAGTAAATCCTTGCCAAAGTTTCATTATTGCAGAAGGTGTAAACGATTGTAGCCTTTCCAATGTCAATTCGGGACAGACCAATTTCAAAACTTCTGGAATTTGTGTTTTGAAGTTTTCTGCCGACAAGTCTTCTTCAAGGATACCGTTATACAGGTCGATAATTTCTTTAACCGTTAGTTCCTTGATAGAAAATTCTTCTTCGTCGATTTTTACGATTTCCCTATTTCTCATTACGCCGCTTCCTTTGCTTTACGTCCGTTGGTTAGGTTGTCGTGGTAGAAGTGGTTGTGGTAGTAATTCCTGTCACCGTTATAAACGGACTTTCGGGATGATTCGCGCGGTCTGCGAGTCCTTCGGCTAGGAATGACATAACCATCCATTCTTCCCCGATCAACGACATAGGGCCATTGGGGGCAAGAGTAGCTTTCCAAAATTCCCAAGTGTAGTTCGGCCCAACCGGATTATCGGTAACGAACTTCAAGGCGTATTCTTGGTTCGGGTTCTGCATTGCGTAAACAATGTTACCGCCCGTAATGTCGCCGAGTAGAAAACGTTTCAGATTTCGCGCCGCGATTTCGTCGCAATCGAAAGTCAAATTGTAGCCGACTTCGACTATAATGCTTTTGTCTTTTTCGCGAAGTTCCGCGCGCGAAGAAAAGTGATCTAACCGTTCTACTGTCGGTTCCAAGTCTACTACAGGGCAGTTACCCATATCGATATACGCCCCCGGTGCGCCGCCCGACCATTCGGCAATGGACATAACGCCTTTGCCGATAACGTAGTTGTCTGTACTTGGCGGTGTAGGCATTTCTTATATCCCTTCTATTTGGTGAAAGTAAGTTACATCGACGGACAGTAGAAAAGCGTAATAGGGATAGTAAACTTCCGGTTCCATTTCTGGTCGCAGTTCGATTCCATATGCAAGTCCGGTAGCTTGTTCGCTTTGTAGCTGTTGGTCTGCATATAGTATTCGCCAAAGTTCGTCTAGTAAAAACGAAAGGGTTGCGTCGGGGGCTTCGTTGTCCATGAAGTAAACATAGACGTTCACCCGAAGCATACTGCGAAAGTAATCCCGCGTAGCCCCCGGCCCGCGCCCTTTTACTTTTGCCTGCGGTACTGGAAGTTGACCTACGATAGCGGCAAGGGGTAGTTGAGTATTCGCGTAATTCTCCAAGTCTTCTAGCGAAGGCATGATACGCTTAACCGTCTTAATCATTTCGACGGATTGAACAAGTTCTTCTACCCGCTTAATGATCCGTTCCCTTTTACTGTCGTCCGCCACGGTCGATAATTCCTTTTACGCGTTCTTCGAACATTGCACGAATCTTTAGTTCGTCTGCCGCGCTTACAGCGAAGAATTTCCGCTTCTGTTTGTTTTGAATGTAATATGCCTTGGCGGGGTTGGACGTGCCTTTGCTATCCGTACCGGGACGAATAAAAATTCGTACTTCCCTTGGTCTTACTTGGTAATCGATAGCATTTAGCATCGATCCCGAATAGAACAAATCGACTTTATTCGCCGGTCGTCTATGCTTTATACGGAATAGCTTATAAGACGGTGAATAGGGCTTGAACGCGTGTCCGTCTGCATCAACGCCTACTAGGGTGCGGCTTTTAATCCGCGTCCTAACGAAGTTTCCTATACGGTTTAGGAAACGCGGGCTAACCATTTCGTCCGTAACGATATTCAAGAAACGAACTAGGCGTTGCCCGCCTTCCACCCGTAATTCTGGATTTGGCGCAGGCATATACTACACCCGTACAAGTCGCCGAACCGAAGGAACTAAATTTTCGCCTGCCCCTATCGAATCGTCGCCACCGAAGTCGTAATCGATACCCGCCGTTAGTATTTCGCTAAGTTCTTCCTTGTAGAGTTCGGCGAATATCTTTCTTTGGCGGTCGAACGCGTCGCCGTTAGGTGTATTCTTCATTAGGAACAAGTATATCAGTTCAAGCGACTTATAGGTATAGACGCGCCATAACTGCGAATCTGCATTTAGCATTTTCGCAGGTTCGAAGGGCGTCGTTTGGTAGTCAAGCCCATTGTCTTGCGCGACGCGCCGATACCAACGCGCATCCAACGCCCTATTTACTATGTCTTCGGCTTCGTCCATTTGTGCTTTGAAATTTGTCTGTCCGAATTCGAAGATATCGGGGCGCACTTGGCGCAAGTGTCTGTCCTTCACCACGTCGGGCATAACGATTTCCTTTGGAAGACTTTACTACCGCTTCTTTCGCGGTCGCTTCAAAGCCCTTGATTGTTTCGGCGACGCTTCTTCCGTTTCGGAAGCTATTGCTTCTTCTTCGGTTGCAGGCCCAACTTGTCTGTTTGGCGTTATCTGTTGTCCGCCTGCCGCTAAATTTTGAGTAGCGGCAGCGTAACCCTGCTGCTGAAAGCCGCTTTGCCGTTGCATATTGACAAGTTCTTCCTGCTGCTGCTGCGTCATGTACCCTTTTTCTTTTAGGACTTTGATTATCGCTTGGTCTTCCGTTTCGAATACGCCCTTTACAAATTCTGCTAAGGGTCGTTTCGTCGAAGGATTCCAAATTACGGCGGGTCGCCCGCCTTGATAAAAACGCATAGCAAAATCCCCCTGTTAAAAGGTGTATGTCAAAGAACGACCGCTTACGTTGTGGTCGTCGTACTGGTAGTACTTGTCGTCGTGGTTGTCGTCCCGAAAACTCCGCTTGCGTTTAGCTGTCCTACAAGCCAACGCATTTCGGGATGAACGCTTGGATTGTTCGCAAGGCGACGACGACGTTCCGCGTTCTTTTTGCTTGCCATTGTTACCCCCTAACTTGGTTTTGTTAATCGGTCGAAGTACTTTTTACTATTTGCCGACCGGCTTGTTAGGAAGTTGCAAGGTTCGTGATTGTACCATGCATTTCTTCCGGGCCATAGTCAAGGCCGACCTGTCCGTAAATCTGCCCTTCTTCCGAAGCACCGGTTTTGGAAAGTTCTTCGTAGAACAGAACGCCCTTTTCCGGTACGGGCAGAAAGACCGGCGAACAAAATGCTACATCGGCGACAAGCAAAGTCGCGGCAGGAACATTCGGTGCCCAAACGATACCGAGTACCGCGAAGTCCGTTTCGATTTGCTTGATATTGACACCGCCCACGTTGCGGTCTTCCGGTGCATATCCGTAGATATTGGAAAGCTTTTGCTTCTGGAAAGCACCGCAGAAGATAACCGGGTTCATAAACTCCGCGCCGGTCGTCGCCATTGTGCGTAGCAGTTGGTCGATAAGGTCTTTGTCGAGTGCAGCGGTCCCGGCATCGACGGTATTGGAAGTACAACCGGTGATAATGCCGCGCGTTTTCGCTGCGGTTGCGGCATCCGTCGCCTGCTGATATGCGCCGTTAAGAAAGGTGTAGTCAATGTTCATTGACAGTTGGCGCATATGGGCGTTGATTTGAAAATCCCTTTCGTTCTGGACGGGCTGAACGTCGGAAATGTCAATCAACCCCGTTGTCGGGTCGGCGGTCACTTGACCGGTAACGCTTTGCTTCGCGTAGGATACGGAAACTTTGCGTTGGTAGATTTGACAGGTGTTCACGTCCTGCGCGCGGACATATGTAACCGGTGTCGGCGCGGTTAGTGAAGCGGTTTCGGAAATCGCCGGTTGCGAAACTGCTTCCAACGCCCAAGGCTGCGCCAAGGGAAATTGGAAGTCTTTAACCGTACGAATAGCATTGCCCTGCAAACCGCCGATCATGTTAAGGAACGGGGTCTTGTTCGCCCCGATCAAAAACAGTTCGCCGGTATAGTTCGGGCAATTCCATACTGTTGCGGCTGCGGATACGTTACCCATTGTTTAAGTCCTTTCTCTAAATGATAGTAAAGTATTTTGGAAGCGACCGCAACGCAGAAAAGCTAAGCTGCCCTGCCCCTTGCTTTCATTCGTGCTTCGTGCAAGCGGTTTTTGATAGTGATAGCTAAACCGGTCTGCTTTTTATCGATAGCTTCCTTGTACTGCTTTTCGAGTTTTTGAATGTCGGTTTCCGGTTCGCCGGTTCTGGTTCCGCCGCCTGCCCCACTTCCCGAAGATTGCGCGGACTTCAAATACTTGTCCTTGCCGGGATATTTTTCGAATACTTCCATAATCCCTTCTTCGAAAGAAGCGGGTTCGCCGGGGTTTTCGCGGGAATAAATCAAGTCGCCGTTATTGTAGTAAGCGCGTACTACCAGTTCCCCGTCGATTTCTTCTACCGAAAAGTTCTTTCCAAAGAAGCTTTCGGCGATATCGGGCGATAGCGTGGTTTTCGGGCTGTCACCCGAAAAAAGCGGGGAAGAAGCAAACTTAGCAGATACCAGAAGTTGCCGAATCTGCCCTTTCTGCTTCGAAATGATAGCTTCCTGTTCCTTGCCTTTGTTGTCGTAGGAAGCTTTCAGATTTACTACTTCCTGTTCGTGCGCTTCCTTCATTTGACGTTTAAGCGATTCGACCTTTTCGGCTTTCATCCAATCCTTGTCGTTCAGATTGGCGACGGTTTCAATCGCTTTTACGGCTTCTTCTTTCCATGCGGGAAGGTCTTCGATTCCGTCGAATAGCTTCAAAGTTTCCGCGAATGTTTCCGACGATTCGCGGTGCTTCTTAGCTTCTTTTCCCAAATCAATGATCTTCTGATACATTGCGGGAACGTCGGCGGCTAATTCCTTTCCGTCCGCGTCCAAGTAGATCGGCTTTCCGTCTTGTACTACTACTACTCCGTTTTCATCCAACTTTAGCTTTTGCATGGTATCCACCCCCTTGTACCATCCGGTACGTTAAAAGAAGAAGTTGCTATCATCCGATAGCCCTTTGCCAAACTGCTAATTAGTTTTATGTCATTTTCGGACTTCATAGTACTTTTTTCTACCTTGTTTTTTAGAACCTTGCAAGAAAATTATTCGGGTTCGAACAAAATAACCGGTTCCCCTTCTACTACCGTTTGATCCGCGTGCGGTTCCGTATGTAAGTTAGCACCATACGCTATATCGTTCGGTATTCCTTCGGGGAACGCGGGACAATAGTTTACTTCGGTCGATTCGTCGGCTTCGCGCAAGTGGCGCACGCCTTGGTAATGTTTGCATCTGCGTAAATAGCATTGCGGCGGTGTTAGCATCTACATTCCTTCCGGTCGAATCATTGGGTCTTCTTCCATTGCGTCCAATCGGCGTTGGGCTTCGTCCTTAAAACGCTTTTTGCTATTCTTCGCTACTTTATCCAACTGTACTGCCATTAACCAATCGGCGTCCTGCGCGTTCATGGAATATTCTACTACTACGCCGACCGGTTTTAACTCGATTTCTTCTCCAAATAAGTCTTTTGCCATTATGTCAAGCTTTCCATGATTATATTTAATAGCTTCATTTCGCCACCGGTCTTATCGCCCGATAAATCTACGGTCTTGTAAGCTTCTTCCAATAGCTCTAAAAACTTTTCCTTCTTATCCGAACCTATGCTAGAATTAAATATTTTAACGGTTTCGTCGTTTGCTATTGCGTCTTTTACACCTTTTATCTTCTTTGATAGCAAAGCTTTCCAGTTACCGGAAGACAATTTGCCCGTTTGATTTACTGTTGCTACGGCCTGCTTCGCAACGTAAGTAGAAATAGCTTCTTTCATTTGCAATTCGGATTCTATTACCAATGAAAAATCGGGTATCTGATATTCTACCGCTTTAGAAAAGGTCAACGAAGTTTGCGCCAATGCTTCCGCATTTGCCGCTTTTGCTATAGTTGGTTTATAACCGCTTCTGAATTCGGATAATTTATACTTCGCTTCAAACTTGCTAAAAACAACAAATTCTTTTTCTGTTGAATAGCTTACTTTAGGCCAAAGGGTATCGGGAATAAATATTTCTTCCGTTGGAATATCCACGCTAGCAGTAACGCCGCCCGAACGCACGCCGAAACGGTCTGCTATTGCTTCGCTAGAACTCCAACCCGTCAAACTTGGTTCTTCTATCTGTACTTCGGCAGTATTCCAATTTTCTTCGGGGATGCTAGCTTTAGCATCATTAATCCGTCGCCTAAATTCTGGCCCCGAATTTCTACCGTCTGTTCCGCGATAAAGCGGAACCGTTTTTGTTTTCTTGCGGTCGTAGTATTCTTGGACAATAGCACGAATACGCAAATATTCTTCGTCGGGCATTTCGTTTGCTATTCTCTGAATCTTACTCATTTGAAGCGTATTGCCCTTACGGGCGAAAAATTTAATGTCGTTACGATTTTCTAACAATTCAGCTTTCAACTTCAACGCCGAAGCACGCGGGGTTTGCGTACTACCCTGCCAATCATTTAATGCCGTTCTGACATTAGGACAACGTGCGCGTATTTCGTTTTTTATTTCCGCTACAGTTAGCTTCTTTTCCCGGTATTCCGTAAACATTTGATTAAACATTTCTTGGTGTTCGGGATTCTTAAAAGCAGTTTGCAGCTTTGCCGGTATTGCCGACTTTGTGACTTTAGGCTTCTTTATTGGTTTTACTACTGTTGATGGATTCGCTTCTGCTAATGGCCCGCCTAACAACCGGTGCATATATTCTTCGATCTTATATGGCATTGTACCGGCTTTATATTCAGACGAAGTGTAAAGCGCGAAGACTTCTGCAAAACCTTCGTATTTATTGTCCGAAGAATACTTTCCAAACATTTTGGCCCAATCTTCTTTACTATAAGATTGAAAAACCTTGCGCCATTCGGTTTGGTGATTGAACCCAAGTCCTTTCGTTCCCCCCTGCTGCCACGGCCCTTGGTATGTTCGAATAGTTTCGTCTACGTAATGTCCGAATTCGTGCCGGGACACGGTAAAGAAATCGTCGCCCACCGTAAAAGCATTTTTACCAAACGCAGCGTTGTTTTTCATTGCGCGTTTAGCTGCTAACTTCAAAGTAAATTCGGTATCGCTGTAAACCCCCAACGTACCGCCACCTAAAGTACTACGGTTTGCAAAAGATAGCTTGGTTCCATGCCCCCAATCGTTTACAATGCTTTGCAGTTTCGGGTTACTTTGTAAAACATTGTTCATATGTGCGCCGTAGTCATTTAGAAGAAGTAGTTTATCCGCGTCCGTATCGAACCCGTCGAAATCCACCCCGTCTTTAAATTTGAATTCCTTTTTAACTTGTTCTACCGCATCGTCAAGGGATTTATAAGCCCAAGGCTTCGGGGACGGTTGATCTGCTATATCTGCTGCCTGTTGAATAATATTAATTTCGGTAAGGCTGTCGCCTTTTATTACCAGTTCGGGCGGGATAGTAAAACCTTTCGAAGTCCATTGCTTCAATTTCATTTGTTGGGTTTCATAGCTCAACGTATCCCACGTATAAACCATAGCACCGTCGGGGTCTAACTTCTTCCCGCTTTTCACGTACCATTGCAAATTGTTCATTAACTTCTTTTGCTTTTCGTCTAATTCGCCCCAATTATACCCGCCTGCATTAGAAGGCGCGGGTTGATCGGGTGGTGCTACTATTATTTCCTCTGGAT
>SMTZ1_10011642_pt1 | contig 11180 bp, 10 predicted proteins | sample DeeMarSWOR136_30_FD_25667 | JGI IMG/M metagenome (IMG submission 25667)
ATATTGGGAGCATTAGCAACTGCATTTGCAGCATTAATTTATGGAAGCTATCCAAGTATATTTATATTTGCTATTGGTGAAACTTTATGGGCTTTAGGGGCTGCCTTAACATCAGGTACTAATATGGCATTTATATATGACACCCTGAGAAAGCTTGGAAAAGAAAGTGACATTTCAAAAGTAATGGCTAGGAATAGAAGTTTTAGTTTGCTTGGTATTGCAATTTCAGCTCCAATTGGATCTATTATTGGTGCCTATGTTTCATTAAATCTTGTGATGAGTCTAATATTTGTTCCATTTATTATTGCTACGTTGATGTCAATAACGTTAAAAGAGCCGAATCATGATTTGGATAAGAAGAAAAGGGAAAGATACATCACAATAGTAAAATCGGGAGTTAATGAACTAGCGAAAAATGAAATTTTAAGGATGTTAGCTATTGAAATGGTAATAATAGAATCATTAGTATTTTTCCTAATTTGGACTTATCAAGTTTACCTTGAAGCATTAAAACTTCAATTGATATTCTTTGGATTCGTAAGTACAGCTATGACAGTGATACAAATCGTTTTTAACAATATAATTCCAACTCTAGACAACAAAGTCAATAATAAGAAAAGATTTCTTCAAATGTATACAATGATTCCAGGGATAGCATTCATTTTAATGGCATTAATACATTTGATACCAGTTAGCATTCCTTTAATTCTCATTGTAATTGGATTTGGCTTTTCAAGGAGTTTAATTTTTGTCAAAGGGATAAATAAGCAAATTGAAACTGAAAACAGAGCAACTGTGATAAGTACAATAAATATGGTTGCTAGTTTTATAAGAGCAATTCTTTATCCCCTTGTGGGATATTTAGTGATATGGAATTTAAGTGCAACTTTTATTATCTTAGGAACATTGATTATTATCTTTGCATTAGTATCGAGGATCAAGAGTGAAAATTTATAATAAACAAAAATTTTTTTTTTAAGTATTAGATTGAAAATATTGAAAAATTATAGAAAATGTTAAAGGAATATCTTGCGTCAAAGCGCAAGATATGTTATGTTACCTCCTGGAGCTCCAATATCTAATAAAAACCCTATTTATTCAATTCCTCTAAAATTCTCTCAGCTAATTTTTTTCCTACTATCTCTGATAATTCAGTAGAAGATGCTTTTTTTATTTTATCAATACTTCCAAAGTGATTTAATAACTTATTTCTGGTAATGGGACCAACTCCTTGGATCTCATCCAAGATCGACCCTGTGATGCTTTTTTTTCTTTGCTTTTTCTGAAGTTTGATAGCAAAGCGATGTGCTTCGTCTCTGACTCTTTGAAATAATTTTAACACTGAGGAACTTTTAGGAAGTACAATTGGTTCTTTTTGGGAAGGCAAAAATATTTCTTCATATTTTTTTGCTAACCCAATGATAGGGATATCAAGGTTGAATTCTTTTAAAACTGAAACTCCAACATTTAATTGCCCTTTTCCACCATCTACCAAAATCAAATCTGGTAATTCAAAATTTCTTTCTAGAAGCATCTTGTATCGTCTTCTTAGTATCTCTTTCATCATTGCAACGTCATCAGGAGTAGATTTAGATCGAATTTTAAAATGTCTATAATACTTGTTATATGGCTTTCCATCTAAAAAGTAAACCATAGAGCCTGTTGCATCAAAACCTTCGATATTAGAGACATCAAAACCTTCAATAATCTTAGGAAGCTTTGGTAAGTTCAATAAATCTTTTGTTTCTTCAAGAATTTCATTTCTAAATTCTTGATCATTCATCTTAAATTCTTCCATTTGTATCAGCTGTTTAACCATTACTTTTGCGTTTTTATTTGCTATTCGCATTAAGCTTACTTCATTTTCATTTGTAGGGGTTCTTATTTTTATATCAGCTTTTAGATCTTTTAGAAATTCTAATAAGATTTTAAGTTTCTCTTTAATAGAGGGGATAATGATTATATCTGGTAATTTTAATCTGAAATCTTGATAATATTGTTCTAAAATTGAACTTAAAACCTCATTCTTCTTAATCAATTTCTCCCTTAAGTCAAAAGTGAAAGAGCTATTATTTAAGATTCTACTTTCTCTGATATGGATAATCACCATTGCCACATATTGTTTGTCATTAAAAAATCCAACGATATCCTTATTGGCTTCATGATTCATTAAAATATGTTGTCTATCAGTAGCATGATCTATATCCTCTAATTTATCTCTCCAAAAAGCAGCTAATTCAAAATTTAGTACTCCAGAGGCTTTATTCATCTTTTCTTCAATTTGTTGTTTTAATTGAATTGTTTCTCCTTTTAAAAATAATTCGATTTTCTTAACATTTTCAAGATATTCTTCCTTCGTGATAGATGAGAAACATGGGCCAGGACAAAGTTTCAATTGAAAATACAAACATGGTCTTTTTTTTTTCCTAATAGGTTTTTTACATGAACAATAGGGAAATATTTTTCTCAAATCTCTTAGTATGCGTATAATTTCCTTTTTATCTGTATATGGCCCTAAAAACCAGAGTAAAAAATTGCAACCCAAGGATATGTTTTTGAATCCCTCATTATCACATTAAAGCGAGGGAGATACTTTTTGATTTGGATATTTTCTAGAATTAAGGCTTCCTTTTCATTTTCAGTTACAAAATATTCAACAGTCTGAATGTTTCTAACTAACTCATTAATTTTTTCTTCATAAAAGGGATCACCATAGTGAGCTTTTGAGAAATATTGATTAACTCTTTTTCTTAGATTTAATGCTTTTCCTATATAAATTACTGTTTTCTTATTATCAAGGAATAAGTAAACACCAGGTTCGTTTGGTAAGCTTTTCCTCTGTAATTCTAAATCAGACATTTCTATTAGGATTAAATAAGGCTTTATGAATGTTAATTGAGATCTTAAACCTAATATGTATTTATGATTATAGAGATTAATACTTTATTGTTAAATAGAATAGAAATAGTAGTGATTACTTCCAATAAGCCCTAATTAAATATGTAATAAATTATAATTATATTTAGAATGTAAACTTTTTATAAAAACTAAGTTTAATAATATTGAAAGAATGGAGTTAAAACGTTATAATGGTGAGAATTAGAATCTGCCCCAAATGTAAAGAACCGAATTTAAGACCTGCAGTTAATGTTTCAGGCTGGCTCGCACCAGACATGTTTGAGTGCTCTTGCGGTTATATTGGTCGTTTTTATGTTGAAATCGATACTGAAGATTATAAGTTAGATCAAGATGAACTCTCAGAAGACTAATTTTATTCAATTTAATATTAAATGTTACTTATGGTATCACCTGCAATAAAGATGGTGGTTATCTGAAATGGAAGAATTATTACAAAATGCTCAAAAGATTAAATCGTTGGAGATACAAGGTGCTAGTAATGTCGCTCTTAGTGCTATTAATTTTTTAAGTAATTATGCTAGAGGATTAAAATGTGGGAATGTCGGAGTATGTTTTGAGAAATTATACGAGGCGAAAGATATATTAATAAATACTAGACCCACAGAACCTGCAATGAAGAATGGTTTAAAATTTATCATGAATAAATTGGAACAAGAAAAAGAAACAATAATTCCCGAATATATATCTGATATAATTGAAAAGTATAAGAATTTATATAATGATATGCTGCAAAATTCAAAAAGAAGAATTGCGGAGATAGGTGCTAGACGTTTTCCTCCTAAAAGCCAAAAATTTAATGTGATGACTCATTGCCATTCAAGCTTAGTCACTGGTATTTTTTTAGAAGCCAAAAAACAAGGTAAGGAGTTTAAGGTTATTAACACAGAAACACAACCTAGATTACAGGGTAGAAAGACAGCACAAGAATTACTAAACTCTGGTATTGAAGTCATCCATGTTATCGATAGTGCAATGAGATGGGCTGTAAGATATTATCAGATTGATTTGATTATAATTGGAGCAGATAGCATAACTTCTGAGGGAACTATTATCAATAAAATAGGATCGAGATTATTAGCATTAGTAGCACATGAAGAACATGTTCCATTTTATGTTGCTTCTCCCTTATTAAAGTATAATCCCGAAACTAATCTGGGTATTTTAGAAAGTATTGAAATGAGAGATCCTAAGGAAATATGGGAAAGCCCACCAGAAGGAATTGAAGTAGTAAATCCAGCATTTGAAACTGTAAGTAGAAGATATATAGATGGATTAATTACTGAAGCAGGTATATTTGCTTCAAGTCACGTATCACATTATTTTGCAAAGATTTACCCTGAAATGGTTTAAATACATAAATATTAATTTTTACCCCATTTTTCAATAGCATTTGCTAATTCGATATTCCTTTTAGCATATTCATTTAATTCAAATCCTTGTAATACAGCCTCAATAGCTTGTCTAATGGCTCTTGCTCCAGCTTTAGTTCCCTGAGGGTGTCCATGACACCCACCTCCAAACTGACAGACAATATCTTTACCTAAAATCTTAATTAACTCTGGAATATGTAATGGACTTAACCCACCTGAAGCAACAGGTAGTAGAGGTTTAATATTAGCCCAATCTTGATTTAGCATTGTTAAATTATTACCAATAATTTTTTGTCGAGTGAGAACTTTATTGATTTCTAACACCTCCTTCTGTCCACCTTCCATTTTTCCGACCACCGTCCCTGTATGAAGTTGATCCATACCAAGAAGTCTCATTAATTTAGCTAATGCTAGCATAGAGATACCATGTTTTTTATTTCTAGTAAATGCTGCATGCATAGCCCTATGAGCATGAATTATAATATCTTTATCATCAAGATAATCTCGGAGTTCTTGTAAAGCAGAGAATCCAATTGTTACAATATCTACCATTACATATTCCCCCCCTTTTTCTACAACAAAGTTTGCTCTTTTTTTCATAACACTGAGAGGAGCGGTAATATTTGGCATATAAAACTTTCTTTCTCCCGTTTCTTTTTCACTTTTGTCCCGAATTTTTAATGTTTCAATTACTCTTTTTTCAAACTTGTTGAATGTCATACTAGTTAAATTTTCATCATCCTTAACTATGTCCAATCCACCATTCCAAGCCTCTCCACATACTTTAGAATGCTCAATTTCAGTTAATCCTACTTTAGGTTTTACAATAGTACCAAGAAGTGGTCTATCTTTCACATTTACTAATTCTCTAATACCTTCAATTCCAAATTTAGGACCTTTATATGTATTGACAATACTTTTTGGAAAACTTATATCTAATAATCTTAAATTTTTTAATACTTTCATACCAAAAATATTACCAGCTATAGCACTTAAAATCTGAGGTAAGTTATTTGCTTCAAAAAGCTCTCTTGGATAAGCGATTTTTATGATATTATTTTCTGAATCAATATAATATGTCGAGGGTTTAAGACTTTTAGCTATTTCGGGGGATAATGTTGAAATTTCAGTCCAAGTACCTATTGAACTTTCTTTAGCAATTTCTTCAGATGCATGCTGTAAATTCTTACATTCTGGAGAAATTTGCACATAATACATTGCGATTAAATCGTTGTTATTTGGTTTGTAATCCAAATTTATGTAGTCAACCAATCTATTTCACCACACTCATATATTAAATTATAATATTAAAATCATAAAAAATTAATAATATTATTAATTACATTAAAGAGTGATGATATTATGAGTGAATTAAAATCTTTCACAATCAATGTTAAAGATTTAAGCTTTAAAAACGAGCAACATGTTCTTGATTTAATTAGATTCTTATCTGAAGCCTTACCACAGATAAAACTTGAACGAGATGGAAATGACATCAATGTTGATATGCCAAATAAATTATCTAAAAGAGCAGTAAAACTAAGAATAAAAAAATTTCTTTATAAAAACGGTTTACATAATGAGTTCAGGCCAATTTCATATAAAACTCCTGAAACTGAAGGGTATACTGTGAAAGAGAAGAAAATTGTGGAATTAAGTTATTATTAACTCTTATTCTTATTAAAATACAATTTTATATTTTAAAAAATATATTAAATTGTGTCTTTAGAAAATAATAATTTTAATATATCTATTAAGTCAATTGATGATTTATTAAGATGTTTATGTCTAGCGAGTCTATTAGAATTAGTTGGTTGGCCAAAACCTGGAAATATACATCGCCGTAAAGATTTCGAAAAAACACGATTTGAACACTTCATCACAGGCATAATAGCAATTCAACCAAATTTTAAAGTCTTTTGTGAAGAGAATTTTCAAAAATCGTATAACAATAAAGACGATTATAATTCGATTGAATTAGGACCTTTTTTTAAGAAGGCTACTGAAGAAATGATGAAATGGCAAGGTGGAGGTAATGTTATATTAGGACACATACTAATATTAGCGCCTCTCGTAGCTGCGACTTTAATTTGTATAAAAAAGAACCAATATAATATCAAAGATTTAAAATATCATCTTAACAAAGTAATTGAGAGCGCTACTGTTAATGACACTATTAATTTATATCAAGCAATTAGAATTGCTAATCCTGGAGGGATAGGGAAGATTAAAAAATATGATGTTACCAATGAGGATTCTTTTAATCAACTAATTAAAGATAAGATTAATTTAAAAAAGATATTTGAGCTTTCGAAAGACTATGATTTGATAAGTTTAGAATATTCCAGTGGATTTAGCATAATTTTTAACGAAGGATTTCCATATTTTGTTAAAACTTTCAATCAATATAGGGATATAAATATAGCAACAGTTAACACTTATCTTAAAATTCTATCTTTACACCAAGATACTCTAGTTATTAGAAAATCCGGGCTAGATTCTGCTTTATACATATCAAAAATGGCATCAACAATATTAGAATATGGGGGTATTTCAACTGATAAAGGTTTAAGATTAACAATAGAATTAGATAGTGAACTCCAAAAAAAAAAAGGGACATTAAATCCTGGAACCACTGCTGATCTTCTATCTGGAGTTATATTTTGTAGTCTCCTTTTTGGCATACGATTTTGAATTAGTAAAAAATATTTGGTATGAATAATTTATTATTTTTAAGAAAGGATTACTTACAATTTCAGTATGGGTTTACTAGATTATGGAATTCTGCGATGAGTGTGGAGGAATGATGTTGCCATCAGACTTAAATGGGAAGAAAGTATTTAAATGCAAATGTGGAGCAACCAAACCATTTAAGGAAGAAGAATCTGAAGCATATAAACTAACTACTAAGATTGAGCATCCCGTTAGAGATGAAGTAACTAATTTAGCAGAAGTTATGAATTGGAAGGAAGAAAATTTGAGAAGTACAATTAAAAATTTTAAATGTCCACGATGTGGATATACAAAAGCGCACCTAGAGACGAGACAAACGCGTAGGGCTGATGAAGGAATGACCCATTTCATAACATGTTTAAAATGTGGGAAAATGAAGAAAATTGGTAGTTAGACTAATCTATTAATTTTCTTATTATATCTTGTTCTTCGTTAATTTCTAAAAAATTAAGTTTAATTAATTTATCATGACTCTTTAATCCATGAATTATTTGAATTTGGTTTGATGAAATAATTAATCTCCTTTTTATTAGATCTATTAACTCTTTATTTGCTTTATTTTGTACTGGCTTTGATTTTAGGAAAATTGTTAGAGAATCGCCATCATTAACAATTTTTTGTTTTTTAGAATTAGTTTTAACATTTACCTTCAATATAAAATTAGTATCTAGATATTTTTTAATAAATCTCATATTCTTCAACGGTTGACACATAATTAGATAAATTCATCTATTCTCTTTTTCAAAAGGTTATAAGATGGTTTCGATAATCTAATACCTCCCGCTAATTTATGACCTCCGCCTACCCCTCCAAATTCTTTTTTTATGTTAGTTATTATTCTATTTATTCCATTTGATTTATTTTTTTCAAGATATTTTCTTGAACATCGAATGCTTAATTTAATAGTACCGGATTTTTTTTCGAGGCCACCCAGAAATAAAATTTTATTTGGATCAAATAATTCATTCACAGCACTGAAACTAGCTGTATCTGACCAATTACTAGGTGGTATTTTTCCTTTAACTTCAAGAAATATCGCTTTTTTGGTTTCAGAATAAGGTATTTCATTTGTTAGTGTCTTCAAATTTCTAGATAGGTTCTGAATATATTCAGAATACATACTTTTGGCATAACGAGTTATCGATTTTAACTGGATTATAGAAATAGCTGCGCTAATATTCTTAAAGCATAAGATGTTCAATAAGAGAGCGTGCTCAAAAGCAAACTTTAATAATCCTGATTTCTGAGGTATTATAGCATAATGACCTATACTATTAATATTTGATTTTTCTTGAATTAATTGGATTTCAGATTCATTTAAATCAACTAATTTAGTTTTTGGATTTATCTGTAATGTATCTAAAAAAGAATTAATTTTCTGATCTGATTCTCCTCCAAATTGATTAAGAAAAGGTAATATACTGTACTTTAAACCATTCTTTATTGATTCATGCATATTTCCAAATAGAATCAAGCCTTCTTTGTCTTCAATTAGTTCTTCATCAACTAATTCTTCATAGATCTCTCGGTTAAATGATTTTAGTTTATCCATTGGCTTTAATGAATCTCCAGCAATACCAATTATAGTCAACCATCCTTGCTTAATTATAGATGGATTTACTCTTTTTGCAAACATATATGTTAAGGTAGCTCCAGCAATGTGTTCAAGCCCATCATAGCCATAGATAGTTGGATTTATGAAAAATAAATTTTCAGGTAATTCATCAAAGAGAATACCATCTTCGACCTCATGGTGATCAAGAATAAAGAATATTTCCTTTCTATTTTTAATAATAGGTATTAATTCTTTTAGATTAGAACCTACATCAGTAAAAATAAACGCATTTTTATCTGTTTGTCTACTTGAGAGAATCCCTTTTAAAAAATTCTCCCAAGAAACTGATCTATTATAAATAAAATAATCAAAATTAAAATGCATTTTATACAATAAATTCTGGATTATATGCAGGCAACTTATTCCATCAGCATCGTTATGTGAAATTGTTATTATATGGGCAAATGAACGATCAATGAATTCATCTACAGCTCTGTCGAGATGTTCTAAAAATTTAGTTTTATCTGGTTTAGTGGTCATTTAAATCATTATTTTGTAAATACTTTGATTACACATAATACTCATTTTAATAATCAAATAAAGCGATTTTTTAAGAGCCAATATTCTTATCTTGTTTTAAAACCTAATAAATTCCAAATAATATTTTATAATTATAAATATTCCGTTTTCATTTAGCTTTTTCGTAGCAACAAGAAAATGAGTTAAAACTAAAAATCTATAGTAAAATTATTTAACTTAATTTAATTTTCTGTTCTAAATACATTTTCATTATAATATGCCTAATAGAAATCGGAATTATAAGGTTATTTATATAAGGATTTGTGTAATTGTTTTAATGATGATTCTATTATTAATTCCGTTAAGGTTAGGAGATGTTAGGAAGGATTCAAACCCTTTAATTTACAACCCTAATCTTGAGACAAGTGATTTTTCAAAGGATGATTATACTCCTATACTTACTGAAGAAAAGCATGGACTAGGGAATATAACTGTATATGATGTTGATTTTAGTAAATTAGAGATGGGTTTTTATAACTATAGTGTTCTTTATCCTGATATTACGGAAGATTATATTTCAGGGGCCTTGAAAATGACACAACTTAATATGCAATTTGTAGAAACCCTTGAATCCGCAATAACAGATAATTTAGATGAAGGGATTGAAGATAATGATGTTATCAGAGTTAAAATAAATGAAAGTTTATTTGTTGAATATAGCATTCTAGCTGAAGGATATTTGATTTATCATCCCCGCTTAAATCCTAGTAGATTATTAGAATTTTATGTTGATAACGGAACCGACTTTTTTGAATTAAATAATAAAGTTGATTATACAATTGATAATAATGATTTTATTATATTTGATTATGACGAATATTTCCACGGTTATGGTCGCAATTTTACAATATATTTTATGTGGGAATACGAAATGCGTATTGAAACTTGGAGTTTAACTCAAGATACTGAATCTAAGTTAATTATGAATAAAATACAACAAAATTTCACTGTAGAATTTAATTATTATTTTAGTTTAATAGGAAGAAAATTCGGGGAAACTATTCAGGAACAAAATCGAGTTGTTAGAAATATTTATATTGCATTAACAGTGAATTTACCTGATAAAGATCTATTAAACGATCATGTGCTTTTAGTAAATAATAATTCTGTCAACATTAATAGTCACTTAGATGTTAATAATTCAATTAATATACTATTATCAGATTTATTTACACCAAATTGGAGTTTTGTTTCAATAGATTTCAAATCTAAATTTACTTTAAAATTTATAGATCCTGTTGGAAAGACTTGGGGCATAGACAGACTTTTCGTTTTGAGAAATAATCGTCAGAGGATATATTTCCCCTCTTTAATAGCAGGCCCTCGCCATATATATCTTAGAGACGTTTCATTCTATGAGTATACTATTCATCTTAATGATAAAGTATCAAAAGTTTTAGATACATATTCATTATTTAAAAGAACTGTAGAAAAATTTGAACTAAATGCTTCAATAACGGGAATTGAGGGAATTGAAGTAAAAATACCCTATATGATTACTGGAGAAACATGTCCTTTTGTGATAAATTATCTTACATTTCAATCTTTACGAGTTATAATAACAGATAATATTAAAATGCCCTTGGTAGGTGCTAGCGTTGAATTATATTATTTTGGTCAGCAATATGGAACCTATATAGCTAGAGATACAGTTCAACCACTATTACCTGGAACTACTAATGAAAATGGAGAATTAATACTAAATTATGTTCCACATGGTAATTATTCAATTAGAGTCTACTATAATGGTATGTTTTTGAAGGAGTCTATAGTTAGTACAGTAAATAACATTAATTATATTTACACCAATTTTCCTCATTTTCCCCTCTGGTTAATTATATTTGGTATGATAAACGGAATTTTATTAATCCTTGGAGTTATTTTTTATATAAAAAGTAAAAAAATACATTGATTACTTTGATTGTAATCTTTTGTGATAATATTGATGATTATAGAATAGAATAATAAATGATTAAGTGTCGTTAAATATAATATTATACTAATGGGTAAAAACGTAATACGAT
>SMTZ1_10007171_pt1 | contig 11179 bp, 11 predicted proteins | sample DeeMarSWOR136_30_FD_25667 | JGI IMG/M metagenome (IMG submission 25667)
CTAGGAATTATAAACTTATCTTTAAATGCTGAATGTGATCACTCCTCAACTTTAAATAAGTTTTCTTCTTCTGATTTCATGTGATTATTACAAATTCCAACATATTTATAAATTTCTCCATCTTTTGTCATTCTATTAATTCTGTTTATATTAATTATCAATATCTTTAGATATAGACTACGTAAATGAATAATTATCTCTACATTTGTACAGTTACCGCCCCAAACGGTTTAAAACCATTATTAAATCATCCTTTTGGTATTAGTTCGGGATATATTTTATTAAATTCAAGATCAAATAGCTTTTGATTCATCCAAATCTTATCCTTTTTATTCCAAATCAAATTCTTTAAAGGATTGTACGATTTCAAAAAATCTAGATTACCATAAATAGATTTAAGTAAATCTTTTCCATCAACCAAATCATTTAAGATAAGGTAGTGTTTAATCCCTAAATATTCAAATATTAGATCAAACAATTTTTCAAACTCATCAAGTTGGCAATCTGGAAGATAAAGCTTAATCATTAAACCATTTTCGAACTCAATTTCTTCATTAAATCCATAAATGAAATATTCTCCTTCAATTTCGTAGATAAATCCGATATTAAAGAAACTAAAAACTTTTATTAATTTTTCATTTTGTTCTTTTTTTACATCAGGTAAAATAATATAAATTTTTTTTATTAAATCTAAATTCTTTGGAGAAATATATGGAAAAATTAAATTTTTATTTAGCAATTCAAGAATATTATTTAAGTTTTTATTCCTTCTTGCTAAATACGATTTTAGATCACTAGATCTCCAATTATATAACTCAGTTAAGGATTTATATTCTTTGGAATCTGGAGTAAAATAATCTGAGTCAATTAAATCACCAAGATTAATTTCTTTCAGTTTAGGATCGGGAATATGATAATTTGGATCATACAAAATTTTTTGGAAAAACATTCTAAATTTATTAAAATCTAAGTCCCATCCAATCTCACTAAGATTGTAGTCAAAATGAAAAAGCTGATATATTTTCTTAATAAAGAATACACAATATTCCCGGATTACCTTTTTTGATTTGGTCAACCAGTTTAATAATTTAATATTTGGATTCCGATATGGCCACAAGAAATTTATTAAAAAGGAATTTGAATTTTCTATCCTTGTAGGATATCTAATTGTCTGAAAAGAATTGTGTAAAAAATGCTTAAAATCAATCTCATCTAATTCTAAGGGAAAAAAATAGAAAAAATATTGCCCAAATCCAAACCGTTGAAATACAGGAATGAATTTAATTGATGCAATGAAATTAGTAAAGAAATACTCTTTTTTTATAACCTTGAAGGTTTCAAGATCTCTTAAATTATCTACTAAGTTTTTATGAAACGCCACCAATTGATATAAACTTTTTAAATTAAAATCAATATGTTCTTTTGAAACATGATATTCTACGTGCCTTATTAGATGAGAAATATTCTTTCTCCTCCAATAATGATTTCCATTCTTACTAGCTATTTTTTTAATAGGATTAACACTTATACTAATGGATTTTTGTATATAACGATAGAACTGCTCAAATAAGTCTTTAGTATAAAAAAAATCTTCTTGTTCTAGATCATAGAAATCTTTTAATAAAAAAGCTGGTCTAGACTGACTGGAGTAATAAATTCTTATAAAAAGGATGTTTTTTTTAAACATATCATTAAGTATTGAAAATAAAATGTGCGTCTCCTTACTATTTAAATATTGACCTTGAAATTGAAGATGGATATATTTGTTATGAGTTTCATAATTTGAAATATTTGAACTTAATACTCTAGGGAAGAGCCATTTTATTTTATCAATCATTTCTCTTGATTGAATAGTATCTTTTAGGATAGATGATACATACATTTTTATCCTAGGGATTGAAAGAGAATTGAGTAAATAAGCCTTAAGAACGGGGGGATCATTTAATAAAAAATTGTCTAATATGTGATATATCAATTTAAAGGTAATTTCTCTGGTATTATACCTTTCAAATTCATGCTTCAGTTTTTCTTCTTTAGTTTGATATATTTTTTGAATTAAGTGTTCATTAATAACAATACTCTTGATCTTCTCTAGATTAAAAATCTTGAGATCATATAAAATATTAAATAAGTTGCTAATCTTGTGATAATCCTCAACTTTTTCTTCAAATGCGGCTTTAGATTTAAAAAAAGACTTGGTAACCTGATCAATCGTATTTTTATTAAGTTCATCTACTATAATGTTATGTTCAATTGTTTTAGATATATTTTGCCTTTTAATAAGTTCTTGAAATTGAGAATGATTAGTTATAGAAGACTGATTCGATAAAATATTAAATATTAATTCAAAAATGCTCATATAATGATCTAACATCTTTTTTATATAGAAAAATCCATATTTCATATTATTCTCAATTAAGGCTAAGGTTTTACTTTTAAGATTGGGTGAATTACAGATTTCGTTAAGAATTTTCTTAATATCTTTGATCAATTTCCGTTGGTTCTCTATTTCATTTAACAGATCCTCTTTTATTTTAGTTAGAATCTCAGTTTTTTTTTCAAATCCTAAACTCGTTATGGAATAACCATAAATTCTATCAATTAACAACCAATCTAACAAAGTAAGGGGGGATTTGAGTTTTCCATCACCATATTCGAAGTTGTGTTCAAGCTCAAATTCCCTATTATAAATCTGCTTTTTGGGGTTGATAATACGAGTCTTATAGCTTTTAAATGAATTTAAATTTATGGATGTAATTGGGTTAGTGATTAGATATAACCTATTATCAATAATATATCCATCTTCTTCCAATTTTTCAAGAACTCTTATTAAATCTTTCAAGTATTTTGTGGGAAGGATAAAATAACCGAAAATATTTATCCCAAAATCATTTTTAGAAATATGTGGTACTACGAAAAAAGGGAATTCGTTGATTATTTTACGGATTTTTGCGTTTTCAATTATTGGGTGAAATATTAAGAAACAACAAGCGGATGTTACTCCTAACGAGGGCCAATTGATTTTATAGCTAGGAGCTATTGTGCTAAAATCTCTTATCCATTGCATACTCTCCGTAAACTTTCTCAGACTAATATCAGTTTGGAATAATCCTTTCTCTTGATATTTCTTAAAATAATGCTGATAATCTACTAAAGACTGATAATTCTTAACTTCATAAAAAATTTTAGCGATTATACGTATTGTTTCTAAGATATCTTCAGAGTATTTGTTGTATCTACGCTCGTAATCTTCAAAAAACAAATCATAAAAACTTTTATCTCCTGAAAAACCATTTTTATAATCTTCAAGTAATTGAACATTATTTTGCACATAATAGGAAAAGAAAAATTGAAATGGACTAGGACAATTTTCTTTACTTTCTTGTCTTAGAAATCCTTCAATTCTATCAAACTCATCTTTCATAAACTCATAACTTATTATTATTTCTCTTTTGATATCTTTCCATTCCTTGATAAGTGGCGATTTCTGAAGATCTATCTCCACTTTTTGGTTTATTATAATATTTACAAGAGGATTTTCTTGTAGGATAGTAGGAACAAAAGATTTATAGGCTTCTCGTAATAAAATTATACTTATAAATTCACTACGATCAGAATATATAGAGATTGTAAGTATTTGGTTTTTATATGACTTTTTTACTCCAAAATTAATAAAATTTTCTAATCTCTCTAATGGTTTGGAATCTAATTTTTTGACTTTAATTTTTGGATATACTAAATCTATTTTTAAGTTTGATTTAATTTCATGAATTAGATTATCAAATATGTTTTCTAGATTATCTAAAATAATTTCAACTGGAGTATTCACTAAATACTCTATGCTATTTATTTGCATTAACTTGTACCTTAAGTAAGTAATATGTTTTACTTTATATAAGCTAACTCTATAAAAAAAATTCCTAAACTGCTTATTATATTTAACTCTGTAATTTTGCTTTCAATTTATTTTAATTTAATAAAAAATCTTAAATTTTCTATAAGAGTATTTTTAAATAAAAAAAAGGGAGAGGAAATATATTCTGCATTTTAAATTTATGCAGAAGGATCAACTACTCCAGATCGTGGCATTTTTCAATCCCCAGGTTTAATTTGATTAAGAATCTAATTATAATGGATGGAACTTTTCCCGAATTTTTTACTCGGACAATATTACTTTGAATATTTATTATTTAAACTCCACATTAAAGGAAATCAAAAAGCGGGGATTTTTTATACATAGATTCCTTCAATTGTTTATTATTAATCTATTATAAAAACACCACCATAAAGAAAATTTAGATTCAGGGATCTTTTAATAATAAAGAATTCAATTCTCGACTTTTCTACTTAATATAATAAAAAAAAATTTTATGAAACTTGGGATTTTTCAATGGACTCAATATGGTATTCAAGAACTTGTACCGTTTCCTTCTTTTTTAAAAAGAAAGTAATACCGAGAAGGAAGATAGAGATTATGAACAAAAAGCAGGAAATTACAACAAGAGATTCAAATGAAATATGATTAGAGAGATAAGTACCTAGCGGGAGAAATATTATGTTTGCCAATGTTGAAGGTGTTGTAAGTAGCTGATAAATAAAAGTACGATGTTTTTTTTGAATAGAAATGTCTGTAACATGAGAAACGTAGGTGAGATTTGCGATACTACCAAGGATAGATAAAAAGATTTGTAGAAGCATGAATGAAGGAAATGTAGATACAGTAATTAAAAACATTAATGGTGTATATAAAGATATGGTAATAAGTATTAACTTTCTATGATTATGATATCTTTTATTTAATAAATAGAAAAGATAGTATCCAAAGAATGTACAAAAAGTAAACAAAAAATATGTTGATACATAGATCCGAAATCCTGTTTCAGTAAATTTATTATAAATCCATTCACTTTTCGGATATGAGTATAATGCGTCAGAAAAACCGAGAAAAACTGCGATATATAATATTAAAATTGATATAATTTCAAGGTTTGGCATTTTCTTATTCATATTTATATCATACTCCTTTTTAGTTTCATTTTTCTCAAAGAATACCATTTTCCGAAAATAGACGAATGCGAGGAAAATCGTAGGAATTGAAACTACCCATCCAACTACAAAGAAGGAATTCCATACGTACAAAGACTCAACATTTAAAACAAGTGAGTTAAATGCTACAGAAACTATAAAATAAGTTAGAGCTGAAGCTGAATTTACTATAAATATTAATTGTAGCCTTCGATTCAATATTTTAGTTTTAGTTTTCCCTTCGCTAACATACCTCAAAAAGATACCTGTGGTAGCTGTTCTTATTAAGGAAGTGGATATAAATTTTAAGCACACAAAAATTCCATAAAGGATTAAGTATTCCTTAAACAAATTAAAGATTAGAAAACTACAACATAGAGGAACAAAAGAAAAGTAGAAGAATCGTTTCATCTGAGATTCATTTTTTATATATCTGTCATAGAAAAGCGCTAGTATTGGAAGTATGATTAAAGTTAGATATGTAAAAATCTGGATGAAGGCTAACTCCATCCGATTCACGTTTAAAATATTGAAATAATAAAGGGGTATATAAATGAGAATATATGCATCAAATATTGAAATAATAAAGTAAATTAGGAAGAATCCGAAGAATATTTTCTGCCTACTTGAAGTCATCGATTTTTCAAGTGATTTTTCCCCATTCCTCTTAAATTTAAACATATTAAATTTTCTATAACAATTTTTAAAAATCAAACCAAAAATTCAAAGCCTTAAAATATAATAGATTGGAGTGTGCATGTTATTATTAATAAGTAAAAGAAGAGCATATCGAAAAGATGCCAAAAATACTAAATTATTCCATCGTTGGACTCGAGGATTACACCGTTAGTTTTGAGAGTTATTGTTCCTTATGTGAAATTCAAAAGTTTTGCAAATGGGGCAAGGAAGAAGCCTTTTCAATTAGAATCAGTTGTAGCGATTTAAACCGAGCAAAAGAAAAGGTAAAATTCGACCAGCTTCAAAGATTACAGAAGACGGAGGATGTTTCAGTACCCTACGAGGAGCTAATTAAGAAAGTAAAAATTAATCTGCAAAATATTATTTCTCAAATTTGGAAAGGTAAAATTAAATCTCATAAAGAAGAAATTAGATGTTTAGATTCTCATAAGATTGATCCTATGCTGGTAGCTCAGCAGGGGCAAGATTGGTGGCAAGATTTTAATGCAACCATGAAAGTTATTAATGAGGAATGTGAGAAGATTACCTAAATAACATTTCTCTTACGTTCAAATCCTTTTTTAAGAATATTTGTATACTTTAAATATTCACATTAGAATAATAAAATAGGTTGAATTTTATAATAGATTTCATGAGTAACGATCTCATAGAAGATTTACTTTCAGGTTTAATACTATCTGACTTAGAGATTATGTATTTTGGATTCTTTAGTGCTATGTTTCAATTCATGAAATACACGTTTGTTTTTATAATAATGATCGTTGGACTATTAACTCTGACAAGATTAAGAGGTGTTTATATTCAACAGAGGAGTAAAGGTATACTAAAGGAAGAGGACCAACTCGGAAAAGTACGATTGATAATTGGTACACTTTACATTTGTTTTGGTTTTGGAATTCTGTTCAATTATATGATTTATTTCTTGATTTGGATATTATCTCCATTACCTAAGGGTTTAGTCTATTCTTTAATAGAGATTGGAAGTCGTTATATTCCAGAGTCCTATTTGTTTTTAAGAGAAAGATTATTGATATACATTCATCCTATTATTGCTCTTGCTTCATTCTTAGGAATAATATACTTCTTCTTGAGTTTTTATTATTTAATTAATAATAATCGTGTAATAAGTAATCCACATGGTTTAATTCGACTTTTGATTAAATCAGTAGTAATGATAATATTTTTGGGATTCTCCACTAGTTTCCCTTATTTAGTTTAGACTAAAAAAAGATAGTGAAAATCCTTGTTAAAATTGATTCTAGATATGTTCTAATGAGGTAACGTACTAGCGAAACATTTAAATATTATATTTATATTTATATTATTTGCATCTAAGAATATATTAGCGGTTCAGTCACCCAATCTAAAAAGTTTTTGTAATACAGTTTTATTCGATACACGGGTTAAGCTATACTAAGAAATCAACAAGTATTGGGTTTTATTTATATAAGTTATTTTAAAAATTATAATGGGTTATTATTATGGAAGTGGAATCAGATTTAAGCAATTTTTCAAATTTATGTCCTGAATGTGAAGGAAAAATTATTTTGCTTCACGAGAAAGGAGAGACTGTATGTGGACAGTGTGGTTTAGTTATAAGTGAACGTATAGTCGATATTTCCCATAGTGGAAAAAGAGCCTTTACCAAACAGGAAAAGGAATCTCGAGAACGAACAGGCTCTCCAATATCAATTCTATTGCCTGATATGGGGCTTAGTACCATAATAGATAAAGCAAATATTAAAAGCCCTGATTTGAAAAGAGCTGCGAAATGGAATTCCCGGATGACATGGGATAAGAGAAATATGTTAATTGCTACTACTGAATTAAAAAGGATTGGTAGCAATCTTAATTTACCGAACCATGTTAAAAAAGCAGCAATAAGGTTATATATTGAAGCATTTAAGAAGAAATTACTACGTGGTAGATCTATTAATGGGATGGTTGCAGCATGTCTATATTTTGCTTGTAGAGAACGAAAAATACCACGAACTTTACAAGAAATTTTAGATGAGACATCAATTAGTGCAAAAAATGTAAGAAGATGTTACAGAACTTTGATAAGAGAATTGAATTTAAAAGCTCCTTCAACAGATCCCGTCTCTCTTATTCCAAGATTTATTGCAGAATTGGATTTGGACGTAGACGCTGAAAATGCAACAATAAAGATTTTACAAGATTTTACCTCAAAATATTCTACAAGTGGTAAAGATCCTAAAGGATTATGTGCTGGTGCTTTATATCTAGTATGTAAAAAGAAAGATAAGAAGATTTCACAGAAAGACATTGCAAATTTAGTTGGTGTAACTGAAGTTACACTTCGTTCAAGATATAAAGAACTAGTAAAAATGCTTAATATTATGGTATAATTAAGAATTTTACTTTTTTTTTCTATTTTTCTTCTTTTAATAGTATTTTAACAAAATCTGGTAAAGTTAATAAGTAACTTTGGGCATTAGGTAATTGATTTTTGATTTTAATGAATAATTGAGAATAATTTTCCGCTGTATCTTTCTGTTTGAGGACATCATTACGTGTTTGTTCTCTTACCGGTTCAACTGGTACTCCTCTCATCACCGCTCGTGCAGGAATTGTTAATCCTGGTGGAACTTCACTTTGATTTAGAATTATTACTCCTTCTCCAATTGAAGCTTCTTCATAGATTAAAGATCCTTCTTTTATTTGAACATAATCTTCAATAAAACACCCTAGAATGGTCACTCCTGATTCTATAATACAATATCTTCCGATATTTATTGAACTCTTTTGTGAACGAGTAAACATTATAACTCCATCAAATATTGTAGAATATTCTCCAATATTAATTGGAGAATTTTCAGCCCTTATTATTGCTCCTGGCCAGATAATTGCATTATCATTGACTTGAATATCTCCAATTAAAGTCGCCATTGGTGAAACATAACTATTTGGGCTTATGTTAGGTTTTTTGCCTTTATACTCCATTATTGGCATAAAATTCTCACTTAAAAAATATAACTAATTTAGATGTAAAATTATTGTTTTTTAAATTCAAATTATAACTTAAGAAATTTAAACTTTTATTAATCAAGCTAAATGTATGTATTAAATGGATTCTTAGATTCAAATAACATAAATTCAACTTCAGGGAACTCTAAGCTCAAGATATTGGATAGTTTCTTTGTAGCGAGGATTCCATTCCAATAATGGGAGGTTTCTATTAAACTTAGCCCTATATCTCTTGCAAAAACAGCATCGAAATAATTAACCTTTTCTGATATGTAACAATCACATCCCTTATTCATAGCCTTATTAATACTTTTGGCATCCGATATATATCCTCCAATAACACATATTTTTCTTATTGTATTTTTGAGATTTCCCACAAATGAAACACATTTTAAATTTAAATTTGACTTTATCCGTTGTATTAAGTCTTCTAATGTGAAGGGCTGATTCTTATTTGGATAATGTATTGGTGAACAGATCCTTCCAATAGGGATTTTTATTCCCTCTTTATTCTTAATTTCAAATGTATCTTCTAGTTTTAAATAAAGAGCATTTACTAGGGTATCTGAAACACCTCCCTCTGCTCCAATAAAGGAAGAATTTAGCACAAAAACTGAGATAGGATATTTAGAGAGTAACGATAATTTATTTATTAAATTTTGTCTAAATTTTAAAATGGGCTTTTCTATCAAACTATGATTAGTAATAATTAAATTAACTTTCTGTTTTAAAGCATGATGTATTGCTTCTAAACTTAAATCCATTGTCAACATTACCTTTTTTATTACTTTATTATTTTTACCCTTGTCGTAATGCAAACCATATAATTCTGAATTTACTCTAAATGCTTTAGGAGATAGTTTTTGTGTCAAAATTGTTTTTATTTCTTGAAGCAGCATTTCAATTACTCTGATAAGTACTATTATGTAAAATTACCAAATTTTAATATGATAAAACTGAGTAAAGATTTTTTAATTTTGAATAAGAATATATATATTAACTTGAAAATTTCTTAAAACTATAAAAAGTTGAAACAATATGAAAGAAAAAGATTGTATTTTTTGTAAAATAGCTGATAGAGAAATTCCTTCAAAAATAATATTTGAGAGTGATTTAGTTCTTGCATTTTTAGATATTTCTCCTATTTCTAAGGGACATACTATAGTAATCCCAAAAAATCATTATTCTAATTTAGAAGATATATCAGAATATGAGCTTACTGAACTATATAAGGAAGTGAAGAGATTAGCAACCACAATTCATAGAAAACTTAAAATTGAGGGATATAATGTACTTCAAAATAATTTTACTGCCGCAGGTCAGGTAATTAGCCATTTTCATGTTCATATTATTCCTAGAAATTATAGAGATGAATTAATTCAAATTCATATACCGAGAGCTCAAGCATCTGAAGAGGAGCTTGATGAAGTATATAAAATTCTAAAATCTTAAGTAAATCAAATACGATTTAGAATTAGTTTAGTTTAAAAATATTTTTAATAATTAAATATAGTAATGAAACTAAAAAGTCTTATAAGAAAATTCCGGTTAAAAATTAAGGAATTTTTTTCTGATGAATATGGTGGGAATCTTATTGAATATGCTTTACTAGTTGGTTTTGCATTATTTGTGTTTTTTATTATTATAGGGGTAGTTACTTCAATGTTAGATTGGACTGTAGGATTATCAAATGATTTCTTCGATTTATTTAAATGACAGATTGATAATTTTTATAAAAATGAATACTAATACTACTTATTCTTAATTATTTTGTTATCAATTAACATAAATTCGTACTTTTCTCCCCATTCATCTAAATGATTTATTACATATTCAGAATCTAAGTTTAAATGTTCTAGAAAAACTTCAAAGGGTATTTTATCTGACATTTTCAAATATTTCTTAATCCTATTATCAAGATCAATTTTATCAGGAGGTTTATCTTTTCTCTTTCTAGCTCTTAATTTTTTTAGAAGAGGGTCGTTTTTGCTATCATTAAAGAAGTATTCTACTATGTTACTAATTACTTGTGCTCTCGTAGCTCCAAAAACATCTACTAATTCTTGAATTAATTTCATATAGCTTTTGTTTAGAGTAACCGTTGTTCTCGTAGTTTCTGTCATTTTTTGCAGAATATTAGTAATTTTACAAGATGATAGAAAAAATTTTTATATTTATATTTTATGCTTGTTGATGATAATAATGCATAAATAAGCATCATTTATATATCACTTGGAATTAATTAGATCATAAGAATAAAAATTTTAACTTTAAAATTTAAAAAGTCGCAAAATTGTCGTATTTCTTTCTATTTTAGATGTGGAGGAATTAATTATGGCAGATAAAATTGTAATAGAAAATTATACTGAACCGAAGGAATTTTTATCACCTATTCAGTCTAATTTGATTAAGATTCTAAAGAATGTGGGACCATTAACGAGAAGAGAACTAGTTAAAAAACTTGAAA
>SMTZ1_10009216_pt1 | contig 11179 bp, 8 predicted proteins | sample DeeMarSWOR136_30_FD_25667 | JGI IMG/M metagenome (IMG submission 25667)
AGACCGATTTTGTTTTCTCAGGATCTTTCCAGTACTCCTTAAAAACATGAGGCGTTCGAGAATAGAGCTCTCCCACCTGTCCCCTTGGGACTTCATTTCCATTTTCGTCTAATATTTTGACCCGATCCGTCCCCCAGATCTCCCTTCCGATGGAGCCCAGCTTCTTAAATTGCTCTTCGGGTCGGAGCAACGTCACCAGTCCTGACTCTGTCGAACCATAGGCTTCCCAGAGTTCTGCGTTTTTGAAATAATCCATAATGGCCAGTTTGGTATCCTTTCGAGCGGGAGCTGAGGAGATCAAGAGCTGTCGCATAGAACTGACATCATACTTCTTCTTAATTTCATCAGGGAGGGAAAGCATCATAATATAGTGGGTGGGAACGAGGGAAGTAAAAGTAATCTTTTCTTTTTCAATTGTCCTGAGCAGGTCTTCTGGGTCAAAGCTGATCATGTTATAGACGAAAATCCTCGCGCTCACGAACGTATAGGTAAATGAATAGAAGATGGAATTGATGTGGCACATCGGCATCACCAACATCACGCAGTCATCGGGTCTGAGACCCGTATTGACCGCATTCTCAATGTAATGAGCCATGTTCCCTTCATGGGTTCTTATCACCCCTTTCGGTTTTCCGGTTGTCCCGGAGGTGTACATAAGATTCCAAGCATCCTTTCCATCGACCACCACATCCGGTTCCTCGACCGAGGCCTCTGCAATGAGGGATTCATAGGACCGAAACCCCTCTGGGGTTGGATCATCTCCCCAGTAAACGTAATTCTCTGGTGGAATGGAAGGAAGTTTGCTGCGAAGGGAATTAACGACCTGGACAAACTCCTTTGCTACGAAGAAGGCTTTACATTCTGAGTGGTTGACAACATATTCGATCTCGGGAGGGGCCAGGCGGAACATGATGGGAACGGTGATCTGTCCCCCTTTTGCTGACGCTGCGTAGATCTCCATCCACTCAACGCAGTTATAAGCCAGAATGGCAAATCGATCTCCCTTCTTCATCCCTAACTTAGTTAATGCGTTCGCTAACCGACAGCTCCTCTCATTCCACTCTTTGAATGTCATCTTTCGAATCTTATCCCCGGCCCCTGGTTTATCGGGATAATGCATGGCCATCATTTTAAGAAGTGTCCCTGCTGTCACCCATTTGCTGATTGTCATAAAACCACCCCTTTCTTAATCCCTCCGCCCCCTTTACGAAAGGGAAGGAAATTATTTACTTGAATTATTTGTGATTTTTGTTACATTCCTTATCACTCCATGAAATGTTTGTCAAGGAGTTTAAAAAGTACTTGTTATTATGTTCCTTTTGGTGTATATAGCCATAAAAAATAGGAAAGGAGAATTTCACTATGGAAATCGAAGGATACTACTTTCCAGATGACATCTATTATCACAAAGAACATTATTGGGCAAAGCCTGAAGGGAATCAAGTGATCATCGGAACGAGCGATTTTGCCCAAAAATTAGCAGGGCAGATTGTCTATGTTGAATTGCCTAATCTGGGAAGAGCCATTGAGCAGGGGAAACCCTGTGGGTCGATGGAGTCAGGGAAATGGGTTGGAAGAATCTATGCACCTGTTTCTGGAAAAGTGGAATCCATCAATCAGGATCTTGAGGAAACCCCCGAATTGATCAATGAGAGTCCTTACGAAAAGGGATGGATCTGTAAGGTCAATCCTTCCAATCTTCAGGAAGAACTTAAAAATTTGATCCGGGGAGATGGCCTGGTAGAATTCATAAAGTCTGAGATTGAACGGGTGAAGAAAATGAAAGAGTAAATGTCGTTAGAAATTCCAGCGGGACATTATTTCTAACAGGGTAAAAGGGGCTTGAAATATGAAAGATTCAAACAAACACAATGAAGAATGGGAATGGAAGGCTCAAGAAGATGATGAAGGCAAATAGGTCAAAGGTCAATAGAAGGACATTTCTGAAGTTATCAGCGCTCACAGGTGCTGCAGCGGGAATGGGCCCAATGATAGACCTATTCCATCCCTCTCATGTTCTTCCCCTTCAGAAAAGAGCTCAGGGTCCCCTTGAAGAGAAATGGGTAGTCACTTCCTGCCTCAATTGTCCGGCTCGCTGTGCTATCCGAGTAAGGGTGGTGAACGGGAAGGCAGTAAAGATAACCGGAAATCCGTTTTCAGTAGTTTCGGAAGGAAAGATCTGCCCCCGTGCACACATCGGTCTTCAAGTGCTATATGATCCGGGTCGGATTCATTTCCCATTAAAAAGAAAAAATAAGGAAAAGGGAAACGGGATAAGACCCGAATGGATTCCTGTCTCGTGGGATGAGGCTTTGGACGAGATCACGCGGCACCTAAAATCACTCCGAGATAGGGCGCAGGCACACGAACTTCTGCTTTTTTGCGGATTGAATCCTATGAGTGCGGAGGATATGATTCGCCGCTTCGCAGACGCTTTTGGGACTCCCAATCTTGTTGGGGGAAATGGACTGGACGCGGAGACAGAGAAATCGGGCAATTGGATGGCAGACGGCCATTACCAAAATACGGCCTATGATCTTGATCAAACCAATTATATCCTTGCCTTTGGCGCGGATATGTTGGAATCCTGTAGGCCTTTGTCTCGATTTTTGAGAAAGTGGGGAAGACTGCGGCGGGAGAAACCGAATCGCACCAAAGTGGTGGTGATTCATCCAAGGTATTCTCTGACCGCTGCCAAATCCGACGAGTGGATACCTATCCATCCGGGTACGGATGCAGCTCTGGCCATGGCCTTGGCCCATGTCATCATCAGCGAAGAGCTCTATGATAAGACATTTATTAAGAACTGGACAGCGGGGTTCGGTCCCTATCAGCAATTAGTCATCGGGCAATATACCCCAAAGGCTGTATCCAAGATAACTGGAATACGTGCTGACACCCTCCAGCGGATTGCAAGAGAATTTGCCCAAACCAAACCAGCCATCGCATTAAGAGGCAATGAATCGATGGCTTGGCCAGATGGATCGTACACAAGCTATGCCATCCTCTGCCTTAACGCATTGGTGGGAAGCATTGATGTACCGGGGGGTATCCTCTATCAGGAGAATCCAATATATCAAGAGATGCCCCCTGTGGTGGAGGACGATATTGCAAGGAGAGGGAAAGCGCAACCCAGCCTGGATTTTCGAGGAACAGAGAAATTTCCTGCTGCCAAAGTGGTGACTAATCAGATCCCAGAGTCTTTGCTCGAAAATCTGCCCTATCCCGTCGAGATGGCCATGGGATTCAATTCCAATTTTAATATGATGGCTCCCGGTGCGGAACGATGGGATAAAGCCTTAAGGAAACTCCCTTACTATGTCCACATTTCTCCATTTATGAGTGAGATGGCCCAATATGCCGATTTAGTCTTGCCTTCGACCATTTTCTTAGAGGAATGGGGCTACGACCATTCTCCCCCAGGATCAGGGGTTGCCGAAGCGAAGATAAAACAACCCGTGATAAAGCCTCGTGGAAACGGATGGTCTGCGATCGATATCCTTTTTGAATTGTCGAAGAGAGTGAAGGGAGGAGTCGCAAAATCTTTTCTCAATATCGGTGATGATTCCAAGGGATTTGTTAAATTTCGGACCGCAACGCTAGCCCCATGGGAGGAACTCCTGACGAAAGGCGTTTGGACAGGAGAAGAATATCGCTATAAAAAATATGATCAACTCTTCTACACACCCTCCAAGAAATTTGAATTCTACTCGGGGAACCTGAAATGCTTACTGGCAAGCATGAGAAAAGGAAGTGGGAAAGACTTCGATTACCTGCCACACTATCAAGGGACTAAATTTTTGGGCGAAAAGGGAGAGTATCCCTTGATTTTACTTCCTTACCAACCTCTCATGGTCATAGAGAACGGGAGCCAGAATTATCCATGGGCCCAAGAGATCTTCTTGCCCATGCTTGGGATCGGATGGGACACCTTGGTGGAAATAAATACCGAAACGGCCAACAGATTGGAACTCAAAGACGGCGATGTCGCATGGCTAGAATCTCCCTTTCAGAGGATCAAGGCAAAGGTGAAGTGTTCGGAAGGGGTTCACCCAGAAGTGGCAGCGATTCCCCTTGGCCAAGGCCATACTTCTTACGGGAGATGGCAAAGGGGGATTGGTTCGAATCCCAATGAGATCATAGGGGTCGACTACGATCGGATCAGTGGGCAATCAGCCTTTTTTAACACGAGAGTAAAAGTCTATAAGGCATCCGTGGGGTGATGAAATGGCAAGGTGGGGAATGGTTATCGATTTAGACAAATGCACGGGCTGCCAGGCCTGCACCATTGTTTGTAAGGTCGAGAACAATGTGCCCCACGGATCGCCTGAAGAACAAAAATGGAGAAGGGAGATTTATTGGAACAAGGTCATCGCCGTGACCAATGGCAAATATCCTCGGGTGAATACCCAGCTCATCCCGATGCCCTGTATGCATTGTGATGACGCGCCATGTGTCACGGTCTGCCCCGCCAAGGCGACCTACCGCCGCGAAGACGGAATCATCATGCAAGATTTTAGAAAATGTATAGGATGCAAATATTGCATCGTGGCTTGCCCTTATGGGGCAAGAAGTTTTAACAGCAAAGAGCAAGAAGAAAAGGAATATCACCGTCACGACTTACCTCCTGACCGCCTCGCTTGGGGACCCTGGCCATTTCCCTCTCGGACCCACGGGGTGGTGGAGAAGTGCACGTTCTGTTTTCATCGAATCGATCAAGGAATAAAAGAGGGAAAGAAAATTGGAGAAGAGGTGGTACCCGCCTGCGTCGAGGACTGTCCGGCCCATGCCCGGTTCTTTGGGGATTTAGATGATACTGAAAGCGAGGTATCCCGTCTCCTATCTTCGAGAGGGTGGAGCAGACTTCGAGAGGGTTTGGGTACCAAACCTAAAGTATATTATCTCTCCAAGTGAGGCTCTTTCAGATGCATTTAACGTTTACACCCATCGAGGGCAAATCTCGAAATTTCTCTACATTGGAGGCAACACTGATGGCCTTATCGCTCGTGGGCCTGATGAGCTTTGTCATCAGCTACGTCAAAGGTCACGAGACACTTGGAACCAGCAATGTTATTCCATGGGGAATGCCCATTGTGATCACGATCTATCTGATAGGCTTAAGCGCCGGTTCGCTCATTCTCTCTTCTCTCACTTATGTTTTTAAAAAAGAGGAGTATCGGCCGATCTCCAGGATCGCCGTATTTCTTGCCATCGTCTTGATTTTTGGCGCCATGGTCGGCATCGCTTTAGATCTAGGAAGGCCTGAGAAGAGTTGGCGGCTCTTCATCTTTTTTGCCCTGAATAATATGCGTTCCATGTTTGCGATTAATGGAATTCTCTATGGAGGTTATTTTGTGATCAGCCTCGTTTACCTCGGATTCATGTTTGCCGACAAACCGAAGTCCACCAAAATCATGGCGGTCATCGCTATTGGTTGGGCAGCTCTGGTTCATATGGGGACAGGAGCCATATTTGGTTTCATCGCTGCTAGACCCATTTTCTATTCGCCCCTCAGACCTCTCGAATTTCTTGCGGCTGCCATGGCCTCTGGACTGGCCCTTTTGACGATCTTGTTAGTGCTTATTTTTAAATTGGCAAAAAGAGACTTGAACCGAGACATCATTCTCTCCTTAGGGAAATTGCTGTTGGCTTTGATTATCCTTCTGTTCATTTTTGTCTTCGTGGACAAGCTGACCCATCTCTATTCGCCCCATCGCGAACCAATGATCTGGCTTCTCACCGGACCTTTTTCTTCGATTTTTTGGGGATTACAGGTCGGATGTGCCTACGTTTTACCCACAATCCTGCTGGTCCATCCTCGGTATAACAAAACCACAAAAGCGGTGATCGGTGCAGCCATTCTCGTCGTCATCGGAATATTTGCAGAACGATTTGTTCTTGTTATTCCAGGAGCAGCCTATCCCTTACCTTTTTATCCAGGGAAAATCGAGGGGATCTGGGGACAACCAGGCTCTTTCCCCTTTACGCCTGTTGAAATCTTTATGTCTCTTGGGATATTTGCGCTGATGGGATTGTTTTTGATCCTGGGCTTAAAGCACTTGGAACTACTCCCAGCTTACGAAAGCAGCGGGCAGAAGCCTGCATCTCAATAGCTGAATTCAGAAACAGGTTATGGAAACACTTTTTAGGCCAATCGCTATTCTTGTTGAGTTAGCCATATTAATGGGTATTATTTATTCTCTATTTGCGGGTGTGAAACTCGCTATCTCCGACCTTGGCTTGAAGGAGAAATACCATCCATTTGTAAAATGGGTTTTGCTAATCATGGGCTGTTTAGTATTGGCCTTCTTCGCAGCGCATTTAATCACGTTCTATCCACGGGTACACCGTTGATGTCTATTCTTTGTTCAAGATGGTGAGATGGATTTTCTAAACCGGGTTTTCTGGACAGGCCAGCAAGTTTATATCACGAAGGTATTTCTACCAGTCATCATTGGCTTTCTATTTCTCTGTATTGGGCTTCTTGCGCTTTTTGTACTGAGCTTTTGGCAGCAACACTATCGGCTATGGCGCCTTGGAAAAGACGTGGATCGTTTCGGTCAAGTAAAGAAGAGGCTGAAAACGGTCTTGGCTGTTATGTTTGCAAATGCCGGAATATGGAAAGAGCCTTATCCTGGAATCATGCATTTTTTGATTGCTTGGGGAACCCTCTTCATCTTCCTGGGTAAGATCGTAAGGCTTTTCTCAATTCCAATTGAACTGACAAACCCACCTCAAACGATCTTCTTATACGCTTCCTTTGTGTCTGAAGTCGGAGGAGTTCTGGTCATCCTCGGTGGAATCATGGCTGTCATCCGGAGATATGTCATCAAACCTCCTCGTCTGGATACGAAGCCCGAAAGGACCCTCATCTTTGTTTGGGGATTCGTTCTTCTCGTGACAGGCTATCTCATCAAGGCCTACCGGATCGCTGCCGTCGGAGTTGATGTCCCACCAGATTGGGTCTCCTGGGCGCCGGTGAGTTATCTTGTATCGAGTTCTATTTTGATTCTCTCCTCCGAACCTTTGAATGAACTCTTAATCTGGCATCGAGCCCTCATCCATGCCATCCCGGCATCTATTCTCTTGGCCTATGTCATCATAAGCCGCTCTCCTTTACAGCACCTCTTTCTCTCGCCCCTCAACATATTCTTTCGTTCTCTTAACCCAAAAAGCGTCCTTCATCCACTCCCTGATATTGAAGAAGCAGACACCTTTGGGGTGAGGGAGATCTCTGAATTTACCTGGAAACAGCTCTTAGATCTCGAGGCCTGTACCGCCTGCGGGCGCTGTCAGGACGCTTGTCCTGCCTTTCTGTCGGAGAAACCCCTTTCACCCAAAAAGATGACCCAAAACTTGAAAGAGCATCTATGGCGGGAAGGACCCCTTCTCCTCTCCACGCCATCTGAGCAGCATGAACCAGAACCCATCGTTGGAACGAAGGTGAGCGAAGATGAGCTTTGGGCCTGCACGGCTTGCATGGCCTGCGAAGAGGTGTGCCCTGTCTATGTCGAGCAAATAGAAAGGAATATCGACCTGCGTCGATATTTGGTTCTCATGGAAACGAAGTTCCCTTCGGGATTGAAATTGGTTGTCAAGAATTTGCAGAACAGTCTGAATCCCTGGGGGATGAGTCGAGGACTGCGGGCGGAATGGGCAAAAAGCCTGAGAGCGGGGATGCTTTCGAAGGGAGCCGATAGGGGAATCCTCTTCTGGGTAGGCTGTGCTGGAAGCTTCGACGATCGAAATACAGAGGTAGCCATTACGTTGGTGAGTATCTTGAAGTCCGCCGGAATTCCGTTTTGGATCTTGGGCACAGAAGAAGGGTGCTGCGGAGATCCAGCCCGAAGGACGGGAAATGAATACCTCTTCCAGACCCTTGCCCAGGCCAATATCGAGGTCTTGCATCAATACGGTGTCCATCAGATCCTTACCATGTGCCCCCATTGTTTCCATACTCTGAAAAATGAATACCCTCAATTCGGGGGGAAATTTGATGTGATTCACTACACGCAATTCTTTGCCGATCTTCTTTCAAAAAGAAAACTCAAGCCGACGAAACCGATCCATAAGGTGATTACCTACCATGATTCCTGTTATCTCGGACGGGGTAATCAGATCTACGATGCTCCTCGGAGGATCCTCCATGCCATCCCGGGTTTGAAGCTGATCGAAATGGAGCGACACGGCCATCGGAGCTTTTGCTGTGGTGCTGGAGGAGGCCGGATGTGGCTGGAGGAAAATATCGGGAGGCGGATCAACCAGATGCGTACCGATCAAGCTGTCCAGACGAAGGCGGCGCTGTTGGGAACAGCCTGTCCATATTGTCTCACCATGTTAAGAGATGGCGTGAAAGAGACGGGCCATGACGAAGCCGTTGCGGTCTTCGACTTGAGTGAACTCTTAGAACGATCCCTCTGATCCCGACTTCTCACCATAAGGTTTGGGAACTTCTCTTCTCCTCCCCGCCTATGCATCGAGATGAAGACTCTTAGAGAGGAAAATACGGTGAGACCAAGTTGAAAAAAGGAGCTGCCTATTTTATAAAGAATTGTTAAGGCTTAAAGCAACTATCTCATGATTGATTCAGAGAATCTCGATCCCAACTTTAAGTTTCTCATTGCATCGGAACCGGGCGGAGAAAATATAAAAAAATGTTTCTCTTGTGGTACCTGCACGGCAGGATGTCCGGTGAGGGAAGTGACAGACCGCTATAACCCAAGACGGATTATTCGCATGGCGATCTTGGGTATGAAAAAAGAGGTTCTCTCCAGTCCATTTATCTGGCTATGCTCCTCCTGCTACACCTGTTACGAAAGATGCCCTCAGGATGTCAGAATCCCGGAACTGATGAACGCCATCAAGAATATTGCAGTAAGAGAAGGATATCTTCCTCCAGCCATGAAGATCCAGTTGGATCTCCTGTCTTCTCATGGCCGTCTTTTGGAAGTGACCGATTTCGAGAATGAAAAGAGGAAGGAATCCGGACTTCCTTTGCTTCAGGCAAAGACCGAAGATGCGAAGAAAATTCTCGATAGGGTGGGTGACCGTCGTGAAAAATAGTCCAGAGGATCATTCGCCTCATTCCCATTACACCCTCTATCTAGGGTGCACAGTTCCTGTCAGGGCCCTAAATTACGAGATCTCTGCCAGAAAGGTCGCCGAAAAGCTTGGCGTTCAGTTCTCTGACAACCCAGACTTCAGTTGCTGTGGTTACCCCATCAAATCGGTCAACCGCTATGCCTATTTGCTTTTGGCAGCCCGCAATCTCGCCCTTGCTGAGCAAAAGGGACTTCCCCTCTGTACCCTCTGCAGCGCCTGTTGTGGCTCCCTCACCGAGGCCAACCATGAAATTCAAAAGGACGAAGAGCTGCGAAGACGAATCAACGACGATCTTTCAGAATGCCTCGGGATGCGCTATGAGGGAGGAATTCGAGTGACCCATTTCACCCGAATCCTTCAGGAAGAGATCAGAAAGAAAAGGGTTGCCGAGCAGATCCAAGCGGATCTCTCTGAGCTTCGTGTCGCAGCCCATTATGGATGTCACTACATAAAACCCTCCACCATTTATGGAAAGACCGAAAACCCGGAAGATCCAAAAAGCCTGGACGAACTGATTCAGGCCACAGGCGCTCAATCCATCTATTACGAGGACAAGCTTCAATGTTGCGGAGGTGGGGTATTGGCCATGGATGAGCAAGTGGCTTTGGCCATGTCTCAAAGAAAGTTGGAACACATCCGAGCCGAACAGGCAGATGCCATGGTCCTCATCTGTCCCTTCTGCAGCGTGATGTACGAAGGAAACCAACGTAAAATCGAAAAGGCTTCCCAAAAAGAGTTCCTTAGGAATTTCACCAGACGAACTGGGATTGAAGATGAACCGTGTGAGGCCAACGGAGATGTTAAAGAAGATCCATCAGAGGCTGGGCTGAGATGACGTCGATATCCAATAAAACCATTGGTGCGGTATTGGTCGTGGGCGGAGGTATTGGAGGAATACAGACCTCCCTGGATCTCGCTGAATCGGGTTTTAAGGTCTATCTCTTAGAAAAGAACCTGAGCATTGGTGGGACCATGGCCCAGCTCGACAAGACCTTCCCTACCAATGACTGCTCCATGTGCATCATGTCTCCCAAACTGGTGGATGCGGGAAGGCACCGAAACATTGAGATCTTGACCAATGCAAGGGTCGAAAAGGTTGAAGGAGGTCCCGGAGATTTCAAAGTCCTTGTCCACAAAAAGGCCCGTTATGTCTCCATCGAAGCCTGCAAGGCCTGTGGTGAATGTGTCAAGGTCTGCCCCATCAAGATTCCCAATGATTATGAACAAGGACTGATCACCCGAGCGGCGATCTATCAGCTCTTTGCCCAGGCCATGCCTAGCGCGTACGGCATTACAAAAAGAGGGACGCCTCCATGCCGGGCCTCCTGTCCGATCCATGTCAATGCCCAAGGATACATTGCTCTTATTTCAGTGGGGAAATTTGAAGAAGCCTTGGCCCTTGTCCGAGAAAAGAATCCTTTTCCGGGCATTACGGGCAGGATCTGTACCCATCCCTGTGAAGAGGTCTGCCGAAGGAAAGAGGTCGAGCGGGCGGTTACAATTGATGGCCTGAAGAGGTTTGTCTCAGACTACGAGAGAGAAGACAAAACGAACCTCTCCGTTCCTGAAGAAAACGGAAAAAAAGTGGCGATCGTGGGTTCAGGACCTGCAGGCCTATTGGCAGCGTATGACCTCCGAAAGATGGGTTATGGGGTGACGATCTTCGAAGCCCTTCCTGTAGCGGGGGGAATGCTCGCCGTCGGTATCCCTGAGTATCGCCTTCCCCGCTCCGTTTTAAACAAAGAGATCGATTACCTTCTTCACATGGGAGTTAGAATAAAATTCAACACACCGATTGGCAAAAACCCCTCTCTCCAAGAGCTTAAGGCTCAAGGGTGCGATGCCATCTTTATCGCCACGGGTGCCCATCAGAGCCGAAAGCTAGGTCTCCCAGGAGAGAATACCCAAGGCGTGATTCACGCTGTCGATTTTCTGAGAAAGGTAGCCCTCGGTGAGGCGGTGAAGATTGGTGATCGCGTCATTGTCGTCGGAGGAGGAAATGCGGCAATCGATGCGGCTCGAACAGCCTTCCGTCTTGGTTCTCGTGAGGTCACCATTGCCTACCGCCGGACCCGCC
>SMTZ1_10007173_pt1 | contig 11178 bp, 8 predicted proteins | sample DeeMarSWOR136_30_FD_25667 | JGI IMG/M metagenome (IMG submission 25667)
TAATGAGCAAGCTGGTACGATTTGGTGGACGACAGACTGGAACCCAGTGGGTAATGTTGGAAGTGGAATAACCCCGCAATGCGGCCGTGACGAATGCACATGCGGGATGCAAAACAATGATTTCCAAATACTCAAAAATGGAGACGTACCAACATACTACAACGTTATATCAGATATAGATACACTGGACGAGGGTCGTCTTCGTATTGCCTACTGGTGGTTCTATGGATTTCAACCCCACTGTAATCCCATGTGTTTTCCTCTCCCTATGGGGGATTATTGCGGCGAGGATGGTTCCCACCACGGTGACTGGGAACACATCTTGGTTACCACAAGCCCGGACAGATCACAGGTAGACTACGTTACTTACAACTTCCATGGAGACTGGTACACTAGAAGGGACTTTCCATCCTATGGCGAGCGCCCGGCGGTATATGTGGGTAAGTTGGGACATGGAAGCTATCACAACAATGAAATTAGCGGTTGGATGGTAGGAACTCCTCACCACTGCTGTGAATACGCTGATTATAAAAACCCAAAAGAAAATACTATATGGGACAACACCTACCTGAACCTTGTGAGTTTAAGGGGAAACTCAGAGTCGTGGATGCTTGCAGATAGAATAGGGTCACCTTATGCATACAACGGCAATGAATACATAATAACAGGTTGGAACTGGGGTCCACATATATCGTATTGTGATGGTCATATATGCGCTTGCATACTATGGTGGTGTTGGTGCTGGTGTGCTAATTGGGAGCACACCTACGCATGCAGCACGCATCCTACCACTGGATCTCTGAACTGGGATATGCGTTCATGTGACGGAGAAGGATGTGGTACTAATAATTGTGAAGGATTAGTATACACTCATAGTGCATATTATAATCAAGGATGGCCGTGGGATTAATGAGACATCACATTAATTGAGTTCTACAGATGCTGTAACGGTAAGAATAAGATCTTGTTTTCTTGTCATGCTACAGAGATAACTCTCCTATATAGTATGAATATCGAGATATAAACACTTACTGCAAGCTCGGGAGTTCGTATCCCATTGCTCCTCCCCTTCATATATAGTGGGGGATTGGTGTGTGTATCCATAATTGAGAAAGGAAGATCTATCAAGAAGACAGTGGTCAAAAGTGGCTTCTGTTTTTTTATTTAATACACCATATGTAGTGGTGTCAGTTCTGTCACAAAAACTTTACCATACTACCATGTTCTCAAATTATTGAAGGGCAGAAATATTTACTACTAGCAAATGTAACATACGCAAACCCAACTTTTAACCATATTTGCCAAAGTCGGAGGTAGTTTTCAGGTAGTTGTTTACTATAAGATTCATTTGGCAGTATCAACTATTTGGGCTTTATTTCTGTTGGGGTTAATATCACTAGTTTATAGCTTTTGGTAATATATCGAGGACAAAAACAAAAGAAAAACGGAATTTCTAAAATCATCGGTTAGGAAACTCTGCCTTTTTAGCCTCTTTTTCAGTTTCATCCATCTGATTTACTATCTCCATCTGTATCCGTGTAACCATCACACTCATATACTCTCACCATCAACATCTGCGTTATACCTTATACATGAATCATTTCTTTCATCACATGTGCAACCGTAAGAATAACAGTACGCACAGGGTTCAGGAGTGTTTTTGCATTTGTCATTATCTTCATCACAATATTCTTTACCATTGCAATATAGCCCATCATCTGGACACTTTTCTATGCTTTGACAGGCTCCATTAACGCAGGTCTTATTATTATAGCACCACAATCCAACATCACAATCATCGGAAGTGAAGCAATCATTAAAACAGAACTTCCCTTGCTTTACGGCTGTATCTAAGGATTTCTTATTTTTATCTACAATCTCTACTTTTCCATGACTTAGGTTCCTACATTCACCTCCTGGTGCTTCTTCTGCAACATCACAATTAAAGATAAAAATAGGCCCTTTTCCCTCTTCAATTAAATCAGCAGCGAAGGGAAATAATACCACTTCATAGCAACCATTTTTTTTCTCATTGCTTACACAGGTAAACTTAGAGGTACGATCAGTAATTTGACATCCTGTACAAAAAACATAATTATCATCATCACAGATCTCTATTTGAATCCCCCTTACCCTGACATCGGGATTATCAAGACTTACTTTTAGCAGATTTCCATGAGAACCGCGATACCCCGTGCTATCTTCAATGGTAAGAGTTACATCTGTTGTTCGAATTGATGAGTTAAAATAGATTAATATGCATATGAGTGTACCTAACCCTGTTAATAAAATCACGGTGTATTTGTTTATCGTTTTCATCTTTCCACCCTAAAACAAAAAACCCCACTTTATCAGAATCTTCATCTGAGTTAAAATGAGATTATGTCTGAATGTTTATATTTATGATACCTCGCAAGGTTAAATCTTACTAATACTTTTTTTAAAATCAAATATTCCTGCGTTTTTCAACCTTTTTCTTTATCTGCTTTAACATTTACTCATAAATTTTTGTTTGGTGTGAATAATATTAATGAGAGATTTTCAGGAAGTCTTCTGACCACTAAATGTGGTGGTGCATAAAATGAGAAAAAAGTTTGAACTCCTTGCCAACTTCTTCAGTCACTTTCAGATAAATTTTAGTGTGACATACTTTTGGTAGTGTTAAAAATCTATTACAATTCTCCCTCAATCAACAACAAAATCCCATCAATCATTTCCTTCACATCTTCCCTAAACTCTTCATCATCTTCCATTACCTTTACTATTGCAGGACTCCACTCATAGTATAGTCTGATTAATTCCTGGCCTTCAGGGGTATGGCTTAGGATGTTGTCACGCATATATCGCAGAATCTCTGCTTCTTCTGAATCTTCTCCATAGATTTCTTCAGAGAGACAGGGTTGTGTTTCTAGAATAATAAATCCTTCCCAAATAACTTCTCCAGTATGAGTTTGCGAATCAGTTACCCTGCATCGAACGGCATATGTACCTACATCTTCACTTCCAGGATTCCACTGCCAGGTGGAGCTGTTTACCCCTACCCTCGACCAGTCAGGGCCACCTTCTTCTTTGATAGACCATTCATAGATATACCCTGGCACACCACCCGTGACATGTGCCTCAAAGGTCACGCTCCTTCCCATTTCGATGCCTTCTAGGTTTCCATTGGTGATGTAGACCATGGGATTTACAGCCGCGTTAAGCACATGCTTTGCCAGCAACTGTCCTACACGAGGGTCGTCGCTGGGGCATATGTACATTTCCCAGGTTCCTGTGTACTGATCCTGCACTGGTTGGTTTGGGTCAGGAGCACCCATGTCTGGATCATACCCCAGATGGCCATAATCACTTAGGTCATAGGCAAGCGATGGATCCATATCGCCTCTTGCCTTGTTGATCGGTGTCTGCCGAGGTGGAGGGTAAGGTCTTAAAGGATCATCACACCCTCCCATCTCAAAGCAGCATTCTGATTTTGAAGTCATAATTGCTGATCCTTCAGCAAGCGCACTACCACCCTTATCATCTGTTATCACCTCATTATCTTGGAATGTGCCTTCAACCTCCTTCAAGGTAAGGCTGCCAGCTGCCACGTCTCCAGTAAGCCATTTTATCACTCCCGTAGCTCCTGAGGTTTGACCTGTAAGGGTAGCACCAGGGGTAAACTCAGATGTCCCACTATCATAATTGAGATCCCACCCTCCGCAGTCTGTATCTACCCAGGGCCCCCAGTAGTCTAAGAAGGGATGACCTACTCCTGGGTAAGTTACAAAATCCCATGTCCCCCATTTTGCCCAGCTCTTTATCCCAATCTCTTTTCCGATCTGGTTGGGGAGCTCCACATAAGTCAGGACAGAGTTAGTGATCACCTGAGGGAAGCCAATTACGATGTGTTTAACCCCACGATCCTTCAGATATTCCAGTGCATCCCAGCAGCGGTAGCCCCACTCCTCGCCAGGCATTTCCTGGTCGCTCTCATAGAGGTGGGCACCTCCCAGATTTTCTCCCCGCATTTCTCGGGTCAATTCCAGCAAGCCGTTTTCAGGATTTAACTCCTTGACACCCCAATATGCCCCCACAATGTTATCGGGATCCATAGTGGGATGACGTTCCAGAAGCTGGGACTTGATATTTTTATTTAAGACGATTGTATCGTCGATCTTTGGGTCATAATATGCATCTACGTCATAAAAAAGGGCATGGTTGAAGAGGATGACACCAGTCTCAGCGTCTGAAACCGTTTCAGACATGCTGGCTTCGATACCTTCCACATGTAAAAGGGCCAGCTCAGGATCAAAAGCAATGGGATTTGGGTTTCCATTCAGCAGGACTTTCGGGTCGTAAGTAGGTTCACCCAAGGTAGGAGTCCACCCCTCAGGCTCGGTAGGGTAGGATCTCTCCATCAGGTTGCTGTAATCATTAACCCAAATAATCGGAACGTCAGGGTCGTGTGTGGCATTCCAATCGTCCAGGACACGCTTGGTCATCTGAAGAGGGTCGTAGGCCTTGTAGAAGCGAACTCCTCCCACGACCAAATCCACCATGATAATGCGAGAAACCCCTTTTTTGAGCAGCCTCTCCACCGGACCATCTACATCGTATCGGTTGGGATCGCAGCCTACCCATGGTCCACCCGGTTCATCATCACCGCAGTAGGTAACATTATCTCCCCCACCAGGACCATAATAGATGAAGCGGGGGTAAGCGTAATGATCTGGATGGTTACCGGCCATCCAACCAACCCAGTCCACCTCGAAGTTCAGGCCATAAGGATTTAAGTCCAGCTCAGCCTTCATGTCTGCAAGCTGCTGGTCTGATAAGGTGTGAAAGGGATCAGTCCCCCCGATCCTTTCATATTCAACAGCGTATTTGCCGATAAATTTTTGCCCAAATTCTGCTTGCAAGACCTCCCCCCACATTGCGGAATTCCATATAACAAACTTGTAAACAGGATGGTTCAGATCATAGGAAAACATATGCACCGAAGAATCCCACAGATACTGAGGATGATAGGTGTTCATTCCCCCGTGGAGGGCAAATATCACTCCAATATCTTGTCCCTCAGCTGTATTTAAATTAAACGCAAGATTTAGTGAGAAAAACAATAGGGTCAAAAAGCTCTTTTTGGATAGTTTTAGAAAATTCATTTTTTCTCCTTTCTTTTGTTCCCTAACAAAGGGAAAGTTTATATTTTATATTCTATATGCATCTAATCCCTTACCCAACAAAGGGAAGAGAGTGCTATGAAATAAAAAAACCTTTTACCAGAACTAAACGCTGGCAAGAGAGATTGAGAATTAATTATAATACGTATTATTAAAAACATTAATTTCTCCTTATAGCTTTTGGCGTAGCATCTGTGTTAATTTATTGGAAGCGGTGATTATCATCGCTTCCTCTTTTTTTGCAGAAAGAAAACTGCTGTATAATTACTTGCTAATGTAAAAAGCCGCTATCTCAATTATTTCAGATAGCGGCCCAACTATCACCATGAACTTAACCTCTAGAAATAACTTTTGATATTTCTAGACCCTGCCAAAAATAGAGTAACATCCCTCAAATTATACTTGGCAGTCCAGCCTTCTATTAAACCAATTATATAAGCAAGTTCTTACTTACGATTCAGTGTTCACTATAGAATTGATTCTTTCCGCCCTCTGGTCACCCAGGGTTTGGCCTTTCGTTGCATATAAACCTATTACTATTTTCATATTATAACTATTATATAATTGGTGTCAAGGAAAAATGGAGAATTTGTTTGGCTTGTTTAGGGTTCTCTTGTTTGAAAGTTTATACCAGATATTGCGGTGTCTAAAATGATAAAAAAGTTAATATTTTTTGCTAACTTCTTCAGTCACTTTCAGATAAATTTTAGTGTGACATACTTTTGGTAGTGTTAAAAATCTATTACAATTTTCCCTCAATCAACAACAAAATCCCATCAATCATTTCCTTCACATCTTCCTTATTTCATCTTGTGCTATCAATGGCCGCACAATACTAAAACCCAACTACTATCCGATTTCCTTTATCCCTGCGGTAATCTTTTATGCCTTAGCCGCAACCTTCCTTGCTCTCAACATTTCGGCAAACGCTTCCACTTTTGTTCTCAGGGTACCGGCACTATAACTGCGGCTATCATAAATATCCATCTCCAGTGCTAGTGTAGGCACTCTGGTATTTTCCTCAACCCACTTCTTGAGAAAATGAGAAGTCAGTGCCATTGGACGGCAATTGTAAAGATACGTCCAGAGGAGTCCATCGGCATTCAAAGCATTAATGGCGTTTTCCACTATCTTGACCACGCCGAACGAGCTGTGATAAGCGCCCATCTTGAGTTGCCGGTCTGCAATCTCTTCACCTAGAGTGGGCTGTGGGGTAGGCTTGTCTACTGAGAGCGCCAGGCTTGAGGGAATTACTCTGATGGCCAGACCGGCTTCTTCCATCATGTGTGCTATACTCGGATCGCTAAAAGAGGGGAGAAAAATCATTACCACAGGAGCTCCCTTTTCGACGACACCAATACCTTTCTCAACCCGCTGCTTAACATCCTGGCATAACCTATTTATTGCCTCCGGACCCTCGGTCATAGACCTGCCGGTTGAGGCAGCAGCTAACATCATCGCCAACTCTACCTCCGCGCTGCTAATTGGCATCGGATCGGCACTTAATAATTGCTCAAGCTGGTAGATGGCACGAGCCAAGTCAATACCGGTAGCCATAGCCTTATCCCAGAGTTGCCGGGTAATCTCTATCCCAAACAATTCCTTGACAGTAGCAAAGAGTTTATTCAACTGACCTCCAAGGAACTCTACCTTCTCTGCTGGGTAATCAGGAAATTCACCCCACCTAGAGTCCATCGATCCATCAACATATATAGCCTTATGTCCGTATTTTTCATGCAGGAGCTCATCTGCCTTGGAACCCATATCACAGTAATAACTGGAACCAGTAATCAGGTCAGGAACAGGAATAATCCCCTTGGCCATCCCCCCGTTCCTTACCTGCTGCAGTGAGCAGAGCCCATGACCTGGTGGCAAGCCACCTCGTTCTGCTGCTTCAAGTACAGGGTTAATTTTATTGAAGATTTGACCAAGCGTATGGCACAATATCACGTCAGGACATGAGCAATATACTCCTTCCCCTGCTGCGGTTTTTATTGCCATTCCAGGCCCCTCGATACTGGGAAAGCCATAGTAGACAATCTTTTTACCTTCATCCCTAGCTAGTACCAGGTCAAAAAGCTCCAGAAGCCATGCCCTGAGTATCTTCTTCACTCCTACAAGGTCTATATCATGGTATTTGGTGACCCACTCTTCTGCCCTTTCCATATCTTCAGGCCCTATCTCCAATTTCTGGAATGCCTTATCAATCCTTGGTTTTTCTTTCTTTATCTCCTCATCTTCAAAGCCACAAAGGTTAAGCACTCGATCGTAATAGTTAGCCATTTCTCATCTCCTTATGGTTTCCACAAAGGTCTCAATACGGGTACGCATGGGTTCTGTCTCAGCAGGACCATAGTCTGACTCTAGGGTAAGCATGGGCACCCCAAACTCTCTCTTTAGCCTGTCAGGAAAATAGTAGGATTCTGTCTTATATGATTCACGATACATTAACTGATACCAGATGACTCCATTCACCTTATAGTCTTTTGCCAGCTTAATGAGAAAATCCAGTCTCTCCTTCCCGGGTCTAAACCAGGCAGGTGGAACTCTGCGCCTGAAATAGCAATCAGCCAATGATTGCATCAGGTCACCATCGGGCTTAACTTCCTCCCAATAGGGTCTAATCCCCTCGGCAAAATCCTCAATCACTACCATCCCACCGGCATTATCTATTAAGTCAAGTACCCTATAGTCACCAATTGCTAGGGTCGACCCCGTCAATAGAATCCGAGGAGCTTTATTAGTTGGGGCTTTCTGCTCCTTTAGCTCTTGGCAAAGCGATTCCAGTATCCCTACCATAACCTTTTTATCAGCCACTAACGATCCATGACATAGAGAGACGAAGTCCCTACTACTCAGAAGTAACAGCTCAGATCTTCTCATTAAGCTTATATCTCGCAGCAGTTCCCTCTCCCGGTTACAGAGGGTGATTGCCTCTCTGAGCTTTGTGTCGGTAATCTCAACCCCAGTCAATTCTTCGAGTCTTGTTTTGAGTTTAGTTATGCCGAATTTATAATATCTTAACGTAGCTTCTTCTTTCATATGGGGGACACCAAATGGAAATATATCAAGATCGGTGTTATAGTCGAGTATATCTGATATGGCTCGAATATGATTATCAGTAATGGGAATAGCAAGCAGGTCGATAATGCTGTAGTATGGATCATCGCCTGATATCCCATAGCCAATCTGGGCGCGGCAAAAAGTATCTATCCAGCGACAGATGTAGGCACCAGCTAGTTCAACTACAGAGTGATCTCCTCCACGAACAAGACACACTGGTATCGCCTCTGATGCTAGAACCAGTTCTTCTGGCAAATAACCACCAGGGGTATATCCAACAATTTTAACTCCTTCCTCTTTTGCCTTGTTTAAATCAACTAACCTGGTTTTGAGGTGGGCAGTCAATCTGTCAAGTGATTCCATAAAATTATCTCCTTATCTTTATAGAGCTCAATACATGACCCGCATGGTGCTTTGATTTTTTCTTAGCGACTCATGTAACTATGTTTACATTAATCCGCATCCAAACAGTGGAACTATGTCTACCAGTGATTTTATAGAAATACCCTGTATAGACAATATCTTTTAACCATGAATATCCTATGTTGTCAATAACAAAACCCCCCAGCATTTCTGCTGAGGGATTACCGAAAGAGAAATGAGAATAGAAGCTAATTTTAGATTTGAGTCCCATATCTTGTGACCTGCATCAACAGTCTAAAAGTTTGACTTACTTGCAACTATCATTGAAACTTAAAAATCAAGGTTTCTTGATAATCATATAAAAGGCCATGGAAAACACGCTCCAAAATGGTCATAATGGTTGTAGGTAAAAAATGCTAACCATTTAATAGGAGGTGCATCATGGACCATTATGCAGGAATAGATTTACACTCAAGTAACAGCTACACAGCAATTATTAACAACGATAACAGAAGAGTGTTCAAGAAGAGAGCGAAAAACGATCTGCATCAGATATTACGGATACTGGAACCATACCGGGACCAGATAAAAGGTGTAGTAGTTGAATCGACCTATAACTGGTACTGGCTGGTGGACGGGCTAATGGATAATGGTTACAAGGTACATCTGGCTAATCCCTCAGCAATTAAGCAGTATGAAGGCCTAAAACACTCAGATGATGTAACGGAGGCATTTCACTTAGCGAATCTTCTGAGATTGGGCATACTGCCGGAAGGATATATTTATCCAAAGGGAGAAAGAGCGGTGAGGGATCTATTGAGGAAGCGCTTGCAGTTGGTGCAGCAGAGAACTGCCCAGATATTAAGCTTTGAGACTCTTCTCACCAGGAACCTGGGCAGGAGAATAAATGTAGATGAAATAAACAAGATTACAGAAGAGGATGTTGAGGACATATTTCATCAATAACATCTGATATTATCGGGCAAAGCCGGTGTTGCAACCATAATCTTTTTACGGACAAAGATACAAGAGATAGAGAAGGCAGTCCATAAGGTAGCAAAGCTGAGAGGTGAGTACAAGAAATTGATGACGGTACCTGGCATAGTGAAAATCCTGGCTTTAACCATCATGTATGAGACGGGACCGATCGAGAGGTTTGCTAGAGTGGGGAACTATGCATCATACTTTCGTTGTATAGGAAGCGAGAGATTTTCTAATGGCAAGCGTAAAGGGAAAGGCAACAGCAAAAACGGGAACAAGTATTTATCCTGGGCATATGTGGAGGCAGCAAACTATGCCCGGTGGAATTATGAGTATGTAGAGCGGTATTATCAAAGAAAAATGGCAAAGACCAACAACGTGGTGGCAATAAAAGCAATAGTGCACAAACTGGCTCGTGCCTGTTATTACATCATCCGAGATCATAATGTTTTTGATCCAAAAAGAGTCTTTGTATAGAAGATGGGTGCGGCAGTGAACCCTACTTGTGGCTGGTATCAAACCACACTACTTGATTGGCAATCTGCCGCACCCCTAGATAGTAAAGAGCCATGGTGATTTTTGCATGGCTGACTGTTTCGCCCATGCCATGAGCCAGAAGTGGCTGGCCCAGAGCCATAATACTTGAGATCAAATCAAATGGAGGTGGCCTGCCCCGTTAGATGGTAGCTTGGTAAAGAAACTAAGTGGTGTTTTTTTTCTTATCTAACGGGGTAAAGAACTGAAGGTTTTCTGGGGCATGAGTATGTGCCAGGGGCTAATAGTGAGTACATCCTTAAAGCCTTGATCCTGATGGGTGCCTGCTGCGAAGCAGTAGAATAATTATGGAACTGTTTCGCAACTATAAAAAAGAAAATGAAAAAACGGGTGCGGAAACGAAGCCAGGTGGAGTCGTCATGGTAGTACAATGCAAAAAGGTGAGCTTTTTATAACAGGAGAGGTGTTTCTTCTTGACATTGGCCTTTTAATGGGTGCCACAATCAGAAGTCACCTTCAGACAAATTTTTACGTAGGTTTGATATTGTAAAATGTCAACTATTTGGGCTTTCCGGTTGTCAGGGTTCATAGGAGAAACAGCAACTATTTGACTCAATTACAGACATACAATATATTGTACTCAGTTACTATCTTGGATGAGTTTCAGATTACTGACTATTCAAATTGAACTAATTTACTGAAAGAACGATGACTTGATAATCTCAAACTACCCATTAGTTATGTATACCGTATTATTCATACTTACCGAGGACTGCATTGAGTACGTGCTTTGCCAGTAGCTTGCCTACCCGAGGATCGTTGTTGGGTGGGCGATACATTTCCCAGGTTCCACTGTACTGCTGCACCTGTCCTTTTGGGTCGGGAGGACCCAGGGCGGGGTCATATCCCAGATGACCGTAATCGCTTAGATCAAAGGCGAGGTGTGGATCCAGGTCGCTCATTTTCTGGTTGAGCGGTGTCTGCCGCGGCGGGGGATAAGGTCTTAAAGGATCCTCACATCCCCCCATCTCAAAGCAGCACTCTGTTTTTGCCGTCATGGATATTGACCCATCAGCAAGAGCACTACCATCTGGGTTATTACTATCTTCTATTA
>SMTZ1_10036663_pt1 | contig 11177 bp, 10 predicted proteins | sample DeeMarSWOR136_30_FD_25667 | JGI IMG/M metagenome (IMG submission 25667)
CGTTACGATGCAGAGTTTAATCCCCGCCGTATAGTGCAGGAGGTGCTGAGACTGAATGGTCGTAGTCCTGTCAGCGATACAATATGGTCATGTATCAGTTGTAATATGTGTATAGAGCGATGCAACTACAATGTGAGATTCACCGATTTTATCAGGTTCTTGAGACATAAGGCATTGGAAGAGGGCGCTGAAATCAAATACAGCCATGGTGGAGCACCTCAGACAATCATGCATATAATGGCTCACAGAGAAACCAGGCAGGATAGACTGGACTGGCTTCCGGAGGATATCAAGATAGCTAAGCAGAGTAACACAGCCTTCTTTGTAGGCTGTGCCCCTTATTTTGATATCCTGTTCAGTGACTTGGGGGTTAATATAATTGAAGGCACCAAGGGAGCACTAAGATTGTTAAACCGCGTTCAGAACGTTGCTGTGGGCGCGATCTGCTATTGACCGGGGACATAGACGGATTCCTGGCCCTGGCTCGAGCGAATATGAATGAGTTTGGCAAACGAGGTATAAAGAACATTATCATCGGCTGCCCTGAAGGTTACTACACCCTTAAGGTAGACTACCCCAAATTCCTGAAAGATTGGGATATTAGCGTTGTGCACATAACTGAGGTAATAGCCCAGGCTATTGAGACTGGTGAATTGACCTTGGGGAGGCTTGAGCAGAAGGTAACCTACCACGACCCATGTACACTGGGAAGGTACTCAAGGATATTTGACCAGCCGCGTTCCATCCTGGCTTCGATAGAAGGTATAGAGGTGGCGGAAATGAGTGACAACCGGGAGAAGTCATTGTGCTGCGGCGCAAGTCCCTGGGCACACTGTGGCACAGTAAATGCGCAAATACAGAAAGAACGCCTGGCGCAAGCAGGAGCTACCGGAGCAGATATATTGATTACTGCCTGCCCTAAATGTCAGATACATCTCAAGTGTGCCCAGAAGAATGCAGAGAACAATGATGTATGCCAGATCGCGATTCAGGATATATGCGATCTCGCGGCTCGGTCGCTGCTGCCACAGGAGGTGAGCTAGTTGGCACAAAAAAAACTCAGGATAGGCGTTTTCGTTTGTGAGTGCGGGCTCAATATAGCAGGCTCTGTAGATTGCGAGGAAGTGAGGAAAGCAGCGGAAGAGCTTCCGGATGTCGTGGTCTCAGTGGTAAATAAATACACCTGCGCCGACCCGGGGCAGGAAGAGATAAAGACATACATCCGCGAGCATAATCTTAACCGCGTGGTGGTAGCTTCTTGCACTCCCAGGATGCACGAGCCAACCTTCCGCAAGTGCGTTGCCGAAACCGGGCTTAATCCCTATCTCATGGAGATGGCTAGTATCAGGGAACAGTGTAGTTGGGTACATTTACACGATAGGGCAGCAGCCACCGAAAAAGCCAAAGATATTGTTAAAATAGCTGTGGCTAGAGCACGACTCCTTCAGCCGCAGGAAGATATAAAGATACCAATCACTGATGCTGCTCTCGTCATAGGTGGAGGAGTAGCTGGCATCCAGGCGGCTCTGGACCTGGCTAACGCTGGCCACCGTGTCTATTTGGTGGAGAAGCAACCATCCATCGGGGGTATCATGGCTCAGTTGGATAAAACTTTTCCTACTATGGATTGCTCGATATGTGTGTTGGGACCTAAGATGATGGATGTCTGGCTATGTTGGCAACTTTAAAGTGCTTGTACGGAAAAAAGCCCGCTATGTAGACGAGACATTGTGCAATTGCTGTGAGAAGTGTGCTGAGGTATGTCCCGTCGTTGTGCCCGACGCTTTTCAACAAGGTTTTTCATCACGTAAAGCTGCTTACATTCCATTTCCTCAGGCAGTGCCTTCCTCTTATATCATAGATATGGAGCAGTGTTTGGGGAACAACCCAGTAACCTGTGGCAAATGCCTGGATGTTTGCGAAAAACAGTGCATAGATTTAAATATGCAGGATGAACTGGTAGAAATAGAGGTGGGCGTGATTATCGCCGCTACGGGTATGGATATCTATGATCCTACCGCTTTGGATGAATATGGTTATACGCGTTTTGAGAACGTTATTACTACTATTGAGTTTGAAAGGTTGATATGCGGTGGTGGACCAACCAATGGTGAACTTGTACGCCCGTCTGACCGCCAGACTCCCAAACGCATCGGCTTCATCCAATGTGTAGGCTCACGAACCGAAAACAGGGGGAATCCTTATTGCTCCAATGTGTGTTGCATGAATACCATCAAGGACAGCCTGCTCATTAAAGAGCACCATCCTGACACCGAAATATATGTTTTCTACATGGATATACGGGCTTACGGCAAGGGGTTTGAGGACCTATTCCGCCGTTCTAAGGAAGAAGGCGTGCACTACATTCGAGGTTTGCCTGGTGAAGTAATAGAAGATACAAACACCAACAACCTGAAGTTAAGAGTAGAAAATACCACCACATCTAGGGTAGAAGAATATGACCTGGATATGGTAGTCCTATCTATTGGTTTGCAGCCAAGCGAGGATTTGAAAAAGCTTACTAGCATAATTAATGTCTCTCAGACTGCAGATGGCTTTGTAATGGAAGCACATCCTAAATTAAGACCTGTAGACGCACCCACGGCTGGTATATTCTTTGCTGGCTGCGTGGAGGCCCCCAAAGATATAAAAGACAGCGTCACCCAAGCTGGCGCAGCTGTAGCCAGGAGTTCGATTCTACTTAATGCAGGCACTGTAGTAGGCGACGCAGTTAAGGCGGTAGTGAATCCTGAGAAATGCAAACCCTGTGGTGTGTGTGCACGGGTATGTCCATTTAAAGCAATTGAGGTAGATATAAAGACCAAGACTGCGGCTCGCGTTATTACGGCCGCGTGTGCCGGCTGTGGTGCCTGCGCGGCAGAGTGCAAGTTCGGAGCCATCACAATTCAACATTTCCATGATGGCCAGATACTAGCGCAGATAAATGCCGCATTAGAAGCAGAGCCTGACCAAAAGATTGTAACTTTCCTATGTAACTGGTGCAGCTATGCTGCTAGCGATCTAGCAGGTACATCAAGAATACAGTATCCCACTAACAATCGCTTCATACGAGTAATGTGCAGTGCCCGGGTGGACGAGCAATTTATATGGGAAGCATTCAGGCTTGGCGCTCCTATAGTGTTGCTCTCTGGATGTCATATAGGAGACTGCCATTACATTGACGCTAACCAATTGGTGGTAAAGCGCGCCGACAGGATATGGAATCGCATGGAGAAACTGGGTATCAGGCCAGAACGGTTACAACTGGAATGGATCAGCGCTGCTGAAGGCCCCAGATTTGCTCACATCATGCGCGACCTTGAAGAGATGCGAAAGAAGGTCACCCCAGAAGAAATAGAGCATACTAAAAAGGTGCTTGCCGACGAAAGCGTAACGTAAGATGAAAACAATGTTAATAAAACAAGTGCTACAACCCAGAAGGAGCATACAGAGTAATGAAACGGTCATTTAAGTGTCTCCACTGTGGACATGCATATATGATGCCTGTAGATCCTAAGCATGAAGTTCTAGAGAGGGTATGCCCTAAGTGCAGGTCAAACAGCGTCCGTAAATTGCCTGTCCAAAAGTGACAGGAGTCATATCTGTACGTCGTCAGCGGAAGTGGATCCAACGGTATATCTAAGATATTAGACGCTTTAAAGGCTATGCCTTGCTCTCTGACTATCCTCTTCTGATCTCTTCTTGTTATTAACCCAAAGTATGACTTAGTTACACACTACGGTGTATTGTGCAGTTTTCCAGTCGCCTTCAGTGCTAAGTGATGAATTCAATACCGCCTTCGATTATCTGGCTCAAAAGATGCCCCGGGGAAAAGATATAAGAAGTAGTATAATTGTTGTATCTCTATTATGTATTGACAAATCATGGGAGAGGGTAATATAGTGCAGACACAGATGACCAGCTCCAAAGGGTTACCCTTCATATCGGTAGTCATACCAGCTTATAATGAGGAAAAATATCTGCCTCTGTGTTTGGAGTCAATCGAAAAGCAGGACTACGCCGCTGAGTATGAGGTCATCGTGGTTGATAACGCCAGCATGGACAATACTGCCAAGATAGCTCTTGATTGGGGAGCCAAAGTTGTCTATGAAAGTAAGCGAAGTCCTGCATGCGCTCGGCAAAAGGGCGTCGAAACAATCGTGTCGCGCTTTGTCCGGGAACCGGAGACGGTGGTGATAAGTGGGCCCTATGCTTTTTGTGATGCCGGCAGGATCGCCAAGCTTGTTTCCTACATTAATTTCATCACCATTACTATGGACCATCTTTTCCGTAAAGTTCTTAATAAGGGTAGTGCCGTATGGGGGTCTAACTTTGCTGTACGCCGGTCAGCGCTATTGCAAGTAGGTGGATTTGATACCAGCATCAGGTTTTACGGAGAGGAGTACGAACTTTCCCTGAGACTGAAGAAAGCCGGTAAGGGAGGCATTATCCCCCGGCTCTTCGTCCTTACCTCGGCTCGTCGCTTGAAGAGGATTGGTGTGGTTAACCAATACTGGAACTGGATCGTGGATTACTTCTCGGTCCTTTTCTGGTATGAACCAATTTCCGAAGAGCTGGAAGACTTGCCGGCTAAGGCATTACAAAAAATGATGGACAGTTTTTCCTGGCAGCGATTTAAGGTATCCTTGTGGTATGTTGCCCTTTTCTTTGGCTTACTTTGGTTGCATATCAGCCCCGTGATTGAGTCAGTAGGAAGGTTCATTTATGTTTTTGATATCGGTGTTCTAAGCACACTGTTTGCCTACCATGGAATTAACCCTCGATCCCGGTTCTATGGCAAGGTGTGGTCTAATGGCAACCGAAACCATTCTCAGATTGCGCTGACCTTTGATGACGGCCCTAATGAGCCATACACCTCTCATGTTCTCAGCATATTAGAACAATATCAAATAAAGGCGACCTTTTTTGTCATTGGGCAGAACGCTCGGCGCTATCCTGAGGTCTGCCGGCGGATAGCAACAACGGGAAATGTGATTGGGAATCACTCCTACCAACACCGCAAGTCACTATGTCTGAGATGGGGTAAGGAGGTTGCTCGTGACATTGAGCTGGCTCATCAGGCAATCTATGAATGTACCGGAGTTGAGCCCAATCTTTTTCGTCCTCCCTATGGCTTCCGTACCCCCTGGCTGATGCGAACTGTTGGCCACCTCGGGTACACGGTAGTTACCTGGGACAACATGACCGGAGACTGGAAGGCAAACAAGACTGGCGAAGAGATCGTGCAGACTATTGTTAAGCGGGCAAAGCCAGGGAGCGTGATTGTCATGCATGATGGTCGCGATAGCAGACCAAGTTATGACCGTAGCCAGATGCTCCAAAGCCTTCAGGCTAGTAAATCCGGTTTCAGCATACGAGCAAACTCATAAAAGTTTTGGGCCGTACTTGCTCAAAAGTGCCGCCCTGGAAAACCAGACTTCTTTTAGCTCCCAGGGCTTTTCTCTGAGTCCCGACACTTCATCTCCCCGCAAATGATAGACTTGCATTAACCCGGCCATATAGAAGCGGGCCCCCTTCTTCCACAAGCTATCGGGCAGTTCATCAACCTGGAGGCGGCTACATGTAAGATGGTGCTACCGTGGAGCGCTGTAATATCGCCAAACCTTCCGCTGACTACTTGCTGAGCTAGAATGCGGAGGTCCTGTGCAGAGCAAGCCAGGAATTCCCGGGGCGCTTGCGAGGCCTTTAAATTCAGCTTGCGTCTTCCTTTAAACCAGTCATTGCTCAAATGAAGCTCTATGATGGTGTCTCCAGTTTTCACTTCAGAGCCGTCATTTAGTACTCTGGTGGGGCCTTTGTAGCGGCGAATATTGAAGCGAATGATGCCGCTATCATCGTCTTTCAGGGGCCTGATGTGCTGGATTACTCTCAAAAGTCTGTCCACAATGGGCCACAACAGTAGGACAAACTGAGGCGTCACACTTTTTGACATTAGTTGTCTCCGTAAGTGGTATACCAGTAGGAATCTACTTAACAACATTTTACCATACGGAGCTCGGCATATCCTTGGCGTGAAGCTACAACCTATCGAGGCAATTTAATTGAGCTAAAATTGGGCATTGTCCCTACCCACATTTTGTGCGACAATAGCCTGATTCGTACTATGATTGACTGGATAAACGGAGCACTTTCTACGCTAGCTGCTTCCATAAACGTTAATAATCCAGGGGGACTGGCAGCCATATTTTTCTTAGCTATGTCCGCCGATATTGGTATCCCATTTCCATTCGCACTTGATACCATTCTGTTTTTTACTACGTACAAAATGGGCGCCTTTTCATTTCCTGTGCTCCTTGTCATTATGATGCTACTGGCTGGTAGCCTGCTGGGAACGAGCATTATTTACTGGATAAGTCGGCTGCTGGGCACAAGATTCTTAAACTGGGTCAGTAAACGTTCAAAATTCTTGTGGCGTAATCTTAACCAATTTCAGAATAGGCTTGGTAGATGGACTATCCCGGTGATAGTTGCTGCCAGATTGACCCCGGGGTTGATGCAGATATCATCGATGGCTGCTGGCACAGTACGCATCCGTTACTACCAGCTGGTGCTGGCCGTCGTATTTTCTTTCATTATCTATGATGGAACATTAATTCTCCTGGGGACTTTAGCTAGGCTTGGGTTAAAGGATGTGGGACCTGAGTATTCCGCCTGGATCGTCATTGGCTTCGTCGTTATTATGACTTTGGTGTTGGTCTCCATTTACCTGATAAGGCGTAGGGCCAAATAGAGATAACATCTTGACGTAATTTGCACTTTTCCAATCGCCTTTAAGCGCTAAGTAATAAATTAGATTCCGCTTTTGGCAATCCGGCTCAGAAGACGAAGGGCAAAAAGCAAAGATTACCGGTAGCCTAGTCAAGGGAAGAGACAACTGTATTACACTAGGTTCCCTCTAAGGGGTATCAAGAGACCCGCTGATTATCTATATTTCGGTGAACAAAGCCCATTATACGAACGCGGCAACAGAGAGAACGGCTATTTCAGTGTATCCATACCCTCTGAGGAGCTCGTTGAGAAGATGAACTACGTCGGGCGCGTGTCTAACACGGATACTGATAAGGCAGGAGTCTTTCAGCATTTTACGACCCGGTCAACAAAGCACCGATCATAGAGGAGCGTCCGGTGAATATTCTATGTAAGTAAGGTCATCAGCATGATAGACTTGCCGAGAAACGAGGTGTTGATTAAACCCAAGTCAATCCTTCTGCGAACCGGAGCAGCAAAATAGACCGCGAACCACTACGGCGAGTAACATTCTGCCCTTTTATTGGACCCCAGCCGCTGACAGCGTCAGCGCCCGGGATAACAGGCAGCTTTTAACAATATCCCAGCACTATATTGACAACAACGAAGTGAACCTTTATAATTCTAATACTCCATATTGTTACTTGATCCAAAAATAGAAATGAAAACGTTCAACTGGTTTGTACATAATAGCCCGGTCGGAATTTATGAAGCAATTATTTATGCTCTGCAGGGCTTGGTGTACGTCCGGTTGGAAAACATGACAGATTAGTTTAAACAATCACCGTAAGACCAAGCCCAGGAGATAAAATCCTGGGCTTTAGTGTTTATTAAGGAGGTTTGTATGCTAACAGACAAACAAGATGCAATTGGTCATATGTTCTATGATTACCTTACAAAGGCACCGGTAGATGAAATCATTGAGAGGGACGATGGTCTGGTAGCTATGAAGTATGTAAGGGGAAGAGTACTTGATGTGGGTGCCGGTGCCGGTCGCTGCGCGCTTTATCTTCAGGACAGAGGTCATGAAGTAGTGTGTATTGATAATTCGCCACTGGCACTCGAAGTATGTAGACTGAGAGGATTAAGAAACATAAAATTGGTACCTTTCAGCAAGATAACTCCCAGGTTAGGTGTTTTCGATACTGTTATTATGATGGGCAACAATTTCGGTTTGTTCGGCAGCTTAGAAGGAGCCAAGGAGTTACTGCAGAAATTAAGCAGAATTACTTCTACCCGCGGCAGAATAGTAGCCGAAACCTCAGAGCCAGGTACCGGACCTATGCCACTCCATGGTTTGATTATCTCATGGTCTCAAGGGAGGAAATGGTAGACATTCTTGATGGTACAGATTGGAAGATAACCAAGTTTATTGACTCCGATAGCCCAATGTATGTGGCGATAATCGATAAGAGGTAGATCGAGCCTATTACGCTTTTAGGAGGTGTAAAATGGAGACAACAAAACTCTGGCATGAAGATGACTCTTTCTGGGAGACGTGGGGGCCCCTTATGTTTACTCCCCAGAAAATAGCTGACGCCGTCGAAGAGGTTACCAAGATCATCAAGCTGTTAAATATTCAACCGGGATCGAGTATTCTGGACCTCTGCTGCGGCATCGGTCGCCATTCACTGGAGCTAGCTCGCCGGGGTTATCAGGTGACAGGTGTCGATCGGACAAAAGTATACCTAGACAGGGCAAGGAAACAGGCCAAGGAAGAAGGTCTGAACATTGAGTTTGTCCAAGGGGATATGCGCTTTTTCTCACGACCAAGTGCTTTTGATATTGCAATAAGCATGTTCACTTCTTTCAGTTATTTTGAAGACCCTGAAGAAGACAAAAGTGTTGTGAACAATGTTTTCGAGTCACTGAGGACAGGCGGTGGATTCATCATCCAAATGCACGGCAAGGAAACGCTGGCTAAGATATTCATGGAAAAAGATTGGAATGAGTATAAGGACGATGGAATGATAGTGTTACGTGAGCGCAAGGTAAGTCAGAACTGGAGCTGGATGGAAAATCGATGGATAATGCTAAGAGGAAGTGAGCGGATCGAACATGAAATATCCCACCGTCTATACGCGGGATCGGAGATAGCAGCTCTCCTGCATGATTGTGGTTTCAACCGGGTTGACGTATACGGGGACCTGGAAGGTAACCCGTATGACCACACCGCCCGGCAGCTCGTTGTTGTGGGCTACAAGTAGTCTTTATCGATAATCTAAAGTCACAATGCGACGAAATATTACCCCACACTCAAACAGGCCACCACATGATATTGGTGACAATCAAAAACCCAACTGCGATACTGGAGACAATAAAATAAACCAGTAGTCGAAATAGCCACTGAAGGTGAGTTGCCCACGCCACCAGAGTGTTATAGAATGATTATCACCATTATTTAAGGAGGTAAGCATGGCTGGAAAGAAGGCAGATGTTAAGATCCGAAGAATGGTTGAGGCCGACCTAGCACGAGTTAATGAGATAGACCGTTTACTTTTTGGTGAAGAGCGAGTACCTACTTGGCCGTTTTCATTTGAATCTTATTGGGCATTGTATCGCCCTGAGTTCAGTTTCGTTGCTGAAGTGGGGGGTAGAGTAGTAGGCTTTATAGTAGGGACCCTGGAGAAAGAGGAACACAGTCAGTCCGTCCTTCACTTGAGGCACACGATAGAACCTCCCTCTCGGCACCGTAAAGTCGGGTGGGTCGACATGATCGGCATCGACCCCGTATATCAGCATATGGGGATAGGCCGAAGTTTAGGCGAAGCGTTTCATGAAGAATGCAAGCGCCGTGATGCAGTTATGAGGGGTATCACTAGAGAGAGTGACATAAGGCTCAGGAATTTCATGGAGTCTGTAGGCTTTAAGAGTTCGGAGCTCGTTGTCTACGAGATGGAGTAGAAAAATTTTGTCTAGGATGATGCTAGTTATTAGCTGAGGTTATGTTGTAGCTCAACAGTCTGGTTGAATATTACCAGCCAGCAAGGCAAAATCTGAACTGAGTAATAGGTTCTGAACATTTTGGGGGCATAATGGCTGACAACCCTTTGGTTGGACACTAGACTAGCCTCGTATCAGAATTGGTGCAGTTTCTGGAAGGGAGGGCTAATTCCATAGTACTTGAAACCAGGGTGCTCTTGGATGGACTCGCGTTTGGAGAAGGTCCACGCTGGCACAATGGACGGCTCTGGTTCTCCGATATGCACGCATACCAGGTCATGACCGTAGACCTATCAGGTCGCACCGAGATAATTGTCAGAGTCCCAGGACAACCATCGGGCCTTGGCTGGCTTCCTGATGGTCGTTTATTGGTGGTGTCTATGACCGACCGCCGCCTGCTACGACTTGAATCCGGTGGCCTGGTTGAAGCCGCCGACTTAAGTAAGCTTGCCTCTTATCATTGCAACGATATGGTGGTCGATAGACAAGGAAGGGCTTACATCGGGCATTTCGGATTCGATTCTTCTTCACAACCTTTCGCTTCCGCCGAAGTAATACTCGTGACGCTTGATGGTCGTGCACGCGTAGTCGCCGAACAGATGGCATTCCCCAACGGTAGCGTCATCACTCCTGACGGGCGTACACTCATAGTCGCTGAGACATTCGCTGCTCGCTTAACTGCTTTTGACATTAAACCTGATGGGTCCCTTACCGGGCGCCGACTTTGGGCATCTACCTCGCCTGCTGTGCCTGATGGCATCTGTCTCGATGCCGAGGGTGGCATATGGATCGCCTCGCCAACAACCCGGGAGGTGGTACGCATTAGGGAGGGCGGCCAGGTAGCCACCCGGATCAGCCTATCTAGACCGGCATATGCCTGCATGCTCGGAGGGACTGACCGACGGACACTTTTCGTGCTAACAGCAGAGAGCAGTATTCCAGGTGAAGTTAGAGCGAAATTGAGCGGACGCGTGGAGATTGTGGAGGTTGATGTCCCTGGTGCGGGTCTTCCATAATCCACCGGCATCCTATCAAAATGGGTTAGCATACTTATAGAAAGACACTTCGAGGAGATAACCTCATGAATTCTTTGGATTCAGCCCCAACCAATATTAAATCCAAGTGAACATTACCGAATTGTACATTGACCTCTGTTTTTTATTGACTTATAATGCCACCAACCTGCAGATAAAAAATAAGTTGAAAGAAGCCAGAAAGGAGTGTAATGAGTAGAAGAAATAGTGAATGGCCTTTACCTTTTGCCAAACCGGAAGAGGTTGGCTTTTCTTCTCGGCGATTAGCAAACATCCGTCCAGCCTTGCAAAAGTATATTGATCAGCAAAAGGTGCCCAACCTGGTCACACTTGTAGCTCGTCATGGAAAGGTTGTGCACTTCGATGCCCAAGGATACATGGACTTTGACAGCAAGAAGCCAGTATCAAAGGATACCATCTTCCGATTGTATT
>SMTZ1_10007177_pt1 | contig 11176 bp, 8 predicted proteins | sample DeeMarSWOR136_30_FD_25667 | JGI IMG/M metagenome (IMG submission 25667)
CCGCCTCCTCGACCCTCCTCTCCATCTCCTTCCGCTCGGTGATGTCGATGTTCAACCCCTGGTAGCCGATAATCTCCCCCTCCCCGTCCCGAATGGGGTGGGCCGTGAGGAGAATGGTGATCTTCTGCCCGTCCCTCCGCTTAAACTCCACCTCGAAATCCTTGACGAACCCATTTCTCTCCACCAATCTCTGGAAGGTCCTCCGATCCTCGGGGTTGACGTAGAGATCCTTGGCGATATTGATTTTGAGGAACTCCTCCTTGCTTCGATACCCCAGCATCGCCAACAACGCCCGGTTACAATCCAAGAATCTTCCCCCCTTGGTGCTGATGAAGATGCCGTGTTGTACTCGCTCGAATAGGTTCCTGTACCGCTCCTCCGATTCCCTGATCTGCCTCTCGAATCGCTTCCGCTCGGTGACATCCCGCAAGTAGACGTAGGTCTGCATCTTGCCGTTGGATTTGGCCGGAGCGATGCAGACCTCGGCCTCCTTCACATTTCCACGGGCCGTGGCGATCCGCATCTCGGTGCAAAACTTCCGGCCATACTTGCGTCTGTTGGTTTGGATATCCTTCAGGAGGGCCCTATTCTCACCTCCCAGGAGGGCGGACAGCCCCCTGCCCACCAATTCGTCCCGAGCGTATCCCGTGATCTCCGCCGCTACTTGGTTGGCGAATACGATGTGATCCTCCCCGTTACAGACGAGGATCCCATCGTTGCCCATCTCGGCGATAGCCCTGAATGGGACACCCTCTCCCTTCCCTTGCTTATGGTGGTCTATACGACTCTTTTTCGGCATATTCCCGTGGACGCCTCGCGGGGAAAAGCTCCGTACGAACAACCTACCATAGAATAATCACTGCGGCAAGGAGGGCAAGGCCCTCAAAGGCCCGCTGCATCGAGGACAGCGGGGACTCGCTTCTCCCACCCTATGGGAATCATGTAAATCCCCTGACAGAGGTTTTTCGCTTCCCTGATGAGGGTGGACGCGATCTCAGTGCTGGCCTTCAGCTTGTCCGGGGCCTTTAAGAGTTCTGTAATGGTGTCTTCCGGGACGAAAACGCCCTTCATGACGCGGTTCATGTACCGGGCCATACCGGCTGACTTGAGTATGGTGATCCCCGCCAAGACGGGAACCTTGAAGTGCTCAACCTTCCTCATGAACTTCTCGAGGAGATGCGGGTCGAAGATGGCCGGCGTTAAGAAGAAATTGGCCCCATTCCGAATCTTCTTCTCCATATCGGCAATCTCCAACTCCAGGGCACCGGGCTCCAGGCCCGGGTTCACCTCCGCCCCGATGAAGAATTTCGGGAACCCGTCGAGATCGTTTCCGGCCATGTCATGGCCCTTCTGCAATCCCTGTATAACCGAGATGAGCTCGATGGAGGTGAGGTCGAATACCGGTTTGGCCTCCGGATGATCGCCCAGGGGGGGATCCTCGCCGTCGACCACCAGGATATTTTCCATGCCCAGGGCCGCCGCGCTGAGCACATCCGATTGCAGTGCCAATCGATTTCGATCTCGGCAAGCGATCTGAAAGATGGGCCTCATTCCTTTCCCTTTGAGGATATAACAGGTAGCCAGGGAGCCGAGCCTCATGACCGCGTTCTGAAGGTCCGGGACGACCACGAAATCTACCCTTCCCTTGAGGAACTCGGCATTCCCCAGGAGCTCACCCGTATCGATGCCCTTTGGGGGCTGGATCTCCGAGACGACGATGAATTTGCCAGATTCCAATTGCTCTCTCAAGCTCATTGCGCCCTCCCTCTCTCCTAAGCCGTTGGGCGAGGCAACAAACCGGCCCTCTCGGCAATCTCCGCCACCCGGTGCTCCCATTCGATGGCCATGATGTGAACCCCGTGAACCCCCTCGATCTCCCTCAATTCCTGAATCTGCGCCACACAGAGCTCGATTCCCTCCTCTGCTGGCTTTTCCGCCTTGACCATCCGGTCGATGATCTCCTCCGGGATCGAAATCCCGGAGACGTTTTTTGCCATATATCGGGCCATACCTCCAGATTTGAGTGGGGTCACCCCGGCCAGTATATGAACCTTTTCGTGGAGGCCCCTCTCCCTGACCATTTTCATCCATTCCTTGAACCGGGGCATGTCATAGATGCATTGGGTCTGGATGAAGTCCACCCCTGCCGCTACCTTTTTGGCCAGACGAACCACCCTAAATTCAAAGGGATCGCCGAAGGGATTGGCGGCGGCCCCGATAAACATCTTGATGTCACCCTCGATCTCATCATCACCGCCCAGGATGGTCTTCTCGTCCCTCATGGTCCGGACACAGTCGATGAGCTGGATGGAGTCGAGATCGAACACGTTCTTGGCGTCTACCTGGTTACCGAAGCTCTGGTGGTCTCCGCTCAGGCAGAGCATATTCTTGATTCCCAGAGCCGACGCGCCGAAGATGTCGCTCTGCATGGCGATGCGGTTCCGGTCCCTCGTAACCATCTGCATCACCGGCTCCAATTCCATTCGGACCAGGAGGGCACATGCGGCAATGCTGGACATCCGAACGATGGCCGTTTGATTGTCCGTCACGTTGATGGCATCCACATACCCCTTGAGCAGTTCGGCCTTCTTCTCAACGGCACCGACGTCGTTCCCCTTCGGAGGACCCAGCTCCGCCGTCACGGCAAACTGTGCCTTCTCCAGAATCCTCTCCAGATTGCTTTCGGCCTTCATAGCTTCAGGTCCTCCCTCAGGATGCTGCGTGGCCCGCTGTCCCGGCTCTCCGTACCCCACTTCTTGGCCGGGATGAATTGCTCCATCCTATGGAGCTGACCGATGGCCTTGAGGCGATCATAGATCTGTTGCCAGACGCAGGGAATATCCCTCTTAAGTTCGCACATCCCCTCCTGAGATCCTCCACAGGGCCCGTTGAGAAGCTGTTTCGCACACCGTGCCACGGGGCAGAGGCCTCCCGTCAAATGGAGCACACAGTTGCCGCAGGCCTGGCATCTCTCGACCCAAACGCCGAGCTCCTCGGTCTCGCCCATGAACGTGGTGTTGACGCCCGGATAAACCGGAACCCCCGAGAACCTCTTGGCCAGGGTCTGGACCCCAACACCACAGGCGATGGAGAGAACCGCCTCAACGTCTTCGACCTTCTCCCCCAACTCGTCCACGAATTCGGGTTCACACTGCCGCGTCGAACAGTCCTCCACGATCTCCAGTTTCTTCCCCGATTTCTTTCGGGCCATTCTCAGAGTAGCGGCAAGCATCCCCACTTCCTTCTCACCCCCCGCATGACATACCGCGACGCAGGCATTACATCCCACCAGGAGAATCTTGTTGTAGGGCTCGAGAAAACTGAGGATTTCGTCGACGGGTTTCTGCTCGGCTTTAATCATTGATCCGCACTCCTTAGCCGCTAAGAAGATTGAAATTCCATCCCACGGGCTCGTGAAAAATTCGCTCCTCGCCGCTCAAGGGGCTGTTGCCCAAATTCCCCTTCGCTCAGAGTTCGTTTTTCCGGTTTTCCAGGGATTCCCAATTTTAAACTTTGACACTGACTCCCGTGTTCGTGAAACGTGTTCGTGTCCGTTAGTTTCGCGCTCGCGAAGCGGGTTGCGTGAACCGTCACTCGGTGTTCGTTATCAGGTATTTGTCATTTGGATTTTCCCTTTTGGCATTTGAGCTTCGACATTTGGCATTTTCCTCTCGTGCTCGTGTCCGTGTATTTCGTGCTCGTGCTCGTGGTTCTGACCCGGTCATTTGTCATTTGGATTTTGACATTTGAACTTTCCATTTTTAACCAATAGAACCAATCAAACTAATACAACCGGCCAACTCATTGCCATTTGTCATTTCGCCTTCTACCTCCAACCTCTAACCTCTTTCCCCTTTCCGACTGCAACACCGCAGCACCGCAACACTATATAATTTCGCGCTCAGAGCCCCTTTTCCAATCTTTTCAGAGATCTCATCCCTCATCACTTGACCGGATTGGGACCAAGTCTCCTTAAATCCTCACATTTCCTGCGAACGGTCTCGGCAAACTTCGCGCCGTTGTTGGTGGCCACATTGCAGAGTTCCAATCTCTCCCGCTCCAGTCCGATTTTCTCCATGATCTCATAGACGTAATCCATCCGGGCCTTCACCATGAGATTCCCGGTGAGGGATTGACAGTTTTCCTCGTGACAGGCAAAAATCAGCACCCCGTCCGCCCCATTCTCGAGGGCCTTGAGCAGGTGAAATGAGTCGATCCGACCCGCGCAGGGGACTCGGATAACGTCCAGACTCTCAGGCAGCGACATCCCCAGCTTTCCCGCCATATCGGCAGCTACATAACCGGACTTATCACAGCAGAAGGCGATGATCCTCGGACTGAAAGGCTCCACGGAAATACCCCTTGATGCTATATCCCCAGGTGCAGGGAAATCTCGGCGTCCGTCAGGTGTTTCAGGGTAATGGCCTTGGTTGGACACGAACTGACGCAGATTCCGCAGCCGTAACACTGGGTGGGCAGAACCCTGGCTGCCCTCCACGTGAAGTCCTCTCCATAGCCCGCGGTGATATAGATGCTTTTCGGGGCATACTTCTCCACCACGATGGCCGAATGGGGACAGACCCGGGGACATGTCAAACAGGTAGCGCATTTTGCCGGGTCAATTTCCGCAACCGCTAGGTCGTACTCATAGATACCTCTGGACAGAAGCTGGGTCACCCCGGAAGCCGCGGCTTCCGCCTCCATCAAGGCTTCCTCCAGGGTCTCGGGATGCCTGCAGCCCCCCGCGAGAAAGACTCCCCGCCTGTTCGCCCTTACCTGGGTAAACTGGGGATTGTCATCCATGAGATACCCCTCCTGGGGAAGAGGGATACCGAGAAGGGCGGCCAACATCTCGTTGTCCCTCGACGGTATGAATTTCTCGCTCATCACCACCAGATCCGAGAGGATGGACAGGGTGTACTCGTCTCCCATCACCCTGGTGGAGACCTCCTTGACCTCCACGTTGACCTGACCGTTGACCAGGGAAAACCGAGGGGGGTCATCGTATTTGACGAACACGACCCCCAACTCCCGTGCCTTCCGGTACAGCTTTTCCATGCCGTCCAGGGACACCTTCACATCCCTGCAGACCACGTATACCGTGCAATCATGATTCCCTCTCAAAAGGAGGGCGTTTTTGACCGCATTGGCGGAGTCGATTTTGATGGTCTCGTTAACCAGGTCCAGGATGAAGGTCACGGTCTTGATGGGCTTCCCCTTTTCATTCACCAGGGATTTCCCGGCATCCCGAAGCATGGCCTCCATCCGTGGCGGGGAGACGAAACATCGATGGTCGAAGATCCCCCCGGTGTTGGGCACGACATCGTGTCCCGACGCCAGGAGGACTGCAGACCCCCTCACCACCTCCCTCTTGCCAGGGGGGGCCTGGATAGTGACCCGGTAATCCCCCAGATACCCCTCAAAACCCCTCAGCTGCACCGATGTCTTCACGTTGATCTTAGGATGCTCCGTTACCCTCTCAACCTGCTCCATAAACCAAGGGGAAACGTCATCGGGCCGATCGTAGAAATGGGCAAGTTGGATTGCCTTTCCCCCGATATTCCTTGCCCGCGTCAGCAGGGTCACGCCGATATGGGCATCGGCCAGCGCGAGCGCGGCCCTGATCCCAACCACACCTCCCCCGATGACCACGGCCTCCTTGGAAACCTCCACCTGCTTCCGTAGGATGGGACTGAGAAGGCCGGCCTCGCTGATCTTCTTCGTTATGATCGCCTTGGCCTTTTCCCGCGCCCTCTCATCATCGCGGATTACCCACGCCACCCCTTCGCGAACGTTGGCCACAAGAACCATATACGGATTCAGGCCCGTGGCCAGGCCCAGACGGCGGAACGATACCTCGTAGGCTTTGGGGCTTCCCCCCACAATAACGGCCCGATCCGCCCCTCCCTCGGTCAATCTTCCGGCCAATTCCTCGCGCCCCTGGGGAGAGGAGAGGTCCTCGTGCTGCTCACAGGAAACCACCTGGGGAAGGCCGCGGATGTACGTGATCATCCCCTCATCCAGGAGATGGGACAGCGCTCCCCCGCATCGATCCACAAAAACCGCAATGCGACAATCGTCCGATGATCGCATTCCCTAGATGCCTCCCAGATACTGAACCACTTTTTGAGCCGTTGCCTTGGCGTCAACCATGGAGCTTCCGATATCCCTGGGACCCTTACATGCTCCTGCCAGAAAGACCCCTGAACTCTCGGGGGGCGATCGATAGAATCCCTCCTCGTTCTTGGGAATCCCGAGAACGGTTGCGATCCCCTCGGCATCCGCTCGGGGCGCCATCCCAATGGAGAGCACTACCAGATCGAAGTCCTCCTCAACCGTCTCCCCAGAGGGAGGATCGATGAATCTCATGCGGAGGTGGGTAGATGTCCTCTGCCCGTAGATTTTGGATGGGAGGCTACGGATGAGGCGCATTCCCTCATCCTGGCGGCAGGATTGGAGGAGAGACTCAAAGGATCTCCCCAGAGGCTGAATATCGATATAGAAAAAGCTGGTCTGGATCTCCGGATTCCCATGCCTGATAGATCTCATGAAGCGGAGGGCATAGGCGCAACAGACCTTGGAACACCAGAGGTGGCCTATCGTTTCGTCCCGGCTCCCGACGCACTGAAAGAAGGCGATCTTGGAGGGAATCCCGCCGTCGGATGGGCGGAAGACCCCTCCCCTGGACCGGAGCATCTCATCGAGGTCATGGGCGGTGATAACGTTTTGGAAGATCCCGTAGCCATACTCGGGCTTCTGCCTCGCATCAAAGAAGTCGACCCCTGTTGCAACGATGAGGGCCGAGGCGTCCAGCAGGGTTTTGCGGCCGTTTGATCGAACCCAGGCCTTGAACTGGCCAGGCTCGCCGGACACCCCTTCCAGGGCGCTCTCCGTCATGATGGTGATGTGAGGCCTTCGCTGTACCTCCTCAATCTGATTGTCCACCACACAGGCAAAGCATTTATTGCATTTCTCGGACGCCTTGCAGGCAAAAGCACCGGCCTGCCCCCCCAAGGGATTTTCCCTCTCCACAATAGTTGCGGGGACGCCCATCTCCGCCAGCTCCAGGGCAACAGTAACCCCTGCAATACCACCACCGATTATCAAAACGTCCCGATCCCTCACATGCTGCCTCCGGTTCCCGTGGCAAGTGAAATCCCTTCGGTGAAAGGAGAGGAGTACGAATGCTCAGTGGATCATGGGCCGTCCCATCACAGCTCGAGCCAGGAGTCGGAGTAGAGGCTATGTCCCAGGAGCACCTTCGTGGTCTTGACGTAGTCGAGTTCTTCCTTGTTCAACGAGGCCAAATCCGGCTCATCCCCATCCACAACGCGGTGAACCAATTTCTTGATCTCCTCCCTCTCCCCCCTGGCAATGGCCTTCAGATCCTCATCGAAGGCATCCACGATGGCGGAATGCATTCCGAACTTTTCGGTCATCATCAGGTAGGTCTGGTTGAGAATGGGCCTCAGGTGCTCTGGCGTGCCATTGGACACGTTGGAAAGGCCGCAGGTCGATCTCAATCCCGGTGCCATCTCCTGGAGGTCCCTGAACATCATCATAAACTCAAGGAGGCTCTTTACCTGGTCCTGTTGGGCGCTCACGGGGGTCACGATGGGATCGATCCACACGTCCTCGTTGGGAATGCCATATTCCATCGCCTTGGCCATTAATTCCGCCGCCAAGGACCCCCTTTCGCTGGCATCCCGCGGCATCCCCTCGGGTCCCCACAGGAGGGCCACAAAACCCGCGTCATACTTCTGGGCTAGGGGCAATTCGGCCTCCATCCTCTCGGGCCTGGCCATGATGGAATTGATGACCGCCTTTCCCTTCTTGTTCTGATAAACCCTCAAGCCAGCCTCGATGGCCACCTCATTGGTGGTATCCAGGTACAAGGGAATATCCACAACCTCTTGGATCGTCTTGACCATCCATTCCATCAACTCGTCCCCGGCCTTTCGCGCCGGCCCCAGGTTGACATCGATATAGTCAACACCGGCCTCGGCCTCTGCAACGGCGAGCTCTTGAATCGTCTTGGCATCCCTTTCCCTCATGGCCGTACCAATCCGTTTCACCATGACGTTAAGGTTTTCCCCAATCAGTATCATACTCCCCCCTCCTTTTCCTCACTTCCACATCTCCTTGAGATAGCCGGGCAGGTGAGCGGCCTCCCTCGGGCCGATCATCACCTCCCAATCCGGCCCCAGCTCCTCCTCCAGATCTCCCGACACCACTGCCACCGCCCCCGGAATGATGATCTTCCGGTGCTTGATCTGTCCATCGATGCCGCTCTTCTTGATAAAGGCCCCCATCGCATCGCCCACGAACTTCCCCGCCGCCCATGCCGTCAGGACGGAGAGGCCCTCGGTATCCATCACCGCAAGCCAACTGGGAACACGGCTGGCCTCGATCTCCCCCGACACGATGAAGTAGGTGAGGGAGAAATTGGTGGTGATCATCAACGGCGAATTCTCATTCGGGGAACCGATCTCGTAAACCTTCTGCTCCATGGTCATCGGCCGCTGGGGGTCGGTATAGATGTTCATCCTCTCCACCAAGAGGGGAAACAGGCTGGAGCCATCGAAGTCGGACATGACGATAATGCCCGCATATTTGGCGATAAAGGTGGCGGCGATGAGGGATTCCTTCATGGGGTCATCGGTCATCTCGCAGGGAAAGGTGATGGTGGGATATCCCAGTGGGCGAAACTTCTTCAGCAGGGCAGCCCTTCGGATGAATACCTGGTCCTCGAAGGCTTTCCGGAGGGTCCTCGATCCGCTATCCAAGACCAGGTCCTTTATCCCCGTACCCTCCAGCTTGGCCGTCAACTGGGAGAGGGCCTCCAGATCATCCGCCTTGACCGCCAGGGGGCACGAGTGTTCCTTGGCCAACGTGCCCAGGGCTTCCGCATTTCCATCGGTTACGGCGTAAATCAATGGGACTCGATCGGCACAGGCCTTTACGCCCGCCTCCAAGACCTCGGTCTTCTCGCTCATGAGGATCAAACCAGCATCGGTGTCGCCCTTTACCTTTTCGATGAGATTCACGAATGTGGTCGTATCCCCCGTCTCGTTCTTGACGGCGACCAACTCCGGACGAAGGGTCAGGCCCACCCGTTCATACCTGAGTTCCTTGAACCGCTTCAGCCGTGCATGGATCTCCCCATCACCCATCCCATCGGAGACCAACAGGGCGAACCCGGGCTTATTGACGAAGGTCTTTTCGTGGCGAAAGAGCACCGTCTCCCCGCCAATCTTCACCGCGTTATCCCCGGCGCCAATGGTGAGAGGCCGTATTGGGGGCGCTGCCGCCTCGGAAAGCTGCTCCTTGGCCTCATCCGAGACATATGGGCAGGAAGCCAATTCGGCCTTTCCCGCCGCCAGGTTCATGGCGAAGGCGAGGCATGTCGGAACACCGCATTCACCGCAGTTGGTCTTGGGCAACAACTTGAAGATTTGAATCCCGGTCAGTCCCATGGCTCCATCTCCTTTCCATTTCGATTGCCCTGCCCCTTACATGGCCCGATAGCCACCTTCCGGACACGTCATGGCATAAACGAACTCACCTCACATCTCCAAGATGGGATCCATGGTCAGGGCGGGGTGTTGTTTCTCCTCAAGGAAGGAAAGGATCGCCTCCTCGGTTTCACCAACAGTCTCATCGGCTATCCTGTCCAGGAGGTCCGCTACGCCGAGTTCTCCAGCCCTCTTGGCGAATCGTTCCTTGATCTCATCTTTGAGCATCTTGGGCATCCAGACCATCCTCAGGATGCCGCCCTCCGCGCTGAGGAATTTGCGCTGGGTGATGTTGTACTTCCCGTGCCCCACGAACCCCGGGGTAATGACCCCGCCGCCCACGGTGCCCGCCAAGGTGGTGAACTTCATCCCGCAGGGGGTCATCCCCAGAAAATCACGGTTGACCGTCATGATGCCGTTACAGAGGGGCAGCACTGCGGCAATGCATTCACAGCACCCGCAGGTGGTCATGGGATCGTTGACGATGCTGTAGAAGTTGTAGTGGTCGAAGTTCTGCCGGGATGCCTTGAAGAGGAACTCGTTGCACCCCTTCCACTGTCCGAGCCTTGCGTCGATGACCTCCCCCTTCTGAACCGGCTGGTTGGGGCCCGTCGGATTGATCTCGTAGGAGGCCTTGCAGTCCATCCAGTTGTATGCCCCGCAGAGCCCCGTCCGCTCGGGGCTGATGATGCATACGTGGTTGGGGGCAAAGGACTGGCAGAGGGTACAGGAGTAAAAGATATCCGTCGTTTCGTCGGTCATTCCCTCGATTCGGGCATCCCGTGCCCCGTAAACGTTCCTGGCCTGCTCGACGATCTCCTTGACCTTGTCCTCCTCGGTATAGACCTTCACCTGGATCTTGTCGAAGATGGCCCCGAAATCCTGGTGCAGCTTGGCGTGGAGGATCTTTCCCAAGTGCTCGAGGCGGAATCCCTTTTCAACGGCGGTCTTGCTGATCCTGAGCCATGCGATGTCCCTTTGCCCGATGTGCATCACGCCCTGGGCATAGTTTATCAGGTGGTGGATCTGCCTCTCCAGAATGGGCTCGTAGTCCTCCTGCATCTCGCGTCCAGCCACCTCGCATTTGATGGCGAGGGGGAGCATTCCCGGGGGTTGGACATCCGTTATCTCTGGCCCGATGACCTCAACCTTTCCATCGTCCACCTGATCCATCATTCCGCTGGTAATCCACTCCACGGCAGTGGTTCTTCCCCCTCCTGCCTCCAGGTGGATGTCCTCCCCACGAACCCGCTCCCCCTCAAAGGCCGGACCATAGGAGACCGGGACGGGAACCTCGCTGACCGCAACCTTCAACCCCCTCACCTCAACGGCCCTTGCGGTGATTTGCTCGTGGGGGACATTGGAGACCACGTGTTCATAGGTGCAGATACCGGTGGGCAGGACCTCGGGGATGGGGGTGTCGGCAATGGTGGGAAATCCCCAGTTGATCGCTCCCGCGGCATTGGCATACCACTCATCGGTCACGTGGCCAAGGGGCATCACGAAGGCAAAGGTCCGGTCCTTGTTGTAGATGAGGTTTCTCCTGAAATCCCCCGGTTTCACGTTCCCAAAGGCCATGGCGACGCGACAGGCAAAGCCCATGGCAAAGACGGCCGCGGTGATGTCCGGCCCATAGGATACCAACCGGGTGGGCCAGCCGA
>SMTZ1_10008028_pt1 | contig 11176 bp, 9 predicted proteins | sample DeeMarSWOR136_30_FD_25667 | JGI IMG/M metagenome (IMG submission 25667)
GCTGACCTTTTTGAGTCATATGTAGATTCCATTATCGCAACCATGACCCTTTGTATGATTGCCTACACTGCTGGAATGAGTAATCCTCTTACCCCGGATACATTTACAGCATGGGCGCTACCTATGCTCATTGCCGCTGGTGGTATAATTGCCTCCATCATCGGATTCTTCTTCGTTCGTGTAGGTGAAAAACCGGAAATGGGGGCTCTATTAACTGCACTAAGAAAGGGAACTTTTGGGACCTCAGTCCTGACCGCTATATTCTCCTTTTTTATCATTTATCTTCTTAAAGCGGATCTGGGAATATTTTGGGCGGTACTTTCTGGTCTCATTGCAGGGATTCTGATTGGCGAGAGCACCAACTACTATACCTCTTATGCCTACTCCCCAACACGCAAAATCTCAGAGTCTGCTCAAACAGGAGCAGGAACCATTATTGTCAGAGGATTTGCAAATGGCTTGCAGAGCACCATGCCTCCTGTCATTTTTGTAGCAGTAGCTATTATCATCGCACACCATTTTGCAGATGTATACGGGGTAGCGATTGCCGGCATTGGAATGCTCTCTACCTTGGGAATAACCCTAGCCACAGATGCTTATGGACCCGTTGCGGATAATGCTGGCGGTATTGTGGAAATGTCTGATCTTCCACCTGAAATTCGCAATCGAACCGACGCCTTAGACTCTTTGGGTAATACTACTGCCGCAAGCTATTGGAGCAGCAGCCCTCACTTCACTTGCATTGATGCTTTCCTATACCCAAGCAGTTGGGATTAAGCCAAATGATGTTAGTTTACTAGATGCACGGGTAATTGTTGGATTGTTTCTTGGTGCGATGTTGCCAGCTTTATTCTGTGCTATGGCCCTAACTGCTGTAGGGAGAACGTGCTTTTCCATTATTAATGAGGTGAGACGTCAATTTAAGGAGATTGTCGGACTCATGGAGGGAAAAGCACGTCCTGAATACGGCAAGTGTGTGGATATTTGTACTAAAGCGGCTTTAAAAGAAATGCTTACCCCAGGCATTATGACTGTGGTAGCTCCTTTAGTGGTTGGATTTGTTCTAGGGCCTGTTGCGCTTGCGGGATTCTTAATTGGAGCAATCGCGAGCGGCTTTATTATCGCAGTTTTGATGGCTAATGCCGGTGGAAGTTGGGATAATGCCAAAAAGTGGATTGAAGTAGGCCACTTTGGTGGTAAGGGTTCTGATGCTCACAAAGCAGGGGTTGTGGGAGACACCGTAGGTGATCCCATGAAAGATACGGCAGGTCCTTCACTCAATATTATGATCAAACTCATGTCTATCATTTCCTTGGTTTTTGCACCGGTTTTGTCTAAGTTTTCAGGGTTGATTTAAACACTGCTTTTAAATCCTGATCACAATTAATAAAAGCTGAAAAAAAAGATGGAGGTTCGTCCTTCATCCTTTGTTCTTTGAAGAAAACTCACTGCTACATCTTTTAGATATCAAACAATCAAGAAATCTCTTTTGAATCCTTACTCTCGCCACCAATCCTTTAGAACTTAAAAGATTTAGTATCGAATTGTTTATACCTGAATAGATTTAGGAAATTAAACATCAAATTCCCCTTGGTCTGATCAATAAGGTATATCATAGGAAATCAAGAGCAAAATTTTATTGACTTTCAGAAGAGATTTGATAGTGTTTCATGAAATCAAGAAATTTTTAGTATAAATATTTTATGCCTTTTTTTTTGGAGGAAAATTAGATTATGATGAGAACCAGGTTAAGATGGGTCATTACCATATTACTACTTTTCCTATGGAGTGGCTGTGGTGAAAAGAGTATAAGATTAAATTTAAAATTTAATGAAGGCGATGAATACAGATACAAATTAATACAGGATTCTGTGACTACCACCGAATTCATGGGTAAGAAGATGGAAATGCCTACTAAAACTGAAATTACTCTTACTCAGAAGGTAGAAAAGACTGGTCACGGAGTAGCGGAACTCGATATTACTTATGATTCCTTTGAGATGGAAATGAGCGTTGGAGGCAAACAGATACCTAGTAATATGGGTAAATCGATGGTTGGGAAAACTGATAAAATGAAAATAAGTGAGGATGGAGAGATAATTGAGCCTAAAGGAATTAAAGCGATGGTGGGTTTGCAAGGGCTGAGCAGTGATATCAAGAACATATTTTTCAACCTCTATCCCAAGTTTCCTCAACATAAACTGAAGGTGGGAGATAACTGGACACAAAAACAAGAAACCCCCGAATCTCAAATTGGAGTAGTAATAGAATCTCAATACACCTTATCAAGGATAGAGGAAATGAAAGGATATATCTGTACAGTAATAGACTCCACCATTTCTATGAGCATTAAAGGGGGAGATAAAGCGAAAATGAGTATAAAAGGAGATGGAAAAGGTAAGGGCACCACCTATTTTGCATATAAAAAGGGGTTTTTAGTCAACAGTCAGATAGAGATGGACCTTAACATGTTAATATTTGCCCCTTTGCCGACAGGGGAACAAGAGATCCCTACCTCAACTCACCAAAAAATACACTTAAGTCTTATCTAATATCCTGGAATGCTAGAACCTGCTACCTTCATTTTTTGAAGGGGTTTACCCCGTTAAATAGGTAGCTAATTTTTAGCCTATATTATCAAGCGTGTCTCTTATGTAATTGCCGAATTAGATCACTTTGAGATGGTTATTTAGTGGGGTTTACTCTGTTATGTAAATCCTCTTTCCTTCTTCCAGCTTTTTGAGACCTTCCCACGCACTCCTTGAAAATTTTGACTGTATTGGTTGCTTTAACACCAGTTTATAAAAGTAAAGGGCCTTTTCCCAATATTTCCTTGCCTCAACTGTATCTCTCAAGTCTGCTTGAGAAGAAAAGGCATAGATTTCATAAAGTATGTGTAGGCGATAAGCTATCTGGTAGTATATCTTAGGTCTAAGCGATGTGGTTGGATATTCTAGCAGAACCTTTTCAAGATACCCTACTTCTTTCAAAGGACCTTCTGGCAACCCCTTATAGTCATAAATCCACGGTATGAGATGGTAAGTCGCCTCGTCGGCGTAGTTACTATCTGGGAACTTTTCCATCATTTCCTTATAATGCTTAAGATTATATTGGATACCACAGGGTTTTTCCACCCAACACTGATAATCACCGTATTTCTCCAGGAACGTTTTTTTGACTACTTCCTCTGGTAAACCATCTCTTACCAATTGATGATATCTTTTCTCCACTAGTCCTTCAAAGGCTTCACCCAGTCTCAGGAGCACTACGTCATAAAACTCAGACTTAGGAAAATTTGTCATAAATTCCTGACAATTTTTAATAGCCTCTTCATAAAGTTCACCATCAGATGACTTTTTAATCTCCAAAAGTTTTGCCTCTTCATCCCCCATCTTATGTTCCGGCATGGGTAAAAAGATACAAGAATTAAGAAATAGAATGAGTAGAAGAGAAAATCTCACACGATGCATTTTTTTACCAATTTCTTTTACCTTCGTGCACGGGTTTCATGAAAGCATACCATGCCATCTGATAACAATCAACTACTATCGAGCCCATAAGGGTTATATACCTTGATGTACCCTGCTAGTGGGGTTTACCCCGTTAGAAATAAGAAACGCTTAAGAAGATTATTAAAATTATGTTATATAATGTGTTCCCGTAAGCCTTTGAGTACCCTGTAAGCACACTTCCCATATTCTACTTCAATAAAACCACTTCGTTTATAACGGGGTTTACCTGCTTGCCTAACTATTTTAGATATGTTAATATTATATAAAATTTCTTCTTTTGGAAGGCTAATGGCAGAAAAGATAATTTGTCAAAACAGGAAAGCACGCCATGAGTACCATATTATCAATACTTATGAAGCAGGTATGGCACTTAAAGGGAGTGAAGTAAAATCATGCCGGTTGGGGAGGGCTAACCTTAAAGATAGCTATGCAAGATTCAAGGATGGAGAAATTTATCTAATAGACACCCACATCAGTCCCTATACCTATGCTCACCAGTTCAACCATGATCCTTTAAGAGAACGGAAGCTACTTTTTCATAAAAGTGAGATTAAAAGACTTTATGGCAAGATAAGGGAAAAAGGCCTAACCTTAATCCCCTTAAAGATGTACTTTAAGAACGGAAAAGTAAAAGTTGAGATGGCTGTGGTCAAGGGCAAAAGGCTTCATGATAAACGTGAGGATATAAAGAGAAGAGATCTTGCCCGTGAGCTAGAGAAGGAATTTCGGGGGAAAAATGTTAAGGGCAGATTGTAAAGGTACTATTAAAGGAATTTAACCACAGAGCACAGAGGAAATTCATTTTTTAAAAACTTTGTAAACTCTATGGTATCTATAAATCAAAGGGGAGTTATTGTAAATACACAGAGAGGAGGAGAGACAAAATATTTGCTCTTTGATTATTTAAAGAATTTCTTGTGCCCTCTGTGGTTTGGTTTTGGTAATAAAAGAAAGGGGGCGAAACGGTTTCGACGGGGATAAGCGAAGCTTAAGGGGCATGTCGAGGTCCTACCTACTCGTTAAACAGGTGGAATTAAACATAATCGCAAATGATTATGATTATGCCCTTGCTGCTTAAATAAAGCAGCAAGCGTCCTTCTAGCCTTTTTCCGTGGGGCTAAAAAGGGCGTCGACTTAGCGGGATAGTCTCCACCTCATGCTTATGGGGGTGGGGATGAAACTACAATAAGCTAGTTCCTTAAGGATCCTGCCTGTGGGAGTTTTGAGGAGTGAAACGTAATATGCAGGCTAAGCATGTAGAACCTTAAGTGGAGTATTTCCGGACGCGGGTTCGACTCCCGCCGCCTCCACCATTCGAATTGATTGTTTTTAATAACCTCCTCCAGTAAAAAATAATCCTCATCAATTAGTTTTTCTTAGTGTCTATGAAGTCTTTTGCTCATAAAGTTAAGAGATTTACATAAATATTCTAAGAGAACTTTCCTTAAATGGATAGAGGAGTGAATTTTAAAAACATTACCTATAAAGAGATTACACACCTAATCAGTGGGTTTAATACCATTAAAGAGATTGATGAGGCAACACACCAATTAGATGATCTGATAGAATCTTTGAGACTATTAAGAAGTATGTTAGAAGGACGAAAGGCTCTTCAAGTGCAAAGGGATAAATTGAAACGGCGTAAAGGGTTAAAAGTGGTTACGAAAAGAATCAAAAAAGGATTTTAGGAACTATCTTTTCTTTTTAAAAAACAACCAGTTTTTATCTTTATGCTCTTTGGGTTTGAGTTTGACTAAACAGAAGGTTCCTTCAAGTCTTTGTGCACTAATTTCAAAGACAATAAGATCTTTCTTCCACTCAATAGGTAGATAGCTCCCTTTGTCCCAGATCTTAACTTCACCAGCTCCGTAGAGCCCTTCTGGTATTTCTCCCTCAAAATCTTGATAGTCGAGGGGGTGATCCTCAGTCTCTACCGCAAGCCTCTTAATTCCTGCCTTAGTGGGAGGCTCTTTAGGTATCGCCCAGCTTTTAAGCACTCCATCTCGTTCAAGGCGCATGTCGTAGTGGAGATGGCGCGCTTGATGGCACTGTATAACAAAGCTTAAGCGATCTGAAGGTTTCCCCTTTTGTTTCCTTTTGAGTTCAGGGGTCTTTCTAAAATCTCGTGGGCTATAATATTTACTAAGGTCATTCATTTAACGATAAATACTCAGAATATAAGATTGTAAAAACATTTACATATTTTATTAATAAACTCAATTTATTATTGACATTAAAAACAGAAATATATTAACTATTAGCTTAAATTTTTTAGGATTCCAACTTATAATAGGAGATTTTAATGTATATTGTTGTTTGTGTAAAAATGGTTCCTGATACCACTCAGGTTAAAATTGACCCGGTAACCAATACCCTAGTCAGAGAGGGTGTTCCCTTTATCACCAACCCCTTTGATACCCATGCTGTAGAGGAGGCGTTAAGATTAAAAGATAAATATGGAGCACGCATCACTGCTATTTCTATGGGTCCACCAGCAGCAGAAAGTGTTTTACGACGGGCCCTTGCGCTAGGAATCGATGATGGCGTACTTTTAAGCGACAGAGCGTTTGGAGGTGCTGACACCCTGGCAACTAGTCGCGTTTTGACTGAAGCTATCGTTAAACTCTCTGAAAAGGAATCGGTAGACCTTATCATCTGTGGTAAGCAGACTATCGATGGGGATACGGCGCAGGTAGGCCCTGGGATAGCATCCCGCCTGAGTTTTTCCCAGCTCACCCTAGTCGATAAGATCTTAGAGATTGATCAAAAAAATAAAACCATTAGAGTACAGCGTAAACTGGAAGATCGGCATGAAGTCGTAGAATCCACACTGCCAGCTCTGATCACTGTGGAACGAGAGATTAATCTTCCCCGCTATCCAACGGTGCCAGGCCGGCTCGATGCTGCAGAGATAAAGCTACCAGTGTGGACAAATGATGTTTTGAAATTAGATCCTAAAACCATTGGATTGCAAGGTTCCCCCACTCAGGTCAGGAGAATTTTTGCCCCGGAGAGAGAAAAAGGTGAGATTATCCCGGGAGAAGGGGAACACAGACAACAAGCTGTTAAAACTATGATTGATAAGCTCGTAGATTGGGACTTTGTCTCTCTTGAAAGTTGAATTAGGAGACAGATTCACTCCGTTAGATGGTATGCTTAGGTCTTTTATCATAGTTAAATGGGTTTTGACATTTTGTTCGGGTAGGCAACATTTCATAGCTATCTAACGGGGGAAACGCAGTTTGTCAGGATATAAATCTGTGTAGCAGGGATCTCCTTTTGAAAATAAGAAAACAACAAATTCAAAAGCTCAAAGTGGTGGCTTTTAATCATGTGGATTTCATTTGTCCTTTTGATTTCGGCATTTGGACTTAACTTGAAAAAATAGTTATCTGTGTTTATTCTTAAGAAAATCTGAGTCCTAATTATAAAGCACTTGGAGGATCAATGGTAGAAAAGCTAAAGAAGAAAAAGAAACCCCGAGGCAAAGCAAGGCTTATCGCTGGCAAGTGCATCGCATGCGGGGCTCGTTGTCAGACGTCCTGTCCCTCAGATGCCATTGAAATGAATGATCAGGGTGAACCGATTATTATTATCGAAAAATGTATCGGTTGTCGTAAATGTGTTAAGGTATGTCCCTCAGATGCACTTGAGATGTTCCTCACCCCCGAGGAGGAAAGGATTATTGCTGAGCTAGAAGCCGAAGGTGCTGTGGAGCTAGAGGAAGGGGAAGTAGAAGCAGAAAAAACTAAGCCTGGTGTTGATGAGTGGAAAGGGGTATGGGTATTTGTTGAGCAGGGTGATGGGAAAGCTCACGCGGTATCGTGGGAGCTCTTAGGGGTAGGAAGAACTCTGGCGAATGATCTGGGTGTCGAACTCGCTGCCTTCATATTGGGCTCTAAGGTTAAAGCACTTGTAGAAGAGGCCTTTGGATACAATGCTGATAAGGTTTACCTCATTGATGATCCTTTGCTTCACCACTATCGTACACCGACCTATCTTCATGGATCTCTTTCTCTCCTTCGCAAATATAAACCTGAAATTGTACTCATGGGGGCAACGGGTTTGGGAAGGGACCTCGCAGGTGCAGTAGCAACCGCACTTAGAACTGGCTTAACGGCTGATTGCACCGGGCTTACCATCGATAAGAAGATGCGGCTACTAGAGCAAACTCGTCCTGCCTTCGGGGGTAATATTATGGCCACTATCTTGACCGAAACCGCTCGTCCCCAGATGGCCTCTGTAAGACCCCACGTCATGCCTAAGCCAGAGTTTCAACCTGGGAGAAAAGGCGAATTGATCATAGAATCCTTTAATCTACCTGAAGATGAAATTGCTACTAAGGTATTGGAGGTAAAGTCTCTTCTCACTGAAGGTTCCATTAACATTGCTGCAGCCAATATCATCGTAAGCGGGGGAAGGGGTATGTTGGGATCGGAAAACTTTAAAATGTTACAGGATCTGGCAGACCTTTTGGGAGGGGTGGTGGGTTCTTCACGCAGTGCAGTTGATGCAGGATGGATGCCTCATGAACGACAGGTAGGGCAAACTGGTAAAACAGTAAGACCCAAACTGTATATTGCCTGTGCTATCTCCGGTGCCATTCAACACCTGGTAGGCATGCAGGATTCTGATTATATCATAGCCATCAATAAGGATAAAACAGCTCCCATTTTCGAAGTTGCCCATTTAGGCATTGTAGGAGATATTTTTGAGATTATCCCGGGGGTAACAGAAAAGTTGCGTCAAAGTGGGTTACAACCCCCATCCTTAGAAAAGTTTTGAAGAACACTCAACCAGTTAAATATTTTTTCTAGAAAGAAAGGAGTTCCCTTGAGTAAAATAGAATCATTGGTATTTACCATTGTGCTTGTATGTGCTCTCTGTTTCTTCTTAAGAAATGTTTACCGACTCTTTGCTATGGTGTGCTTAGGACGCTGGGAGAATCGATTTGACCATCTCTGGTCTCGTTTTAAAGGGATGCTCCTTTATGCCTTTGCCCAGCTCCGGGTGGTGAGCGAAAAGTTTGGGATCAACCACTTCCTCCTCTTCTGGGGGTTTATGGTTCTACTCCTCGTCAACGCACAATTCCTTATCGCTGGTGTCTTCCCCCTCTTTTCCTTTGCATTTCTAGGAACCATACCCTATGGTATTTTGCTCTTTATGGCTGATATTATGTCTCTCGTAGTGTTGGCATCTGTAGTGACCTCTGTGATTCGCAGGGTCTTTTTTCGCCCCCCTCACATTGAACCCACTTTAGATGCCTTTTTCATCCTCTTTCTGGTAGCTTCCCTCATGCTAGCCTACTTTGGCTTGCATGCCTGCGAGATAGGAATGGGTGAAGGTGAAATGGTTTCTTGGATGCCTCTCTCCCATACCTTTTCTAACCTTCTTAGCAATGCCCAACCGGAAACCATCAACCTGCTCTCTCGCATCTTCTGGTGGATTCATGCCCTTATTCTACTCTTCTTCTTAAACTATCTTCCCTATAGCAAACATCTTCATATCTTGACTGCCATTCCTAACTGTTTCTTTAGAAGTTTCTCTTTTGTAACCACTGTTCCACGAATGGTTTTTAAAAGGGGGCTCACTTTTGGCATTTCCAAGGTAGTCCAATTTTCCTGGAAAGATCTCTTTGATTTTCTCTCCTGTACAGAATGTGGGAGATGTCAAGCAGCCTGTCCTGCCCACAATACAGATAAGCCTCTCAATCCACGACAGGTCATCCATGAGGGAAAGTTGAACCTTTTAGCCAATGGTAAAGTAATCTTATCATCTCGCCCAGCAGATACCCTAGCATCTGCTCCTGAGAATGCCTCCATGGTAGTTCCTCTCATCAACGGGAGAGATGAGAGCGTTTCTACCGATGCCATTTGGGCTTGCACTACCTGCGGTGCCTGCATGGTGAAGTGCCCTGTGTTCATTGAACATGTGCCCAAACTCATCGAGATGAGGCGTCATCTGGTAATGGAAAAAGCCCAGTTTTCCGAGGAACTGATTACCTTCTTCGAGAACTCTGAACAGCGTTTTAATCCCTGGGGCATTGCACCTACTGACCGGGCTAAATGGGCTCAGGAACTTGACGCTAAAATACTGGCTGACGGTGCAGAGGTAGAATATCTCTTCTATGTGGGATGTGCAGGGGCATTTGATTCAAGGAATCGTCAGGTAACCGTTGCCTTAACCAGAATTCTTAATGTTGCCCAACTTTCCTGGGGCATTCTTGGAACCGAGGAGAAATGTTGTGGAGATTCGCTCCGTAGATTAGGAAACGAGTATGTCTTTGATCAATTGGCCAGAGATAATATCGAGCTTTTCAAGAAATACGACATTAAAAAGATCATCACCTATTGTCCCCACTGTTTCAGTACCCTCAAGAATGATTATAAACAATTCGGTGCTGATTTCGAGGTAATCCATCACACGCAGCTTATCCAAACCTTACTGAAGCAGGGAAAGATAACCTTAAAGGGAAGTGATGTTGGAAGAACCGTCATCCACGATTCTTGTTATCTTGGACGATATAATGAAATCTATAGAGAGCCACGAGAAATCCTTAAGGCAGCCTCAAAAGGAAATGCCCCTTTAGAGATGAAAAGATGCGGGCAGGAAAGCTTCTGCTGTGGAGCAGGTGGAGGCAGAATGTGGATGGAAGAGCTTATCGGTAAAAGAATCTATCTCGAAAGGACACAGGAGGCCCTCAAAACCAATCCCTCAACTATTGTTGTTGCCTGTCCCTATTGTATGACCATGTTTGAGGATGGTGTCAAAGACGAAAAAGTACAGGATAAAGTGAAGGTGAAAGACATCGCAGAGATTGTGGTTGAGGCAATGTGATTTAATAGGCAACTCATTAGTCAGTGGTCATTAGTCAGTGATCATTAGGAGATGCTTATGTTGAATCTTGAAGAATTAGAGGGTTACCAATGAGCAATGGATGTATGCGACGAAGTGTGGTTCTTAATTGATAAATGGAGCTTTTTTCGAGAAAAATACAATTGGCAAGCAATTAGTTACGTCTACTGATTCAATCGCTGCCAATATAGCAGAAGGATATGGAAGATTTTTTATAAAAAAAGCAGTTTTGCTATTAGTAGATTCTTACCAAGAAATCATTGCAAGCATGGAAAAAATTCGCAAAAAACTTACTAGCTATATTAGGTCAATAGGCAAAGCCACTGACCAATGACCACTGACCAATGACAAATAAACACCTAACTTTGCCATGAAGAAATTCCTCATTATTTCACTGCACCTCCTGTTACCCAGTTTTGGCTTCCTGGAGTATTGCTTTTCAAGAGGCATCAGGAGACTTAGATATAATATCGGTTACCACTACTCTTCTAAAATACACTATGAACATCCAGCATATCAGAATGTTTCCATCTCTATTGAAAAAATTCCTCAAGAACCCCATTACAAATCATATATGCTGTGCACTAATGTGTCAACAAGAATGCCTCAGTATATAATCTGGACTCTACCACTTAATTAATCTCTGCGATCTCAGTGTCCTTTGCGGTGAAATATAATAAACCCATGGAACCTACTATTATTGAACTAGCCCCAGTGGAAGATGAGCGAGGTTTTACTTTAAAACCTTTTAAAGTAAAATAACTAAACGCACTCTGGCAATTGTATCTCTTCTGCTGCTTTTTCCTTAC
>SMTZ1_10007180_pt1 | contig 11175 bp, 9 predicted proteins | sample DeeMarSWOR136_30_FD_25667 | JGI IMG/M metagenome (IMG submission 25667)
CATTTTAAGATGAATAATTCTTAAACGCGCTAATGTAAGATAGACAAATTTTAAAAAATAAGCAAATTTTTTCAATTTGACTTACAAATTTTCATTATGGTATAAGCCCAATTCTGAAGCATACTAAAGAGATATGACTGGAAAGGCAAAAAATCAATCCATAAAAATAAAATGTCCCCTTATCTTTAGGGTCAATAATCCCCTCGTCTTCTCATCGAATACAAGATTAGATAGACCGGCCTCGATCTTGGTTATTCAATGTTACGTATAGAATCACAAATCGATAGTTTTGGGCTGGAGTAGAGGTAAAGGGTCATCTATGTTTGACTCTTTCTCTTGATAATCGTGGCATCGTCCGTTGGAGTTGGTTCGTTTTAGAGTAATGACAAAAAGAACGATTTGCCCCCCTTCTTGTTGAAGGGAGGGATGAGGGGCATTAACCTTCAAAACCTACCAGCTTCCCCCAATCATAAAGGACTTAATCAAGCAATTTGTCCTTTTTCAAGGGCTGACTCCTCTTCTCATTAGGACAAGTCAAGGACGTTACTCGGGATTTGACGGGCGAAGGGAAGGAGATAGCAAGGGTCTAACTACCCTCTTTCCAAGAAGGGATGTGTTTTATTCAACAAATTCAACCACGTCCCCTATTTTATTTTTTCTACCCAAAAACCGAATTTACACAAAAAAAATTACACTATCAAATTGACAATCCTGTATAAATATGCTTCGTATTATTTTTTATCGAAATAAAGGAGGTGAGGCTTATGAAGTAGGGAGACAGTCAGATTACACGTCTTTGAATCCAAAACAAAATTAGGAGGTTTACGATGAAAAAGACGCTAATTGTGTCTGCGCTTGTAACTGCGCTTCTATTCGCATACCCGCTGCAAGGATTTGCTAATCCGACAGCGGAGAAGGAAAATGTCCTGGTAATTGGGGATTTCCAGCCACTAAGCGGACCAGGAGCAGCTCTGGGTGTGGGTAATCACCGCGGTGTTGAATTGGCGGTTGACGACATCAACGCCCAAGGTGGCATTAAGGTTGGCGGAAAGAAGTATATGCTGAAAACAATCGTTTATGACCATAAGGGCACCGCGGAAGGTGGGGTCACCGCTGCCAACAAGCTGGTTTTCGATGACGGTGTGAAGTTCATCGTCGGAACTGTCGGCTCAGGTCCGTCAATTGCCGCCACAGAAGCGGTTTTTACGGAAAACAAAATACTGTTTTGCACTACGGGTTGGAACCCAAAATGTCTCGGACAGGACAGGCCGTACAATTTTAGACTCCATGGTACCGGTAGGGAATACGGAACCGCTTTCTATGAATGGGCGGCGAAAAACCTTCCAGAGGTAAAAAGGGTAGCGATCATTGCGGTGAACGATCCCGCCGGATTCGCTGCCGCTGAAGATAGCAAAGCGGTCGCAGAAAGTCTTGGCATGACGGTGGTAGCAACGGAGTTCTTCGAGCGAGGGACCACCGATTATTACCCCTTTCTGACCAGATTGATGGCCAAGAACCCGGATGTCATCGACACGGGAGGTTCTAAACCGGATGAGGATGGCCTGATGACCAAGCAGCTCTATGAGCTGGGCTATAAGGGAAAAATTGCGGCAGCGGGACAGGTGCCCAGTACGACTCTGAAAATAGCCGGTAAGGAAGCCAGCGAAGGCGTTTATTTGATGCAGACGATCGCCTATGATTCTCCGGGTGCTGTTATTACGGCGGAACAGAAAGAGTTTGCTAAAAAGTACACGGAAAAGTATGGCGACCCCCTGGTCCCCTATCAGGCTGAAAAGTGTTACGATATGGTGATAGGCCTCGTAAAGGCGATAGAGAACGCCAACAGCTTTGATACAACTGTAGTACGGGATGAACTGGAAAAAACAGGGTGGAAACTGTTGAGTGGACATATGTCCAGATGGGGTGGTGTCAAGACGTATGGGATCCGGCACAATTTGATTATTCCTATCTATATTAACCAGTTTCGAAATGGCAAAGTGGCTACTGTCGGCTACGCCATGCCGGACATTCCGTAACCAGTTTCAAACGGCTTTGCATGCTTCGCGCGCGCCTCTTTGAGAGGCAGCGCGCGAAGCTGATTTTTTAGGTAGCGAACGATGACAGGACAGTTAGTAGTACAAACCATATTGAACTCATTCATGCTCTCCGGTCTTTATATCCTGATTGCCTCAGGACTTACCCTGGTATTGGGTGTTATACACATAATAAACTTCGCCCACGGAGCTTTTATTATGTTGGGCGCCTATGCCATTTACTTTCTTTCTGCCAGATGGGGCGTACCCTATTTATTTGCCTTCGTAATCAGCGTATTCACCTTGGGTGCTCTTGGAATGGTTGTTGAGAAGTTCCTTTACCATCGGTTTTGGGGTAAGGTCCTGCCTTGCCTGGTTGTCGCCGTGGGTCTAACACAGGTTATCCAACAGGGGGCGTTAGTTGCTTTTGGGATTGAGTCGAAATATATGGATTCCATCTTTCGCGGAACAATAACGTTTTTGGGCGCTCGCTTTTCTGTTGAGCGACTGATGGTAGTTGTCATTGCTTCCGTGTTAGTACTGGGTTTGCTGATCTTTTTGAAGACCACAAAAATCGGGATGGCCATGCGCGCCGCTGCTCAGGATACCGATGCGGCGATTCTGCAGGGCGTGAGCATTTCCAAGGCTGCTCAGCTGGCCATGTTCATCGGCTGCGGAATGGCGGCAGCAGCGGGGATGATCATAGCGCCCATATTCAGAGCTGATGCCTATATGGGGGAGCTGCTGCTCACGAAGGCGTTTATGATTATCATTATCGGCGGCATGGGAAGTCTACCCGGCGCGATTATGGGCGGGCTTTTAGTGGGATTCATCGATAGCGTGGGCCAGACACTGATCGGCTATCCGTCGCAGATACTTTTATTCATTTTGGTTATCGTGGTTCTACTCGTGAAACCCACCGGTCTATTCAGCGGTATTGTTTTCACGATTGAAGCATAAAGTAAGGATAAAAATGCTGCGAAAAAACCGGCAAAGTACATTCGGTTATCTAGCTGTTATTGTCTTCCTGCTTCTCATTCCTCTTTGGCTTAAACACCAATACTATTTACACGTTCTCGTCATCATGTTCATGTTCAGCATTCCAGCTCTTGGATTACGCCTGATTTGGCGCACAGGCCATGTCTCCTTTGCCCAGGCCGGCTTTATGGCGATTGGTGGTTATACGTCCAGCATTCTCGCAAAGTTCTTGGGGTTCAACAGCTGGCTTGCCTTGATTTTGGGAGGAATTCTAACGGCCATTATTGCCGTAGCGATTGGGATTCCTACACTGAGGCTGAAAAGCTCGTATTTCTTTTTAGTAACCTATGCTATGGGAGAAGTGATCAGGCTGACATTTCTTTATCTCTGGACACCTGTGTTCGGCGGCGCCATTGGAATAACTGGCGTTCCTCGACCGGATCCAATTGCGATCCCCGGGATCTTTAGATTGGCATTTCTCACAAAAGGCTCTTTCTACTATCTTGTGCTTTTTTTTCTTTTTGTAACAGTTCTGGTCATGCACAGAATTGATAAAAGTCGTATCGGCGCCACGTTACAGGCTATTAGAGATGCCGAGGACCTGGCAAAGGCAGTCGGAATACCTACGATGCGGCACAGGGTTTTCGCCTTTGCCACGGCTTGCTTTTTTGCCGGAATCGCTGGTGGATTCTATGCTCAGTACCATAGCCAAGTGAGTCCCTTAAGCTTTACGAATATAGTATCAATGGAAATTTTCGCCTTTGTAGTGGTCGGCGGTGGAGGTCATGTGCTGGGACCGATACTGGGCACCATCATGTTGAAAGGCATAGGCGAAGGCGTGCGCGGTGTAGGGCCTTATGAAATCATTGTCAGCGGCATTCTTATGATGCTGGTCATGATATTTATGCCTGAAGGGATGCTCGGTGTGCCAAAGGCAATCGCAGCACTCTTCAGGAAACGCATTAAGACTCCTGAAAGCAGTTTGGAGGTTACAAGTGAGCCAGCTGCTCGAAACTAGAAAATTAACCAAGCGTTTTGGCGGTCTAGTTGCGGTAGGTGAACTTGATTTTCATATTGAGGAAGGTGAAATTCTGGGATTGATCGGGCCCAACGGCTCCGGGAAAACCACCTTTTTCAATGTTGTTACAGGATTTCTAAAACCTTCGAGAGGCAAGATCATTTTCAATGGGCACGACATAACAAATCACCAACCTCATAAGATAGCCAAACGGGGGATCGTGCGTACCTTTCAGCTAAATCTTCTCTTCAGCAGCTTCTCCGTTTTAGATAATGTTCGCTTAGCATTCTATTTACATCGAACGAAAGGACCTGTTAGTGCCTTTCTAAACACGGCAGCCTCACGTCGAGAGGAGCAGGCGCTCACGGAAAGGGCTATGGAGATACTGGATTTTGCCGGCATGGTAGACCGTAAAGACCAGCTGGCTTCGGAGCTTTCCTATGGATGGCAGAAAACCCTTACATTGGCCATAGGAGTTGCAACAGACCCGACCCTTCTTCTCCTGGATGAACCCCTCACAGGTATCTCTCCTTCCAGGGTGGAGGCCATTACCAATTTGATAAAGATGGCGAACAAGCATGGAGTCACCATATGCATGATCGAGCACAATGTCAAACTGATTATGGGTCTTTGCGAGCGGATCGTGGCTCTGAATTTTGGAGAGAAAATCGCCGATGGATTACCCGAAGAGGTAGCTCACAATAAGGAGGTTATCGAAGCGTATCTGGGTAGGTAACTGTATGTTAGAGATAAATAATCTGTCGGTACACTACGGTGCATTGCAGGCCGTAAAAGATGTTGACATAACAGTTCCAGAAGGAAAAGTAATTACTCTTCTCGGTGCTAATGGTTCTGGGAAAAGCACGATATTGAAGACGATCTCTGGGTTGAAATCACCCTCAAATGGTGAGATTTGGTTCCAGGATCAGCGCATTGACACGGTGGCCGCCGAGAAAATCGTCCAGCTCGGTCTCAGTCATGTTCCCGAAGGCAGAAGGTTGTTCCCTTACATGACAGTCCTGGAGAATATCAGAATGGGCGCCTTTTCTCGAAATGACAAAGAGGAAATCGCCAAGGATCTAGATGATATTTTCGATCGATTCCCGGTGTTGAAAGAGAAGACCAATGCCCGAGCCGCTACCCTTAGTGGCGGTGAACAGGAGTTGCTGGCCGTGGCGCGGGGTCTCATGGCAAGACCTAAATTACTGCTTATGGACGAACCCTGCCAGGGACTAAGTCCAATCATGATAAAGGAAATCAGGGAAGTTATTAAAAAAATCCACGGAATGGGGATCGCAATCCTTTTAATTGAGCACAATGTTTCTGTCGCTCTGGGCGTTGCTGACAACGTATATATCCTAAGAAACGGCAGCGTTGTCTTTGAAGGAACCCCGTCGGATTTCACCGAAGAAGAGTTTACTGAGAAAGTGTACCTTGCTGGCTGAGTGGGCTAACTGCGCGGTGGTACAACCAATCTGTTGATTTACTGTTTAATACTCGGGCTATGTTTCCTACCGACCCTATAAGTTCTTTAATGACCGCTTTTTCATTTCCTGCCACGTTGGAAGAAGGAAACCCTGATTGAAGAAGTCGCTTCCGGAAAAGCGGCACTTTGTATGCCAGATTTCGCAACCTCTTTCTTGATACTTTGCCAGTTTCTGTGTTGCCACGTTGAGACTTTTCGATGCCAAGTTCTTTGACACCAGGCCCCTCAATATCAGCTCAACGCCCAGGTTTTTTGACACCAGGTTGAACCCCAGGCTTTGACCCCAGGATACTCCCGAAGCCTCGTCTCTCCGCTTCAGCTAAAGCCTCTTCTAATAAACCTTTCTCTTGGACTCATAGATTTCCCACGGTGTGACTCTTCGACTATCCAGCCAAATTTCTTAGTACCGGTAACATCTGTCTAAATCCATCTTCGAAGGTTCCATTATCCGGTCTGTATACACTCTCTATCGATATTACTCCCTGATAGTTGTCTCTTTTTAAAGCGCTGGTTATACCCTCAAGGTACGGGGCCATGTCTCCTTCCCCCAGCGGGCAGAATCTAACCGTCGCCCGGGCTATATCGACCTTACAGTCTTTTATGTGGATGTGGGCAATATAGTCCTTGATCTCTTCATACGCGTTCGGATAGGGAACGTCCGTGCAGTACAGCGTATTCGGTATATCCCAGAGAATTTTCAGATGCTTTGTTCTCAAATCATCAATAAGTTTTTTCCCAAGGTACCCTGAGGTGATCATCGCGTTGTTACCTGTCTCGACGACCAGAGTAATCCCTTCATCTTCTGCCAGCTTTACCGGGGCTTCCATGAGCCTCAACAGCTTATCCCACGAACCGGTGCTGGCTACCCACTTTTCCGCTCCGTTATAACCGAAGATGATCATCTCTTTTCGGAAGCTCATGATCCTCACCAGGTTTGTACCCAGCGCTTTGGCCATTTGGATGCAACGTTTCAAGCCTTCCAGATGTTTTTTATAGGCTTCGTCTTCAGGCTCGGTAGCCATCACTGGAAGACCGACAAAATTATGACGTGAAATACAGGGTACTTTCACCTTATATTGCGCAACCAGATCCTTTATTCTTTGGATCTCCTCAGCGGTTTGGTCTCCTACCTCTTTGTCCGATAGGAACTGCAGTTCCGCATATTCCAACCCCTCTTGAGTGATCACTTTCAAGGCATATTCCAGATCTCGCCTGATACCGTCGGTAATGACGCCGATTTTCAGCATATTGCACTCCTTTTAATCAGATGGAAGGGTTCCTTTCACTTCGGTGGCGGCGATCTCTTCCAGGATCTTGATGATCGTCCAGTTATCCTCTTCAGGCCTAAGAGACTTGCCGGCCTGGAACAGCTGGTAGGCTGCGCTGGTGGTAAACATGGGCACGCCGCTATCCCTGGCCATGCTCAGGGTAATTCCCAGATCTTTGTACATCGTCTGGATGCACGCGCCCGCACCCTTGAAATGTCGGGCCATGATATGCTTCGCCGTATCCTTAAAAAGAGCGCTCCCTGCCATGCTTGTACTTATCACGTTGTACAAGATTTCTGGCTTAACACCGGCTTTCGTACCGAGAACGAGAGCTTCGAAAATACCGCCGTAGGTGGAACCGATCAGTGCCGCTAAGGCGCCCTTCACCGTCTGGCCCATTCCCACTTCTTCCCCGACGTGATAGATATTCTTACCCACGGCCTCTAATACTCCCTTACACCGCTCGAGGACATCCTTTTTCCCTGCCGCCATCATGGTCAGCGTACCCGCCGCAGCTCCCGGTTGACCGCCGCTCACCGGAGAGTCGATCACGTTGATTCCCTTTGCGCTCACCGCCTTGGCGACTTCGATAAGTTCCGATCGCATGATCGTGGCTGTACAGATAAGGGTAGATCCGCGCTTCATTCCTTCCATCAACCCTTGCTTCCCCAACACCACTTCCTTAACTTGGGCTCCGTTCAACACCATGGTAAAAACGATTTCTGACTGTTCTCCAACTTCCCTAGGAGATTTTGCGATGCGTGCTCCCAAGCCGGCAATCTCCTTGAGAGGCTCTTGCCTCAAATCATACGCAGTCAGATTGAACCCCTTCTTTAAAAGGTTTTTAGCCATGCCCATGCCCATGTTGCCTATCCCAATAATCCCAATTCTTTCCATACACTTCCTCCTGTTGTAATGCAGTTTGGAAATTATGAATCATCCCTTCTGGTGTCGTGAGTATAGGGAAATTGGGCTTGTGGGTCAAGGGAAAAACGTCGGAACATATAGTGGTTATGGACAAGCGGGTTCAGCGGATCCTCGCAATTGAGGCTAGGGCTGGGCAGGTGGATGGAAGTTCGATGAAGCAGAAATTAATATTTTTAAGGGCGTCCCCCTTTACTCTCAGTCGTAACAATGGAATCAAAGGAAGCTGGAGGCTAACTCCAATCTTTTTACTCCAAGTTGAGAAAATGAAAGGCAGGGTCGAAATGGCCTTGCCATTTTTTTTGTTTTGATGTCAATATGGGTTTTGGGCGAGAGATGCCAGGGATGTATGCGTGTTGCCAGATGTTCAAATCCGAATCTGTCAAGAATGAAGACCTGCCCCCTATCCTACTGTCCTACTTTCTTTGAGCTAAAACAACCGTCCCATTTTACTTGTTCCCTTTGATTGCAATCCTCTCAGCTTTGTAGAACCACCTACCTTTATCCTTGTTTTCTCGGCTCACACCTTTTACTCCAAGTTGCCATACAACTTCTCCGTCTCGTGTAACTTCAAGTATCTCTGTTCTTCCAACAATCAGAGTATTGCCATTTGGTAGCCTATCAGCATCCCTGATTGTTTTCAGTCCAGATTTTCTATATTCCCAAACGATTGCCTCCGTCTCGCGGTTTATTTCCATCACCCGGTGAGGTTTGCGAAGGGCTATAAGCATATTGCCGTTTGGGAGAATTTCTGGTTCATGGGGGCCCTTACCAAGACTTTTCCAAGAGAATGACCAGATAACAGATCCTTGAGCGTCCACTTCTACGGTAAGGTCAAAATTTCTTAGACTAACGAGAGTGTTACCATTTGAGTGCCTACTTACCGCATTTACATGTGTCCACCCCGCGTCGGATATATCCTTATAGGGGGGTTTGTAAAAGTGGTCTTTTGTGTACCATTCCCAGACAACTTTGCCCTTGGAATTCACCTCCTTTACCTGAGCATCACTTATTTTGCCCCAACTACACACCATGATCATATTGCCATTTGGCAAACGATCTGCATCATGTGTAACCCTATCACGATAGGACCAGACAATCATACCTTGCCGATTTACTTCATATACACCTTCAAAAGGTAATACAAATAAAATATTGTTATTCGACAGCAATTCCACATCAAGTCCACGGCCTGGATGGGAATCTCTAACAATTTTGTTGGGGATTGCATATTGCCAAACAATCTCCCCTCGCATGTTCACTTCTATTATTCTGGGATGTTCAAGATTATGGTTGTCTGCTAATAACGTAGAACCATTCCACGCCAAGTCCGGGTTATAAATATCCACATAGATATCTGGATCTATGATTGGTTGTTTATACGTAAATGCCCTGGTTTTTACAATCTCGCTGCACCCACCAAGAATTGCAACTACTAAAACTACGTAAGAAATCAAAAACAAGCTTTTCTTATTTCCAAACATCATAATCTTTCTCTTTTTTAATACGAAATCAAACTGGCAATCAGAAGTGCCTAACTATTTTTTGAACAGATAGCCTTCCAATAACCCAATAAACAAGGAAATTACCGTTCATCATAGAAGTTCAAGGTTCAGAAAGAGTATGCTTATCATGATACGGATTCCAAGATGTTTGTCAAATGGTGAGACCTGACACCTTCTCTCCGCAGTCTGGAACTAAGGAGAGTTCAAAGGATTTGACGGGGAAAGGGAAGGAAGTTGTAAGGGGTGAAATTGCCCCTTTCAACAGAAGGGATGAGATTTATTCAACATATTCAACAACTTCCCTACTTTGACGAGGAACTATACCAAATCAAATGCTCTATTGCAAGACCTGACCCCTTACCCCTTCATAGTGAATTTTGCCACCAATTAAGTATTGTGTCCCCGGATATCTCTGCTACGGTTTGGGATGGTCAATAAAATAAAATCTGAATAGCTTGCTGTGAAATCCAATCAAATGTGACTAAACCCTACGGACACGGTCAAAAATTTTCACAATCTTGAATTTTGGAGGGTTCTGAGAATCTGGCTGGTCACGTGGAGGGAAATTGGGTGGAGCAGAAATTAGGAACTAACCGGGAATGTCAAATGTTGAGGGCTGACCTCTGTTCTTCAAAAGGGACAAGAAAATCGTTTGTCCAATTTCAAGGGCTGACCTCTTTCCCTCTCTCAAATTTCACTACGCGGACGACCGCTCTAATGGGAAAGGACAGGTAAAGCTAAATTCATTGCTTGTCGAGGCCACGCCGTTGGGGGGTCAAAACTTCAGAGCACCAGCTGCAAGGCCCCTGACGAGATATCTCTGGGCGATGAAGACGAAAATTATCCCCGGCAGGGCGCCCATAAGGGAACCGGCACACATCTGATTCCAGTTTACAAATATATCGCCTATGGCATCGAAGCAGCCCACGGTCACGGGCTGTGCTGATGGAGTGGAGGTGAAAACGAAGGCGTAGATGAACTCATTCCAGCTCCAGAGATATGTTATTATAGCAGATGAAGCTATGGCCGTGGCGCTCACGGGAATAACTATTTTCAGCAACGCGCCAGTACGGGAGCATCCATCTACCACGGCTGCATCTATAAGAGCCCTGGGAAAGTTGTCGAAGAAGGATTTCATGATGAGAACAGCGAAAGGATATGTCAGATAAATGTTCGCCAAAATCATGCTCGTCAGGGTATCGACCAGCCCAAGCCAACTAACCAGCAGATAGAAGGGCAGCAGGAGAGAGAGGGGAGGGATGATGCGGGTGAAGATGAGGATCCACAAAAGCGTATCAGACCACTTGAATTTGAACTGGCTCAATCCGTATCCCGCTAAGACCCCAATGGCAGTGACTATAAGGGTAGTGGTCAAAGTCACCACGATTGAGTTTCTCAGATATAAACTGAAGGGATAATCTTCAAAGAGGAGCCTGAACGGTTCGATAGTGGGGTTACGGGGGAAGTAGACCGGTGGAAAGACGTATGTCTCCTCATCGGCCTTAAATGCCGTCACGGTGGTCCAATACACCGGCAGCATCATAAGACCCAGCAAGATTATCGCAGTAGCATATGGCAGCACGCGACCCCTAAGAATTTTCTCCATCATATTAGGCTTCCCTCCTTGAGAGGTATACGAAGATAGCAGCTATCAAGCTCGTCATGAAAAAAAGAACCATCCCGCCGGCAGCTGCCATTCCGAAGTTAAGCGTCTTTACGATCTGATCCCAGATGTAGTAGCCAAAAACGTAGGTCGCCCTTCCGGGCCCCCCAGCTGTCAGGGGCATGATGATATCTATGGTCCTGAAGGAGAACATGGTGGTTATCAAAAGGCCCACCATCGCAGGCCCTTTTATGAGAGGCAGGGTAATGAAGGCAAATCGATGGAGGGCCCCCGCGCCATCCACCATGGCCGCCTCGTATAATACCGGGGAGACACTCAGAAGCGCGGCAAGGAGGATGA
>SMTZ1_10023697_pt1 | contig 11172 bp, 11 predicted proteins | sample DeeMarSWOR136_30_FD_25667 | JGI IMG/M metagenome (IMG submission 25667)
TAACAAAGAATTAAAACAAAAGAGAGTAAGAATTTTCTCTAACATTCAATTTTATAAGATAATAATATCAAATGATCTCGTTCTTGATTAATATACTCATTTTTGTTGCCTATACCATTGAAATACAAAAATTTTTAGATGGTTGAAAAAATCAAGAGATAAACTTTCAATCATATTCCTTTTTAAGTTGATATAATTTTCGATAATATTCGAAATTTAATTTATTCATATCTTGAATAATATCTGCATTAAGTACTTTTTCTCCAGAAGAATGAAACTCAAGATCTCCTATTACATTAATTAAATCGTTTTCCTTAAATTTAAAATCATCAATACTTGTAATATTAACCTTAATCTCACCGGTTTTGTCATTTATAATTATTTGATTATCACTAACCCAACTTTTTACGTATCCAGTTATTTGAATTCGTTCATCATTAACAGAAATATCTTTAACCATTCTTTGTTTAGCGTACTGAAAAGACATTTTTTTTTAAAAATGAATCATTTTAATTATTTAATACAAGTTTGAAAATTTAAGATAAGTATAAATAATTAATTTAATACCTAAAATTGGTATTATTAAAAGACTAATATCAAACATTATTAATAATGGCAATAAAACATATTTATCTTAAATATAATTCAATAAACATACTGAAAGATTATGAGTTTTACATTAAAATTAGAAAATAGCCGAATTTTGAAAGGAATTGTTGAAACTCTTGCCAGTATTATTGATGAAACAGAGTTTCGAGTTACTCCCAAAAAGTTTACCATATCAGCTATGGATCCAAGTAGAATATGCTTACTAAAACTCTCAATTAATAAGGAGAATTTTGATGATTACCAATGTGATAAGGAATCAAAAGTTGGATTAAACTTGGATGATTTAGATAAGATCTTAAAAAGAAGTGCTACAAATGATTCTGTTGAAATCAAGTTTAATGAAAAAGATCAAAAAATAAAAATAAAAATGCAACGAGAAGGCACATCACGTATAAGAACGTTTAGCTTAGCACTATTAGATATCGAGATTGAAGAAATTCCTATGGATAACCTTTTAAGGATTGAATATCCTTCAAAGTGGGTAATCGAACCAGATTTCTTAGTTGAAGCGATAAAGGATGCTGAAATTTATTCAGAAATACTGAATATAACCGCCATAGAAGGACAAGGATTAAATTTTACATCTACAGGACAAATCGGGGAAATGGAATATCAACTTAATGAAGATGATTTAATTGAGACTGATTTTAGTGGAACAAGCAGTGGAGCTTACTCATTAACTTTTCTAAAAGCAATCTTAAAAATAGCTTCAATCACTGAAAAGTTAGAAATATCTTTAAAAACTGATCATCCATTAAAGATGATTTTTAATCTACTTGAAGGAGGAGAATTAAGCTACTTTTTAGCACCACGAGTAGAAGAAGCTGAATTCGAAGAAGATGATGATATGGACGAATTTTAATTAAGTCCTTCTTTCCCTATTTATTATTTATTAGTTTGTTAATAGATTTATTAAAAATATCAGTAAACTAATTTACTCTTAATCTATTAATGAATCTTTCTATTAATTTATTTAAAATAGAAATAAATTATTGTAAAAATAGAGTATTTGCATGCAATGAGTAGCACTTTTAACTTATTAAATAAATATCCTTGGCTTCCATCATTAAAAGATTATTATTCCGAAATTGCTTCAAAAGATCCATCTGAATTTGTTTCTGAAGCATTCTCTAATGAATTCAGTGATGAATTAAAAAAGCGAATAATAGAACTCTTTAAAGCTGCATTTGATAATTTAGAAAAAGTATCTGATTATAAGACTGATAAGTTAAATATATATGCTTATTTGCTAATAAACATTTTACTTTATGTTTTAGACAATCAAATGATTGCTAACAGAATTGCAAATCTTTATTCAAAAATTACTTATGATCAACTAATTAAGGAGAAAAATGACTATCCCATTTACGATATATGTCAAAATTTGGGATTAAAAGTAAGATATTATGAGCCACCCATTAGTTATGGTAAAATTATTAGAAAAAGAGAAGGAGAATATCAAGATCTTAAAACTAATTTTACAATTCATTTTATTGATTATTTGAAATTAGCCTCAAATTTAAGAGATGAGTATCGAAAACTTGTTCATAATTCTATTTCAGGAGGATATGTATTCATTCAAAAAAAAAGGATAATTCGTTTAATCCAAGAATATGTGAGAAATAAACTGCTTATTAAGAAAACAGAAGATAAAGCATCATTAAAATCATTTTTAGAAAAAATATTAGAAATACAGGGCTTTAAGGATTTATTTAATAAAATTTTAAATGCATGGACTGAACGTAAAGAAGAGTTTGAATATGTCTTTAAAATTAATCTTGATGATAAAGAGGATCTTTTAACATTATATCCACCTTGCGTAAAAGAAATTCTTAGGAAAGCACAAGAAGGACAGAATTTAATTCATAATGAGAGACTTTTTATAGTTTGGTTTTTACTTGCTCTTAATTATCCAGTTGAAAAAGTTGTAGATTTATTTTCCACATTACCTGATTTTGATAGAGAAAAAACTACTTACCAAGTCAAATTCGCAAAAAAAAAGCAATATACCCCTTATAAATGTTTAACACTAAAATCATTAAATTTATGCATGGCATCAAGTTATAAAGATGAGCTTTGTTTAGAAGGTTACGGCTCTAAAGAACCAAGTGAAAGAAAAAAATTAGCTCATCCGCTAGCGTATACCCAGATAAAACAGTATAGAGCTTCAAAATGGAAAAATAATACAAATAAGCAATTAGGAAAGGAAAATGAGTAACACAGGATATTTGAAACGTCTATTTCAAGCATATTATAAGGAAACAGGAGTAGAAGTTCCTGTAGTAAGTCTATTTAACAAGCGTGAATTTGGTTTTATTCCCTGGGATAAGCAAATAATCATGAAACGGCATATGAGTTTTAAAGACCATGCTAATTTAGCAAAATATTTGACTAATGAAGGTCCTAGACATGTATATTCAAGTGGTAGTATATACTTACAACCAGATAATACAGATATGAATAATAAACAATATCAAGGCTGTGATTTAATATTTGATATTGATGTGGACCATTTTTATACTCCATGTAAAAATGAACACGATATCTGGTATTGCATGGAATGTGGCGAAAATGGGACAGGAATGCTAAAAAAGTGTCCAAAGTGCAAAAAGTTAAAGATTAAATCATTAACGTGGATATGCGAAGATTGTTTAAATATTGCTAAAGAAGAGTTAATGAGATTAATTTATAGATTTTTAATTCCTGATTTTGGAATCCCTATAGATCAAATGAAAATTGCTTTCTCAGGACATCGTGGTTATCATTTAAAAATAGAGAATAAAGAAATTAGAACTTTATCCAGTGAAGAAAGAAGAGAAATTGCGAATTATGTATCAGGAAATAACATATCTCTTGACATTTTAGGATTAACTAAAATTAATGAGATTATTTATGGATTATTGGGTAATAATATCGGATGGCCTGAAAAAATAATTAATAAAATTATAGAAATTTTGCAGCAATATTCTGATGATAGAATCAGATTATTATTAACTAAATTTGGATTGCATAAAGATATCATTAGAAGTTTCTTAAATTCAAAAAGCGATTTTTTGCAAATGATTTCCCAAAATAAAGATAATATTTGGAATATAGAAGGTTTTGGGCTCAAGAATTGGTCTACATTTTTAAATGGAATTATTAGCGAGATTAGTATAGAAATTGACGAGCCAGTTACAATCGATATCCATAGATTAATTCGATATCCTGGATCTCTGCATGGAAAGACTGGTTTTAAAGTTCAGGAATTATATCCTGACGATCTTGACGATTTTAATCCATTAAATGAGTTGAATGAAAAATTGGATCCAATTGTATTTAAAAGCAAAAAGCAAATTACCCAGAAATTAGAAGTCCTTGAGACTAAGGTACCAGCTACAAAAATCAAAGGTGAATTATTTGGACCCTACACTCAAGGAGAAAAAATTGAAGTTCCTCACTATTTTGCTATTTTTTTATTATGTAAAGAAGTAGCTAAAACTATTTAAGTTAAAAAATTTAAACTCAAAACACTTTTTTATAATATCAATCCGAAAAATTCGATAGATATGGATTTACAAAAAGAATATGAAAAATTATACCAGCATTGGCTCAATGAATTCCAGAATATTGATTTAACTGCTATAAATCAAGAAGATTTTAATGGATATAAGAAAGTTTTAGATTTTATTAATGAATACCAAGAAGAAAATAAGGATGATTTGAAAGATCAGATATTAAGATCATACAAAGATAATTTAAATTATTTATTTAAAGACTTGTTGGAAATAAGAGAAATTAAGATAATAAATTCAGCATTAGCTATCAAAGAAATTAATTTAAGTAAACTAACTGAAGCAGAGAAACTGCTCTATGAAAATCTGATTAGCTCTATTAAGGGGTATAAAAAATTAAAAGCAACTTCCCTTTATGAAGAAGATGAAATTAAATTTATTGAGGAAGCTCCTATCTCGAGAGAAGTTAAAACTTCTAAAACCCAAGAATCTATAACAAGGGTTGATGAAGGTATGGTTAAATATATTCTTGTAAGATTTTTAAAGAAAACACCTCCCTTAGTAGGTGTTGATCTTATAAATTATGGCCCTTTTGAAGAAGAAGACATTGCGAATCTTCCCTATAAAAACGCAAAAATCCTAATAATTGAAAAATTTGCTGAAAAGATAGATATTAAATGATATTACTTAAATTTGTTATCAAATTCTTCTTTAAAATATTTTAATCGATATTTAGCATATTTATCTATTAAAGAAAACTTTGGAGGTTTTGGGTTAATTAATTGACCCCCACAATAACGGCACTTTGATTTAGGATTTTGTAAACAGTATCTATTACATTCTTGGCATTTTTGAAGGTATTTAGTCATAATTATAAACCTGCATTTTATTTTATTAATCTCGAATAAACTCAAAAGTACCGTTATATTTCACAGCATTTTTCTCAATGGTTTCTAGAGCATCAGATAAAATATTTTCAGCATCTAAATAATCTTTTGAAATCACTTCTAACCGGTAAAAAGGAGCTGCAATATAACTAATATTAATACTCCTCGTTTTTCTTTGCTCTATTATTTTTAATGCCTTTAAAAGCGATTCTTTAATCTGATCTATTCCATTTTCTGAATTAAATGAAAGTTTTACCTTACCAGATATACTTACAGTTGAAATACTTACATTTTCATCGATAATTGTTAATAAAGCAGCTTTAACTTCATCAGTTAAACCCTCAACAGCTTCTTGGTATGTATCAAATAAATCTAAGACAGGGAATCCTATTGATTCATAAGCCTCATCAAGGGTCATGTTAATTCCTTCGGTTTCTGTAAGAAATTGGAGTAAATTTTCAAACTTTAAGGCATATTTCCATTCTTTTATTCGATTTTCTCTCTGAGCAGAGTTTACTCTCCGCAATGATAAATCTACGTGTCCTTTATCAACATCAACTCTTAATACTCTTAATACTATTCTTTGACCAATTCGTACGTAATTACGGATATTTTTAATCCATCGAGAACTTATTTCTGAGATATGGATCATTCCTCGTGCAGACTCTTCAGAATCCAACCCATCAAAATCAATTAAATTAACGTAAACATATTGATTTTGTACCTCTGTCACTTTAGCTACTACGAATTCGCCTTCTCTTGGAAATTTTGTTCTACTTTTTACCATTGTGTTGATGAGAATATTGTTTATTATTTATTTTTTTAGAATTATTATTTTTATTAACGAACTATAATTTTTTATTTTTTTCATCCTTCACATAAAAAGGCAAGTAAGAAGTGATTAAAAATACCAAATTGGTTTATTCATGACAAATGGGCAGAAAAAGCAGGTATTCACAAAGATATCTCAGATTTGATAAATAGAGCTTGTGATTATGGTTTCAATTGGGCTTTTTATGAACGTGATAATGCAAATTTTGAAAGCAATGATGAGATTATTATTTCTCAGCAACTGAAATATTTTTATGAAAGAGATAAAAAGAAAAGAGGTTATATCAAAGCCCTTTATTTGCATCATCTTTTAGATTTTTTTAAAGAAACTCATGTGAATATTTATGATATTGATTTAGTTTTTGAAAAATTTTTGGAAAATAAAGCCATAATCGAAATTGTTGATTATGAAGGGAAAAAAGTAAATCTTAAAAGAGATTTAGAAGAGATTTTTAATCTATTAAGAAATAATAAAAGAGAATTGTATGAAGATCTAAAAGGGAAATATATTGAAGATTAGATAAATTCAATTATAAAAAAGGAAATAAATATTCTATTATTTTAAAAAAAAGATTTTAAATATGCTGAGAAATCCATTCTAATTCTAATTCCTCTAACTTTGACTTTGTTGGTATTCCATCGTCATCCCAACCCATCATATTATAATAATTCCTTATCGCACTTTTAAGCTCATCTGGTTTAATTGAAGTTTCAGCTAAAGGTCCTGAAGTATGAGGCTCGAAAAATCTTTCTGGTAACCAATCATCCTTTTTTGTAAAGCCTTCTCGTATATTAAAGGCTCTTGCCATGGTGGTAATCCTTTCTCCTACTTTCATTAATTCCCAAGTTGAAGTATACCAACCTGTTACAGCCCTTAAAATTTCAGGTGCATCAACATAATCCCAAGGTAAGAAATAACATATTAATAATGCATTATATAAATTATGCCAATTAGTTATATAGACTAATGCACGAATCTTCTTTATTCCTATGTCATCAATCTCAAGAGGTTCTAAAATCCCTATAGCACTATGAACTTCTATTGATCTTTCATTGGCAATTGAAGTATCATGCAAATTCGCCATATGTTCTGCACCTGTTGGCGAAATCGTATAACCAACACCTAATCCTTGTTTTAAGCGAGGCTCATGCATTGGAATCTCTTGACCTTTAACATGCATAGCGAACTTATGTGACCCATTTTTTAATTTTTCAGCAGCTTTTCTTACACCTTCCGCTAAAATATCACCTAAACCTTCGCGTTTAGCAATCATCTCAACCATCTGAACCATAGCTTCAGCATTTCCGAAATTTAATTTTATTCCATTCGTATCTTTATCAGATATTAATCCATTTTCATAACACTCCATAGCAAATCCTATAGAAACTCCCGTAGAAATAGTATCTAATGAATATTTATTACACAGTTCATTTGCTTTACAAACGACCCTTAGATCATTCACACCACAATTAGATCCAAATGCACCAATCGATTCATATTCAGGACCTCCATAAATAGGATCAACCCTATATGGCTCTTCAATGTCTACAATTTTCTTGCATCGTATTGAACAAGCATAACAAGCCTCCATTTTAAGTCTAATATCTTCTTTCATTATACCAGGATCTAAAGTTTTTGCGCCAGAAAAATTACCATCTCTAAAATTTCGAGTCGGTAGATTTCCGGATAAAGCAAATGACTCTATAATCCCCCCCCCAGTACCATATTTAAAATAACCTCTCACAGGTTTAAATGCTACTTCATTAAACTCTTTTATTTTTGCCCTCAATTTCGCTTTATCATTAACTTTGAGCTTATTATGGCCTCTAACAGCTATGGCTTTTAGATTCTTTGAGCCCATTACAGCACCCATCCCTGTACGACCAGCAGCATTTCTTAGATCGTTTATTACACAAGCATAACGTACCAATCGTTCTCCACCTGGTCCTATCTGAGCTACACGGATAAGATTATCACCCAACTCTTTTTGAATAATTTCTTGTGCTTGCCCAGTAAGCTTTCCCCAAAGATGATTCGCATTCCTTAATTCCGCTATTCCATCCTTGATCCATAAATAAACGGGATCTTTTGCTTTACCCTCTACTATTATCGCATCAAACCCTGCATGTTTTAATTCAGCACCCCAATAACCTCCAACCTCTGCCTCACCAAAACCACCTGTTAGAGGGGATTTAGCACCAACACTATTTCTACCTGTTCCAGGTATTGCAAATCCAGTTAAAGGGCCATTAGCAAAAATTAATTTATTTTCAGGACCTAATGGATCTATTCCTGGCATTAATTCTTTTAAAAGATAATAAGCTACAAAGCCCTCACCGCCGATATAACGCCGATAGAATATTTTATCAGGATTTTCAATTGAGATTTTTCCATCGGTTAAATCCACTCGAAGAATATTTCCAGTATATCCATTAACCATTTGAAACCCATCTAATTATATTAAAATATTTTATTATTTAGTTAAATTTCATCTCACTTAAATTTCTTATTTGATACAAAATCTCCAGTTTCTAATATTTTGAATATTAATTATAAGCATGAAAATAGGGCAAAAGTTTAAAACTTGTTTTATTAATATCGTTTTTGGAATCAAATGAAAAAAAAATTAAAGTTATTTATATCATTTCTCATCCTATTTTTAACCAGTTCATATATATTTTTATCTCAAGCCACTACTGCAAATCCATTATATATACCTGAAGTGACATTTTCAGGGGGATTGATACCTAAGGATAATTGTTCTCTTGCCTTATTATCAGCGAATGTAAAAATAGATGTAGATACATCTAATTTAAGATTTCGGGGCAAAATACACTTTAATGGAAATTACACTATTTTTAACCCTGAAAGTGATATTAATATAACAATTGGAGCACCTTTTGAATTTAGGAGATTAGATAATTGTACTGTTTTATTAAATGGGACTAAAGTTCCATTTATTACAATTGCCGGTAATAAATTAGAGCAAGAATATAATTCAGAAATATGGGAGGAATATTTAGTAAATGAATTGCCGTATTATCATGAATTGGCATATTTTAGGGAATCTTGGGTTTTATGTAATATTTCAATCCCAAAAAACTCATCTATAAAGCTAGAATATGATTTTATTGTTCCTAGAGCTAAATTTACACAATTGATAAGATATTATTACATTTTATATGATGTTGGTACAGCTCGTTTATGGAATGGAAATACTACGGAGATAGTTGAAATAAATGTAAATGATAATCTCCCTACCTCAATTTTTAGTGAGGATTTATGTGATGTCTCTAATATCTCAAATGGAATGAGTTATCGATGGGAATGGAACAATGAAAGAATTGAAATCAATTTTTTAGGACTTTATTATTATTTGAGTTTTTTACATGAATATGATTATTTATATACTTCAATTAAGTTATATATTCTTTTAATAATCAGTATAGTGGGTATTTTACTATTCATCAAAAAGTATAATTCTAGTATAAAAATAAAAAAAAGAAATAAACAAATTACTAAATAAGGTAGCAATGAGAAAAAAACAATAGGAAATCCAACTATGATGGAATTTATATATAGAAGAGAACATACTAAGGAGGAGTTAATGAAATTTCGCATGAGAATTGGCTGCTTTATTTCAGGTTTGACTTTACCCTTCATCATCGGTATCATTGGTTTTGCAAACAATAATTTTCTCTTTGTTTTAATCTATTTTACTCCCTTGTCATTTTTTATTGGCTTTTTAAGTGCATTATTAGTTTTTGCTTATGTAGTTAATATTATCGGATTAGGATTAATTTTCTTTTCAATTAAACCAAGATCCCAAGGTTTTTTCTTAATAATTTTAGGTTATTTATTATTTATGGTTCTTCTCTTAAATCAAACCCCAGTAAACCGTAGTTCAATTCAAGGGCTTCCATATTATTTTATCTTTATAGATATGCCAAATCTACTTATGATTGTATTTGGTTTCTATAAAATTTATAATTCTGAGAAAGAATACTTCTCCAATATAATATGTTTCTTACCGGTATTGATTTCTAATATTTCACCTTACATCTTTTATCTTCTAACATAATTAATTTTCATGAATCTAAAGACACATATTTATTCATTATAATCGTTCTTATTACACGATAATTTCGCTTAAATATAGTAAAAAATATAAATTCAACAACATTTACAATTAACATCTATTAAAAATAATTTTATTTAATAAATAATATTTAGAAAATTTAATTCAAAAAAAATTAAGGAAATTGATGAAAATGGCCGATAAAGAACACTTAAATCTGGTAATTATAGGACACATCGATCACGGTAAGAGTACAATGATGGGTGCTCTGCTTATTGAAACAGGAGCGGTAACTGACAGGGAAGCTCGTGAATTGGAAAAACTTGCTAAAGAATACGATCGAGAATCATGGTCATATGCTTTTGTTTTTGATAGATTAAAGGAAGAAAGACAAAGAGGTATCACCATAGATCTTGCGTTTCGTAAATTTGAAACTAAAACGAAGTACTTCACGATAATTGATGCACCTGGCCATGCTGATTTTGTAAAAAATATGATTACTGGTGCCAGTCAAGCTGATGCTGCTATATTGGTCGTTTCTGGGAAGAAAGGTGAAATGGAGGTTGGAATTGCAGCGAATGGACAAACTCGTGAACATGCTTATTTAGCACAAACTTTAGGAGTTAAACAACTTGTAGTAGCAGTAAATAAGGCTGATGTTTTTGATTATTCTGAGGAAAGATTTAATGAAGTTAAAGATGCAGTTGGCGATCTTCTCAGAAATATAGGTTTCAAGCTGAAAGAAGTGCCCTTTGTACCTACAAGTGGCATGCAGATGGAGAATTTATCAAAGAAAAGCGCTAAAATGCCGTGGTATGATGGTCCAACTTTGATTGATGCTATTGATCAATTTGTACTTCCAGAAAAACCAACTAACAAACCTTTAAGACTTCCCATCCAAGATGCCTATAGAATCAAAGGAACTGGAGTTGTCCCCGTTGGGAGGGTAGAAACGGGTATTTTAAAGAAAGGAGATAAAATTATTATCATGCCTACTGGCTTCCAAGGAGAAATTCGTAGCATAGAGATGCATCATGAAGAGATTCCGCAAGCAATCCCTGGAGATAATGTAGGTTTTAGTATTAGGGGTATTACTATGGCAGATGCCAGTAGAGGCGATTGTTTAGGTCATCCTAGTGATCCTCCAACTGTGATTACACCTAAAGGAAAATGGACGGGACAAATAATTGTTATTTGGCATCCTACTGCGATCGCGCAGGGTTATACTCCAGTAATTCATGCACACACTGCACAAGTTGCTGCTAGATTTTC
>SMTZ1_10007455_pt1 | contig 11170 bp, 10 predicted proteins | sample DeeMarSWOR136_30_FD_25667 | JGI IMG/M metagenome (IMG submission 25667)
TGATCATGCTCTATTACATTTTCACCGCCTATACGGTGGCTTCTCCTCAAGGGCTTTCGGTTTTCCAAGCAGCTCCGATAGCAATATCGCTCTCTTGAGCGGAGGCAGACTCTGGATTCTCTCCCACCCATTGCGAGCTCCACGCTCCTGTAATTCCCCACCACTGTATCCACCAAAATCGATATCAGAAAGCAGCTGATCGGAGATGCTCACATCCAGCGTGGGAAGAATTTCAGATTCCATTTTTGTAAACTTTTCTTCCTGGAGACTCTCAACCTTCTGGGATTCCTCTTCCAGAGAACTTTCTTCCCTCTGGACAAGCCTCGAAACATACCGCTCCCGTATGGCTCCCTCCTCTTTCCCATGCATTTTAACACCAATCCCTTCAGAACGTTTACTTTCAGGTAAAGTCTGCATCTGTACGTCCGAGGAACCCCCCTCCAGTACTTGCCGCACCTCCGAAAGGCTCTGCTTTACGCTCAGCGCTTTTTCTTCGGTTGATTCCTCGGACACAGGTGATTTTTGCTTTACCTCCTCTGCGATCCGTCTCCTCTGCCTGGCTCGTGAGATAACAAGCCGCGCAATCAGGTTGAAAAGGCCAAACAGTATGAAGATGAGTATGAAAGCGAGCTCACCAAATCCCATGTGAACCACCTCTCATTTTACTTACTCCTCTCTCCACATACCAGGAGTAATGAAATCTCCGTGACAGGATATCTGGTTTGGGGCCAAATGCACAACATCCTTCGAAGGAGAACCCTGAGATCAAATCCTTTCTGCCTTTGTCATGAAGACTTTTCTCCCTACCTTTACTCACAGAATTTTTATCCCCTGACCCTATTTCTCCTTGGGTTTTTCCTCACCACTGATGCTCCTCCGCATCTCGGTGTCGGCCTGAATGTTCCGCAGCCTGTAGTAATCCATGATCCCGAGATTTCCACCCCTGAACGCCTCGGCTATGGCCCTGGGAATCTCCGCCTCGGCGAGCACCACCTTTGCCCTGTTTTCCTGCACAAGCGCGAGCATTTCCTGCTCCCGTGCCTGTGCCGCTGCCCGACGCTTCTCAGCTTCAGCCTGAAAGCGTCTCTTGTCTGCTTCAGCCTGGTCTGCCTGGAGCTTCGCACCCACGTTTTCTCCCACGTCTACATCGGCAATATCTATGGAGAGTATCTCGAAAGCGGTCCCGGCATCGAGCCCTTTCTCGAGGACCTTCTTTGATATACGGTCAGGGTTCTCGAGCACGTCCTTGTAGCTCGCCGCAGACCCTATCGTGGTAACAATTCCCTCACCCACCCGGGCGATTATCGTTTCCTCTGTTGCCCCACCGACGAGCCGCTCGATATTTGCCCGAACGGTCACCCTCGCCTTTGCCTTGAGCTGGATACCGTCCTTTGCCACCGCATCGATTGTCTGTCTTCCCTTGGCAGGATCTGGGCAGTCGATGACCTTCGGATTCACGCTCGTCTTCACCGCGTCGAGCACATCCCTCCCTGCGAGATCGATGGCGGCAGCTCTCTGAAAGTTCAGTGGGATATTCGCCTTGTTAGCAGCCACCAGCGACATGCTCACCCTGAGCACATTTCCGCGCGCAAGGTAGTGCGTTTCGAGCAGGTCAGTTTCAATGGAAATTCCCGCCTTTTTAAGCATGATCCTGCTGTCAACGATCACGGAGGGATTCACTTTCCTGAGCCACATACCGATCAGCTTTGCAATCCCCACAGGCGCACCGGAGAGCAGTGCCCTGAACCATAGCCCAAAAAATTTGATGAAGAGAATTATGAATACGAGTGCAACGACTCCGAGAAATATGTAGAGGATTATAAACATGATCTTTACTCCTTAATCAATATATTTAAAATTTCGATGGCCGGAACATGCCCGGCTCGCTCTGTTAAACAGAATCGATTATATCCCCGAATCCTATTATCCTGACTGTATCTACTTCGCATCTTTATACCTTTTCTTCACGACTATCCGGTTACCCTCCACCTTCACCACCTTCACCACCTCATCCTTCTGGATCATTTCACCTCCAGTCACCACACTATACTTTTTCCCATCGATCCTCACCATTCCTGCGGGCCTGAGCGTGGTGAGAACGATCCCTTCTCTTCCCAGAAGCACGTTGTAGGTCTGCACATCGGAACTCGAGAAGCCGGACTCCTGATCCATGGATTGGTGAAGGATGAGTCTCTTCCCTATGAAGGATTTGGGAAAGGTTTTCAGTCCGAGCATGATCATAGCGGGGGTACCAACCAGAATACCAACCAGAAAAAGGGTTCCGACCCCTTTCCCCAGAGAGCGGTAGGAAAGCACGGTTGCCACGATCATACAGATGATTCCCATCGCACCTATAGCGCCTGCTGCAGGAACGAAGAGCTCGAGAAAGAGTGCAATGAATCCGACAACAAAAAGGAGAATCGGTATCCAGATTTCCATTCAGCACTTCCTCACTATGATACGGTTTGCACTCACCTCTATGACCTCCACTTCACTCCCCTGCTCCACGAACTCTCCTTCGGTCTCCACATTGAGCACCTCCTCACCAAACTCAGCCTTTCCTGAAGGGCGGAGCGTGGTAATCGCAACGCCCTTCTTCCCCAGGTATCTCGACACTTCTTCCCTAGACTGCACGGTATACCCGCTCTCCGTAGTCTGGGATTCGGCCAGGGTAAGGCGGCTGAACAAACTGAGCTGGGGCACCGCAAAAGCCAGGATTCCGAACACCACGAGAGAAGAGACAACCCCCACTCCCACAACGAGAAGGTTTCGTCTGAACAGCTCTTTCTGCCACTCGAAACTGGGGATGACGAACTCCTGCATGGAGAGTACGAGTGATGCGACGATGAGCAGTATTCCCGATATACCCGCAACGCCAAAGCCGGGTATGACGAAGATTTCGAGTATGAGCAGCACAATGCCCAGTACAAACAGAATGAGCTCAAGAGAGCCTACCGTTCCGAGCAGCGCGTAGCTTGAGAACACGACCGCAAAACACACAATCGCTATGGTACCTGGAACTCCGAATCCTGGGGTGGTTATCTCGATGAAGAGGGCGACAAGCCCGATTATTATGAGCAGCGTGGTGAAACCGGCACTGGTCGCGACTCCGACCGCCCGATCTGCAGGCGACTCATCCAGAAGTTCATAGGCATTTTCCCGCAGTTCGAGTAACCGAAGAAGTTCCCGACGGTTCGATACGGTTGCTGAGGAAACACCGTATCGCTCCATCTCCATTGCCGTGAGCGTCAGGAGCTTACCCGGTGGCGAGATGATCCTTCCGAGCTCGTAGGATTTTCCATTCTTATTCGCTTCCCTCTCGATATCACCGATTTCATCTGCGGATGCAACCTGCATTTCACCGTCAATAAAGATCTCCCGTAGCTCGATGTCCTGATCAACCATCGCACGGGCGATACTCACGGGATAACCGTTCTTCTCTGCGAGTGCTGCAATCTGAGCCCGCACAGCACTTACGACCTTCTCTGAAGCAGGCAATGCCCCCTCCGGACCCATGGTTACAGGGGCTGCTGCGCCCATGGATGTGCCGGGTGCCATGTAGATACTGCTACACGCAAGGGATATGAGTGCACCGGCAGACCAGCTCACTCCTGTACTCTCAGGGCCGGCTGTCACATAGGCGACGGTTGCCGAGGGCTCCGCAGAGCCGATAAGGGTTGCTATCTGAAGTGCAGAATCAACCCGCCCTCCGAAGGTATCAATATCAAAGACGATGTAACGAGCATTCTGATCCTTCGCCTTCTGTATGCTTCTACGGAGAAACACCACCAGAGAACGGTCGATTTCTCCGTGCACTGGTATGAATACTGCTTTTTCGGTAAGCTCCGGGGATTCCTCACCTCGTGTAATCCGAGCACCCGGCACAAACAGGAGGACCAGAACCGCGATAGTAACAGCTACTCTCACTTTCATTTCCATGGATTATTAATAGTACAATAAATATGAAAAGAGTGAAAGTCAATCAGAAGGGGGAGTAAGCCTTTATCAAGCGTTTCTTGGCGATGTTCTATTTATCTTTTAAATAAAATATTCTTGTATTAGACTAATATGAAAATGGGCTCTTCCATCAGATGAATAGAACATCATCAACACGTGCTCATGTACCGCCTGGCGGTGCCCTGCGGTACAAAAGTACCGCCCGTATGAGAAGAGAGCACAAGAAAAAATATTCATTTTCATAATCTTTGAGTGCTGTCTCAAACAGCAAAGCAGCCTTGTATGTATAAAAAAAGAGGATCTCTATGAATCAAAAGCTTTTTGTTGTACTCATTCTCATTGCATTCCTCTCTATACCTGCAGTACTGATTGCAGAAAATATTCCTGTCATGGGGAGTATAACCTATCTGAAGGGAACCTGCCAGGTGAGAGTACAGAATGGCGAGCTCGAAGAGGTGATGCTGGATCAGGAACTATTTGCCGGGAGCACACTCAGGACCCTTGCCGATTCCGAGGCGGAAATCATGCTTGCCGATGGGAATGTCATTTACCTGTCTGAAGAGGCAGAAATTACTCTCAACGGCTATAGTTTCAGGGAGCAGAAGTTCACTCAGATCGGTCTCCTCTTTGGAACTATGCGGCTCCTTGTAAAAAAACTCTCCGGAAGCAGTTCTGAAATCGACGTAAACACCGTGACAACGACTGCAGGTATACGGGGAACCGATCTTGAGGCCTCGGTCAGAGAAGACGGTTCTGTGCTCATCAACGTTGATGAGGGAGCAGTAGAAACCGAAACCAATGGAGACATTCACCGGATAGAGGCCCCAAACGCAAGCGTATTCTCTCTCACCGGTCCAAGAGTGGATTTCAAAGGGAGGATCGAACCAGCCCAGTGGAGGGCAGCGGCCATCGAGAGGATCAGGGAGAATCCCGATCTCTTTCTTTCTAAACTGCTTGAGCGGGAGAGAAGGATCATCAAAGGTTTGAGGGAGGGGCAGAGAAACATCGAGGAATACAGAAAGGAATGGGAAGAGTTCCTAAGAAAAATCCGGTCCCTGGAAAGCAGAGGGAGGTATGAGGAGGAAAGAAGACTCATCGAGTTTCAGATCGCGAGAACGAAAAAGGGGATCATCCTTCTCCTCGCTGCAAGAAAACAGCTGACCGTGATTCGCTCGATTCTGGTTCTTGCAGCAAGAATCGAAAGAGACCTTCCAGCGCAGAGACTCCCCACCATCGAGAAGCTGCGACAGGAATATGTTCGTATAACCGCGATTATCAAAAAGATCGATGAAACGGAGCGCAAGCTCCTGCGGGTACTCTTCGTGCTCAACAGAAAGCACGAGCAGATCATACAGAAAGGCTCAGGGTAAAAAACCAACCGAAGATTCGACGGTACATTCCCTCAACGATTCTGTACTTGTGAATTACAACAGACGAACACAACAGATGGTTTCAAAAAAGCCCTTTACTGCTCTACATCAGTGAATCTCCTTCTCCCGCTGCACAGCGTTCCATATAACGGAGAGGTTTTCCGGGCTCAGGGGTCTCTTCCTGTCTTCTATCTCCTTCACGACTTCCACCAGTTTTCGGTTTGCCGGTGTCGGGATACCGGTTATCTCCCCGAGCATGAGTATCTTACCGTTCAGAAAATCAACCTCCGTATTCTGTCCCCTCTCAAGGTCGTGATGGATATTCGACTTCAGGTTCATGTACTTCATACCCACCACATTGAGAAGCATCCATCGGAGCAGCAGCGGGTATCCTCCCTTGAGATTTGCGAACTTCTCGGGGTTTACCCTACCAGCGAACTTCTCTATGCGGACTTCCAGCTTCCGTGCCACCAGAACCCCTTCAGTGACGATCTGGTAGAAAAGCCTTCTTGCGATTCTCTTCTTCAGAAGTTCTCCCACCAACAGCCCCGAGGCTCCTCCAAGGCCGGTGACCCCGCAGACAACGAGGAGCTTTGCCCACAGGACTCCACGGATATTGGTGGTGGTCTCTACCTGAATGAGTGGCTCGAACACGCTTTTCAACAGAAAGACGTCCCCTTCGGTGGCACAGCTAATATTCCCTACGGTGATCCCACCTTCAGAGCTCACACGGTATCTGCCGAACTCAAGCATCTGGGCGTTGTACCCTACCGCTCCGCCGACGATCCTGACATCGGGGTGGCGTTCTGCAATGCCGAGTATCTCCAAGCCGTTTTGAAGTGTGAGAATGAACCCGTCTTTACAGAGGTGATAGCATGCATCTTCAAAGGCCGACGCAAGGGAATTACTCTTTACGGCGATCACAATGGTATCGAAGCTTTCCCCTGCATTTGAAAGGCGGGAAAATGCGCGAACCCTAACGTGGTGGCATCCCTTCTTTCCCTCGAGCCTGATTCCGTCTTCATTGAGTACCTGTACCGCCTTATCGACCACTTCGATGCAGGTCACGTTCAGGCCTTTGGAAGCGAGGGCACAAGCTACCACTCCCCCGATCCCTCCACATCCGACTACTGCGATTTTCATAGAAATGAAGGATACCATCTTACGCCGATTTGTCAATAGTTGAATGCCCTCGACGTGCACGTTATTTTCCTTGACATAATATTAACACTTCAGTTACCTTAAAGTGCATATTTTAGGTGTAAGGGGTTTACCATGGACGTTTTCGACAAGTGCCATAAGGACGGTGGATACCTCGGTATTCTGCGATTGGCGAATGACAAGTATTTTTCTCGGCCTCTGCTCTCCTACTATCCTGGGACTGAAATGGAATTCGGCGATATGAATACAATTATGTGGTCGATCAACAACTACCTTGGACTCTCCGGAAATGAGGAGATTAAAAGAATCGCGGTGAAAGCAGCAGAGGAGTACGGGACATCAGCTCCCATGGGGTCCCGAATGCTCACGGGAAACACAATCCTGCACGAGGCGCTTGAGGACAAACTCGCTCAGTTTGAGGAAAAGGAATCGGCGATTCTTTTCAACTACGGATACTTGGGCGTACTCGGCACGATGTCGGCAATCGTTCATAGAAGCGATACGATCATCATTGACAAACTCTCCCACGCGTGCATGATCGACGGCACCTTCCTGGCCGGTGGAAAGTACCGTTTTTACAAGCACAACGACATGAACGACCTGGAGAAACAGCTCAAGACCACTAACAAGCTCGGAAAGGGAGGAGTACTCATCGTCACTGAAGGGGTATTCGGAATGCGCGGTGATCTCGCGAATCTTCCTGATATCTGCGATCTGAAGGACAAGTACGGTGCTCGTGTGTTCGTGGATGATGCCCATGGGTGTGGTGTCATGGGTTCAAACGGTAAAGGTACATCAGAACATTTCGGTGTAATGGACAGGGTAGACCTCTACTTCAGTACCTTCGCAAAATCCTTTGCCGCAATCGGTGGTTTCACAGCAGGACCTGAAGAGGTGATTCGGTACATCACCTACAACGCGCGGACGCACATTTTTGCAAAAAGTCTCCCGATGATCTACGTGAAGGTGGTTGAAGCTACACTCGATAGGATGCTGAAAAACCCCGGTCTGCGGCAGCGCTGCTGGGAAGTGGCTGAAAAACTTCAGAGTGGACTGAGAGAGCTGGGATTCACCATCGGCGATACTGCATCTCCCATCACACCGGTGTATATCCCGGCAGAACCTGATATTGCAAAAGGGATCATCATCTACCTGCGAGAAAAGAAGGGAATATTCGTCTCAGGTGTCATGTATCCTGTGGTTCCCAAGGGGATCATACTGCTCCGCATGATCCCCACTGCTGCCCACACGGACGAACAGATCGAGAGAACACTCGATGCGTTCAAGCTCATGAGGGATGAATTCAAGCTGCACCTGGAGATGGTGAAATTCTGAGGTTATCGCATTATTCATTCTATTCCACAAGCTTTCCATCCGCTTTATTTACTCCTTAACACTCAGAATAAATTATAGTTTCAAAGATTCGCCCTTCTGTGCCGATCTGATCAGGGCCTCAAGCACATAGGTGTTCTTGAGCGAATCCTCTATATCATATCGAAGGGATGCACCGCCAACAACCGCATCGGCGAAGTGTTCGAACTCCAGACGGTACTCATCAACCCCCTTGAACTCCACTCTTTCCTGCTTTTCGCTTCTCTGTATGATGATGTGGCTCGGTTTTCCAAAGGAGACAAAAGCCCAGGGAACTTCAACGAGACCTTTTGTTCCAACGACCCGGTAAGAGAACCTCGGCTCCTCGTCCATGCTCACGTGAAACTGTGAGATGATGCCTCTGGGAAAACGAACAATCCCGGCAAAGCTCATATCCACATGGGTCTTCGTGACATTCATGGTGCCGTATACCTCCACCGGTTCAGCATTGCTGAGCATGCGAGCCACATTGACGCAGTAACAGCCGACATCGTAAAGGGCTCCGCCTCCCAGCTCTCTGCTCATGAGATAACTCTGGGGGTTATCGAGTACATAGCTGAATGAGGAATCGATGGACCTGACCTCACCGATCACCCCTTCTCGAACCTGTTTGAACACTTTCTCGTTTCTTGGATGAAACCGGTACATGAATGCTTCCATGAGAAAGCACTTTTTCTCACGCGAGAGACGAATCATCTGTATGACCTCTTCGCTCGTAAGGGCAAGGGGCTTCTCACACATCACATGCTTGCCCTTGAGGATCGCCTTTTTTGTCCATTCGAAGTGAAGTGAGTTTGGAAGCGGTACATACACCGCTTCGATCTCGGCACAGTCCAAGAGCTCTTCATAGGAGCCGAAGAAAAGGGGAACCCCGAACTTCTGTGCGCACTCCTTCGCCTTCGTCTTTTCGCGGGAAGCAACTGCAAAAACCTCAACCTTCTTCGACTTTTTCAGTGCGGGAATTACCGCTCGGACTGCAATGTCCGCTGTACCCAGCACTCCAACTTTCAGCGTTCTGCTCTCCATGGCGCACCTCCTCTTACCCCCTGAAGTTACTGCACTCAATCTTTATTGTCAACTTGCACACTTCTATTTTCAATTTGGATTGGGTATACCCCGAATGAGTGCTTGAATTTATCCGGGAGAAGAATATCTTATATGTACCACTTATACAAACATGACAGGTAAGGAGAGACGGATGGATATACTCAGGATCGCGGTCATCGGAGGGGGTAATATGGGAAAGGCCATGATCGAGGGCCTTTTGAATAGGGGACACTCTTCAGAGGAGATCCTCCTTGTAGAAATCCTCCCGAATGTACGGGAAGAACTGGAGAAAGCCTACTGCATATCGACTGCAGAGACCATAGAGGGTGCCATATCCGCATACGCAATCATACTCATTGCGGTAAAGCCCCAGGATGTGAAAAAAATCCTCGTGGCTCTGGCCGAACATGTTTCCGAGCGTCAGCTCCTCATCTCCGTGGCTGCGGGAATCTCCCTCGCCTATATGGAAAAACAGCTGAAAAAGGCGGTCCCTATTGTGCGCACCATGCCAAACCTCGCCGCCCGTATCGGAAAAGCAGCCGTCGCTATCTGCCCGAATGCCCACGTATCCAAAACGCAGCTCAAGAAAGCATGGTCGGTGATGGAGGCAATCGGAAGTGTCACCTTGATAGAGGAAAAGCAGATGGATGCGGTCACCGGCCTGTCCGGAAGCGGACCTGCCTTTGTGTTCATGCTCATTGAGGCGCTCGCAGATGCCGGCGTCCTGGTGGGGTTGTCCCGGAGCAAAGCAATGGAGCTCGTCATCCAGACACTCTTCGGTGCGGCCTCCCTCTTGAAGGAGTGCAACATCCCCCCTGAGGTGGCAAAAGAGATGGTGACGAGCCCCGGAGGAACGGCAATAGAGGGAGTGCTCAAGCTGGAAAAGGGAGGCTTCAGGGCCTCGATCATGGAAGCGGTCAGGGCTGCAGCCGAAAAATCATCGATGATGGAGAAGAAGTATAGCGATTATCTGTAAACTCTGAGTCTACCCTAAGGAATGGTACCACTCTTGCTTATGTGTATTTTTAAAAGTACGCTCTACAACCTCTGTAAATCTTTGAGAAAAATACTATGCCAAGAGCAATTGTTTTAGAAATGCACGCTCACCTCATCAACAGCGGCCTGATTCGGGTGATGACCGCATCGACAAGCACCGCCATGATGATGAATCCGCCCCGTATGATATTCATGTAAAAGGGCGGCATTCCGAGGATCGAAATTGCCGTGGAAATCGCACTGAGGAGGATTGCTCCCGCGAACACGCCGGTGAGGTTTCCCACTCCTCCCTGAAGGCTCACTCCCCCGATGACCACTGCTGCAAACGCTTCGAACAGCATCCCGACCCCGATACCGGGCGACGAACCGTTTGTTCGGGCTGCCAGAAGCCAGCCTGCAAAAGCGGAAAGCAAACCGCTCAGGATGAATGCCCCGAATAAAACCCTGCTCACCCTGATCCCGGCATTAAAACTTGCCTCACGGCTGTCACCGACGAGATAGATGTGCCTGCCGAACTGCGTGCGTGTGAGGATGAAGTAGAAAAGCCCATACATAAAAATCATAATGATGACGAGGAGGGGCAACGGCCCTACGTTTGTACGGGCTACGGCAACCACTTCCGGACGGAGCTTGATAACACCGTGACCTTTTGTTATGACAAGTCCGACTGCCCGGAATATCAAATAACTTGACAGTGTAATGATAAAAGAACTGATTTTGAGCTTGACAATAAGAACGCCATTAAAGAGACCGATGAGTGCACCCATGAGAAGCACTATGCCGAGAGTGAGAAAACCGTTCAGGAGGAGTCCGGATGCATCGGAGCTCGAGCCGGTTAGATATGCAGTCACCACCGTGGCAAGACCGAGCACCGATTCAACTGAAAGATCGAGCTCCCTGCTGATGATACAGAGCGCTTCCCCAATCGCCAGGATACCGACGAACACGGCATGATAGAGTATATTTCTGTAAATTCCCCACTGTGCAAATCCCTGGATCCCGATCGAAAAGGCAATAATTACGAGAAGGAGGATGAACCACACAATGTTTTTCCTCGTGATAAAAAACATTTTCTCCTCTCTTTTACTGTGCTATACACGGCCGTTCGATACAACTTCTAAGGAATGGGGACTGTGTGATTCTCCACAGCCCCCATGTATCATTCGTGAAGGACGAACCTGATAAATATGTGATCCCTTTACTCAGTCACCTGGTTACCCCAAAACTTTTTATCATCCACATTTGCTTTCGTGATCACGCTCCCCGGG
>SMTZ1_10016825_pt1 | contig 11170 bp, 10 predicted proteins | sample DeeMarSWOR136_30_FD_25667 | JGI IMG/M metagenome (IMG submission 25667)
CTTATGTCATAGTACGGGAATACCGCCTCAAACGTTACATCATCATCAACAGCCATCGTTCCTGCTATTTTTGCGGTCTTGTAGCTTGCCAGGTAATCATACGTTCCTGTTTTGTAAAGGAACGATGCCAGCCCTTTTTTGTTTGTTTTCTTTGTTTCATTTCCGACTGTTACTGATGCATTGGCAAGAGAGGCGCCAAGCTGATCCCTGACATAGAAATCTATCGGATGGACATCAGCAAGAACAATATCGATTATCGGTCCATGCTCTTCTGCTTCCACAGTTATCTGCTTTGCGCTGCCGCCGGCTGCTCCATTGATCCAGATGGTGCAGTCAATCTGCCTGGTGTTTGTCCCCTGGTTAAGGAGTTTGTAATGTACCTTTCCGTTGGAGTTGGTGAGCTTAACATCTGTGGTGAAATACTGCTCTCCAAAAGAGGTCCCCCTGTCAAATTTTACCCAGACCTCTGCCCCTTCTATTGCCCTGAGTTTTCCGTCAAGAACGCGCACATCAAATTCTTCCGTATAACCGGCACAGTCTGCAAATGCGATTTGTGATAAAAGCAGCAACAATATAGCGTATCCCATTTTCATGAGCCTATAATTGCCACTAAACTTTAAAACTGCTTGGGAATCTCGTTGAGGTCTGTTCCCCATCTTCCCTTTTTTTCATGCCATATCCCTCTTGCATCTGCAACCGTGAAAACAGATCCGGTAACAAGCACCATGTCGTTCTTTCCAGCCATAGAAATCGCATTTTTTGTTGCAGCTTTAACATCCTTGATGATAATGTGCTCTTTTGTGATATGTTTTGCGATGGCTGCAGGATCAGCGGCCCTTTCCATCACTTTATGGGAGGTAATTACGACCTTGTCTGCCTTGGGAACAATGCTGTTTACCATGCTTTTGATATCCTTATCTGAGGATATCCCGAGGACAAGCACAAGCTTTTCATATTCAAAATCATCCAAGGATTCCCTGAGCCTTTTCATTGCAGTTGCATCCTTTGCGCAGTCAAGAACCACCAGCGGGTGCTGCTGCACGATCTCCAATCTGCCGGGCCAGCTTACTTTTCCCAACCCTTTTCTGATTGCATCCTCAGGAATGTCAAGCGCACGTGCAGCAGCTATCGCGCATCCTGCATTCTCAAGCTGATGCCTTCCAAGCAAAGGGATCGATGCATGGTATTCCTTGCCTTCAACAATGGCGCTGAATTCCTGGCCTTTCATTGCGGATGTTTTCCGTGAAATTTCCCCTACACGTATCATCTTCGAATTTTTCTTTTTGCACACATCTTCAAAAACAGCAGATGCATCGTCATCAGCTGCAGTTATCAAAATATTTTCAATGATGCCTGCCTTTTCCATTGCGATCTTCTCAACCGTATCGCCCAGGATTTTCGTATGCTCAAGCGAGATGTTAGTAATAATAGATAATACAGGAGAGGCAACCCTTGTTGCATCCAGCCTTCCCCCCAACCCTACCTCAAGCACAGCAAAATCCACTTTCTGTTCCTTGAAATAAAGGAATGCGGCTGCTGTTATCGTTTCAAAAAAAGTCGGAGGTTCCCCCTTCATTTTTTCTATTGTTTTCCTTATATCTGTTACAATCCTTTCCAGCTCTTTTTCCTGAATCTCATTGCCGTCCACCATAATGCGTTCTGTAAGATTTGAAAGATGGGGGCTGGTGAACATGCCTACCCTGAATCCTGCCTCCTGGAGTATCGAAGCTGTCATTGCAACAGTGGATCCCTTGCCGCTGGTGCCTCCTACCACTATCGATCTGAAGTGGTGCTGCGGGCTGCCCAGTGCTTCCACCAGCCTTTCCATTCTTTCCAGGCCCAGTTTTGCACCACGGTTTCTCAAAGAGTACAAATAGTTTGTGATGTCCATTGCAAACACAATGATATGTTTTAAAGGGCCTCTGTTGTATAAAGGTTCTGTTGAAGGTGGAGAGATGAAAATTTTTGGTTTAGAATTGTCCAGCAGACATGTTGCGTTTATTTTGATTTTTTCATCACTGGGCCTTTTGTTGCACCAGTTCAATTTTTCCCAGATAGTGGGGGCAGTAGGCCTTGAATCAAAGCCCTACTTCAACTACTTCCAGTTTCTTGGTCCGATAGCAGGAGCGGTTCTTGGACCGATAGCTGGCGTCGTATCAATCATACTTGTAGCAGGCGCCAACCTTCTGCTTACCGGCGAGCCGCTTGCCCTTCCTGTTGTGGTGAGCATCTTTACACTGTCCATGGCGGCAGTGTACTTCGGCACAAAGGGAAGGCATGCTGCAGCAATACCCCTGATCTGCATGCCTTTGTTCTGGCTCCATCCTGAAGGGCTGCAGGCATGGTACTATGCCCTGTTCTGGCTCATCCCGCTGGCCGCTTCTTTCTACAGGCAGAATATCCTTCTCCGGAGCCTTGGATCGACATTCTCAGCACATGCCGTTGGCGCTGTTGCATATCTATATGCGTTCAACATCCCGGCTGCAGCATGGGCAGGGCTGATGGTCATAACACCCCTGGAAAGAGTGATCTTTGCGCTCGGCATAACCCTGTCATACTATGTGGTTACCACAGCACTCAATGCATTCTCTGCGAAGACAGACCTCTCTTTCCTTAACATCGAGGAAAAATACTCTCTCTGGAGGGTATAATTTTTTTTAAAATTCCTGGGAAAGCGTGGTCTGCCTGTATTTCAGCATCTCCTTCAGCAGCGAGCCCTGCTCGATGAATCTCGAGATCGGCAGCCTCAGCCTTGAGGAGATGTAATTCAGTGCAGCCCTGAACGATCCGAATTCCCTTGGCCTTTCCTTCATGGCATTCCTTACATTCTCCCTTACATTGAATACCCCGAGAGGGACATAGCCTTCATATGCCTCCCTCAGCACTATCGCCCCTGCCTGCCTCTTCATCCTTTCCAGGCCTTCAAGCACCCCGAACTTGCAGCTGTAGTAGCATCCTCCTACAGAGGAGTATTCCTTTTTCGGCTTCCAGTGCTCATGATCCGAGAAGACCATCTCCTCATCCCCCATGACATGGATGAAGGCCTCAATCCATTCATACTGCCATGGGGTGGGCATAAGAAGGACGGCATAATAGTTGTTGAGGCTTGAGAACTCGAATACCTGGTAGTTGTGGAGAACATCATAATACTTTACTCTATTATAAAGATGGTCTGCAAGGGTGCTGTCCACTGCTGTTATGGACCATCTTGTCGGAACCAGCTTCCTGTTCTTCCCCAGGCCCATCGTCCCTGTCGAGAACGCCTTCTGTATCTGCGAAACCATTACCCCGTCATCATAAAGGTCCCCGACCGCAGGGGCTGCCTTCAGGTCAGTGTCATAATATGCATACTCAAGGTCCCTGTCCCATCTCACATTCGCAATATCGAACCTGTCTATCGGGGCGCTCGGGCCGAACGGCTGGTGCTCCTGGTCAAAGCTGAACCCCCTTGGCTTGCTGCTGAACTCCGCTTCGCTCTGCACCGAATCAGAGGCAAGGGAGATCTCCTGGATCTTTTCCACGAGCCTGTTCCCAAGGTCGTGGATATCCACATTCTTCTTTCCCCTCACAAGGTCCATCCTGAAACTGATTATCTCATCCTGGCTCTTATGGCCAGGGATCCATTGCTCAGGGGTGTCGAGCATGGAGCTCTCCTCATAAGAGGTGATCATGGGCCCTATGGCAACTTTCGGATAGCCGAAATTGCCGATGAAGACCGAAGGCGGGCTGCTTCCGTCCAGCCTTTCATCAATCTCTTTGGTCCTCCATCTCATCGATGAGGTGATCCTCTTCAGATAGGAGCCTTTTCCCATGCCCATGACAGGATTTCGCTGTTTCTATTATAATTAGTTTGCGGGGGGTCATTTCCGCAGGGTGCTGCCTTATACCCTCATTATCTTATCTCCTGCACGCGTTACCTCAAATGCGCCTTCTCTAGGCTCATCAAACACAAGATATCTTATCGTTCCCTGATCGTCCGTAACAACTACATCAGGTGCTTCTGATATCACATCCATATCTACATGCAGCAGGTATCTTGACCTGCCCACCGGGAATAATGCAGATAGTGCTGCTCTCTGTGCCGGTTCTGAAGGAAGGGTCACAACATCCACCTTGTTTATCGTGTTTCCATGGCGCACTACCTCGAATGTGCCCTCTTCCGGCTCCTCAAACACAAGATACCTTATCGTTCCCTCACCGTTCGTAACAACTACCTCAGGTGCTTCTGACACTACCTCCTCGTCTATCCGCAGCAGGTATCTTGACTCGCCCTTCGGGAACAGCCTTATCAGCGGTATCCTCTGCTCTGTCTCTGAAGGCAGGGTTACGACAGAACCTTCAGCATCCTCTCTTCTCTGCCTTATGTTGAACTTTATTCTATCAAGACGGTTGTCAACCGGCTCTTTTTCCGGGTTCACCACTATCATATCATCCTCAAACAGGGTTGGGACGGACCCTGGGTAGGAATATTCTGATGCGATGTACCATCTTCCGCGTATTGAAAGAAGCGGGGAATGCCCTTTCTTGTCTACGTATTTCCTGGCAGCCGTTAGCAAACTCATAAATACCCCCGCTTCCATCTCGCCTATATCCTGGGGAAGCGGATAAAGATGTCTTATCCTTTCATGCTGGGGAAGAGCAGGATCATCAGGATATACATCTGAAATCTCAGCCAGTTCTACGTCGTATGGCCTGAATCTGCCCCGCGAGGGAAGAGGACCGGGGAGGGGCTCATCATCCCTTCTTGGGGATACCGATATGGCTGCGACGTTTTCGCGTTTGAACAGCTCCCCTCCGTTCATGCCCCATACATTTATGCTGTTGCCGCTCCTTACGGCAAGCCTGCTTCGCGGCAACCAGAAGAGGCTGTCAAACCATTCCGGGATCTTGCCGATCTTGATAACATAAAAGCTTCTTTCGCCAAGCATAACATGGTCATGGCAAGCATGATGTATGGAACGAAGTTCCAGGTTTCCCTGGTGCTTTGTATCATCATCAGGAATAGGGTGCAGGAGCACTGGCTTGTCTTCCGGCAGCATTGTGGCATATACCGATGCCTCAAGCTCATTCATCTCATATCTGACAAAGTTCGCCGGCCAGTCCACCTCAAGATACTGCATTACTCCGAAATCCTCCAGAAGATTGGGAGTGGTCAATGAATCAGACCAGACAGAAAGTACCTCTCCTATCCTGAGGCATCTGAGCGCGCCATCGGGACCGTCCTCTCCTTCATGAAGCTGATATCTCCTTCCTTCCACGAGGATGCCTTCCTCGCCTTCTGCAGGGGTGATCCATCTCAATTCCCTTTCAGGAATGGTCTTAGCATCATCTCCCAATGGGTAGGCATATATCCCATCCTCATCCCATAGGATCCCTCGCCCTTCCGGCTCTTCCTCTGGTTCTGCTTCGTCTGGTCCTTCCTGTCTACTTCTCGGTGGACGTGTCAGTGGAAATGGCCGTTCTTCCTGTTCTCGTCTTGCAGCATCGACCCCTGGAGAACCTTCATCCTCGGCGGTGAAGCTGAGGTCGCTGCCAGCCCTTTCAATGAAGGAATCCAGCGCTTCGTCTAAACCTGTTATGTCAACTCCGTCAAGGTCTTCCAAGCTAAGCTCTTCTAAATCCGGCTCTGATGGGGGTGGCGGCGGGCGTTCGGATGCCCTCTTCTCTACGGTATCCCTGACAAGGTCTCCTAACTCCCTTAGAGCATCTTTTGGAGCACTTCCGGCCCGTTCTGAAGGAGTTTTGAAAAGAACCTCGTCATCAGATACCCTTCCTGTAAGCGGGGCCACTGAAAGCCTGCGCTGTGCCCTTTCCCTGGCCATCCTTTTCGGGCTGAACGCTGGGGGTAAGCTGTTTTCTACAGCCTCTTGAATCCCATGGAGGTCTCTCAACCCCAGCTGTTTTAGTCTGAGCATCTCCTTCGCCTGTGTCTATAATGTGCCAAAAACACTTTATAAATGTTTTGATAAATGGTAGTTTAAGTTCGAGATGATGTACGTGGCATAAGTATTAAAAAGTGTTAGTTAACATATTATTATGATTCAAATGCTTAGAAACAAAATTGTCTATTTATACAAGCCAGAACAGAAGCAAAGCAATTGAGAATTTCCTCATTTTTCTGATTGAAGAAGACCTCATTTCCGCGGAAATGAGGTGTGTCTGTTCTTCTTTATAACGGACATTTGCGCTTTATTCTTTATGAGGATAAGGAGGGCATGGAGATACAGGATTTACCCATCAAAGACACAAGAACATGAGCTAAACAGTTATTTGTATGAATGCAAAAATCTTTGGAATTCACTTCTTGAATATACAAAATCATATTACAAAAAAACACGAAAGTTTCCCAAAAGAAGCCAGCTACACCTCCTTACAAAAGAAAGAGAAATCTACTCCCAGGTTGCCCAGAATGTCGCTGACAGGCTTACAAAATCTTTGAAAGGAACGGTTGCCAGAAAGAAAGCCGGCCAGAAGGCAGGCTTTCCAAGATTCAAACCAATTGAAAGAGTAAAATCATTTACCTATCCGCAATTTGGTTTCAGATTAAACGAAAAACTGGAGCTCTCAGGCATAGGAAGCATAGCAATCAAAAAACACAGAGACATACAAGGAGAGATGAAAACCCTGACAATAAAGAAAACTCCTTCTGGAAGATGGTTTGCCTTATTCACTACTGAAATTGAGAAGGAAATTCCTCAGAAAAAACAAGGAGGGCCTGCAGCAGGCATAGACCTTGGAATCGAGCATTTTGCCTATCTTAGTGATAAAACAATCATTGAAAACCCAAGACACCTGAAGCAGGCAGAACAGAGACTAAAACAAAGACAAAAACAACTATCCAACAAAAAGAAAAGAAGTAAAAACAGAAGAAGGGCAAGAATCAAAGTAGCAATGGCGCATGAAAAACTTACGAACAGAAGAACTGATTTTCTTCATAAAGTCAGCAGAAAACTGACTGATAAATATTCTTTCATTGCAATGGAAAATCTCAATATTGCCGGATTGGCAAAAGGTTTTCTTGCAAAATCTGTACTGGATTGCAGTTGGGCAGAGTTTCTCAGCATGCTCACATACAAAGCGGCGGAAGCTGGTTGTGAAGTTGTGCTTGTTGATCCTGCCCATACCACCAAAAAGTGCAGCAGCTGCGGTCTGATACAAAAGAAATCGCTTGCAGAGTGCATAGAGATCTCAATGCAGCGATAAACATACTCAAAAAAGCTACCGGCGGGACGCTGGGAGGCAACGCTGATGTGCAAATGTATTGTACAGAGGCTAGAAAAGCCTGTGGAGAAGAAACCACTACTCATTATAAACATAATGAGCAAGTATCTTCAACGAAGCAGGAAGCACACGCATTTATGTGTGAGTAGTTCACGCGACCGTAGTCTACCGGTTATGATTCGAGATTGCCAATCTCGCGGACCGGGTTCGATTCCCGGCGGTCGCATTCCTCCTTCCGAAACTCTTTAAAGGAAGTTCTGATAGGTGTTCTTTATGGGCACCTTGATGGAAGAAATCTCAGGATGTTTAGAGATACGACCTACAAAAGATTTACTCCCACATGAGCAGATAATGGCTCATAACCTGAAAAGGCTGAAGGAAGCGATGCTTAACATAGGAAGGATAGTTGATCCCATCCTCATAGACAAAAAAACAAACCTTATTATAGACGGAAACCACAGGGCAAAGGTGCTTGAGATAATAGAATGCCCGTTCGCTCCTGTGCAGACCGTTGACTACATGCGCAAGGATATCACTGTGGACACATGGTATCCTTCTGTTTCCCTCACTCCTGATGAGATCTTCAGGCTTGATTCCGTCAAGCATGAGAAAGTGGATTATGATGCAGGAAAAGATGCGATTGACAATCTGAAAGCACCTTTGATGCTCATGAGGAAGGATGAATTCTATATCCTCAATCCCGGAACCTACAAGCTCAAGGAGATGATAGAGGAACAGAACTATGTCCTCTCCCTGCTTGAGAAAACATCTGTTGACTATATCGCAGAGCCTGACATCAAGGCACATATAGAAGAAGGAAACTCGGTATTCTTCAGAAGGCCATATACAAAGGAGGAGATCATCAGGACAGCGCAGGAGCATTCACCGTTCCCCCCGAAATCAACAAGACATCTTGTGCCAGGAAGGATCATCCGCCTTAACATGAAGCTGGGATGGCTCCACAGGTCTGCGGAAGAGGCGGAAAAAGAGATGAAAAGAACGCTGAGCAGCCGCGTCTATGCCGGCAATGTAAGGAAATACTACGAGCCGGTCACTGTCATCTACTGATTAAGCTCAAAAGGGTCAAAGAAAACGTTGTTTACGAAATCCTCCCTTTTCAGGGGTTTTTTCCTTGTCAGCGCATCATCGATAAGCTGCCTGTCGAATCCGACAATGATCCTTCCGTTGATCTCCAAGACAGGGACAGCGCCCCTTCCGCTTTTCCTGATCGCCTCTTTTGCCTTTTCCTTGTCCCTGGAGACATCATAGTCAGTGAACTTTACCCCTTTCTCCATAAGGTAGGTCTTTGCCATATTGCAGAAATGGCATGCCGGTGTGCTGTAGATAATTACCTCTGGTTCTTCTCCCAACCTATCACCTATATATACCCTTATTTGTAATATCGGTTATTTAGGTGTTTCGATGGTATTGTTAACTCCTGGGCCAGTCCCTGTTCTGGATGAGATCTCCAAAGCGCAGACAAAAGAGATGATAACCCACAGAAGCAAGGAGATGAGCGAGCTCTACGAAAGCATGGTAACAAGGCTGAAGGCCTATCTCAATGCCGAAGAGGCATACCTGGTCACAGGTTCAGGGGCGCTGGGCATAGAGACGGCTGTCCTGAACCTCTGTGAAAAGGATGACAGGGTGGTCTGCTTCCCGAACGGTGATTTCGGGAACAAGCTTGTCCTTACCGTTGATGTCTATGCAAAAGCCGTCCCCCAGAAGATAGAGGATGGCAAGGGATGGAACCTTGAACGCGCAAAAGAGGCAATCGATTCAAGCAAGGCCGAGGCACTTGCCATGGTTTACAATGAGACAAGCCTTGGGGTGAGGAACCATATCAGGGAGATATGCAGACATGCCAAATCAAAGGGCATGCTCACCATAATAGACGGGGTCTCTGCCTGGCCCGGCACTGAGATGGACATGAAGGAATTCGGCGTTGACGGCTTTGTGACAGGCAGCCAGAAATGCCCTGGCGCTCCTCCAGGCGTTGCCCTCCTGGGGCTGAGCAAGAGTGCTGTTGAAAGGTATTCCGGCAGGGATTACATCCCAAGCTATTACTGCGACCTCCGCAGGCACAGGAAACGTTATGAAAAGGACAGACAGACACCAAACACCCCCGGCATAACGCTCTTCTGGGCATTGCAGAAGGCCTTTGACATCATAGACGAGAAGGGCGGGGTTGAAGCCTGTGTGAAAAGGCATGAGGCAGCAGCTTCCTATACCAGGAAAAGGCTGGAAAAGATGGGGCTGAAGATAATTGCAGAAAAAGGCTTTGAATCCAACACAGTGACCGGCTTTGTATGCCCTGAAGGGGTGAAGGCAAAGGACGTGAAAGAAAGGCTGGAAAAAGAGTATGATATCCGCATCGTCGGCGCCCGGGGGGCATTCAAGGAGAACGGCCTGAGGATAGCGCATATGGGCAACTTCGATATGAAAAATATCGACGCCTGTCTGGAAGCCCTCGAGAAAATCCTTAAATAGTTTAACCTATATATGAAAGGGTTACGGGGTTAGAACATGCAGGCGGCACCAATGAAGATAAACAAACTAGTCTCCCTTACGTTTGACGAGAATCCGGAAGTAAGAAAAAAGGCAGCCGCAGCCCTGGCGGTCCATGATGATCCTGCATCTCTTTTTGCCCTTGTGGAGCTGAGCTATGACAAGGACCCCTCTGTAAGAGCAACCGCACACAATCTTCTCGAGAAGAAAAAGAAGAGCGAGCCGGAGCTCATGTCATTTGCGAAGATATTCTCACGCGGCGAAAAGAAAGAAGAGGACAAGGAGGAGATCCCAGCAGAATCAAAGGAAAAGGTTCTCGCTCCTATAACCAAGCTCTTCGAGAAACGCCTTGGAAAGGAAAGGGCAGATCTGGTAAAGGAGAAGATGATGCCGACCATAGAGAAGATCTACCTGAAGAGCAAGGAGTCAGGCAAGGAAAAAGGCGGCAGGAAGGTAATGCAGGAATTCCTTACCAGCTACCTTGAGGTGATCTCTGATCTCGACCAGGTCGGAGGGGAAGGGGCTGTGGAGCCTATTGTTGAGGTTACTGAGCAAAAGCCTCCCGAGGCTGAAGCAGAGCTTGCCCAGGAACTTGAAGAGGTCGGCATGCAGGCAGATGCAGACAAGGTGTCATCAGAGATTGCAAATCTTGAGCAGGATGAAATAGAGGAGATCAAGGAGCGGGAGGAGATCGAGAACCTTCCGGACACGTTCTTCAAGAAGGCATATGAGATAATGATGCTCTCCGGCGGCGATGACAGGATAATGCATCGCGAAATGAAGCACATGCTTACTGTTGCAAAGCGCGAAATAACCCTTGCGTTCAACCTGGCAAAAAAGAAATTCAAGGAAACAAAGATCACCAACATAACCAAGATCAAAGACAAGATGCGCAACATCAATACCGACCCGCTGCTTGTAAGAAGCGTGGAGAACATGGAATACCAGAGGACAAAGAAGTTCAAGGCAGTCCTCACCCGTGTGGTAGTCAATGACGACGAGGGCAACGAAGGGGTCATCTACCTCTTTGAGGACAGGGGAATAAGGCTTGAGCCTGGCATGCGCATACAGATACAGCGCGGCCTTGCCAAGACATTCCAGTTCTCAGGGGAGACCGCGCTGACGCTGGGCAAAAAAAGCAATGTTTATATTGTTTTGTAGATGTTATCACTATTCTGGTGTCTGAATGGATCTTACTAAATATGAACTTGCAAGGATAATCGGAGCCAGGGCCTTGCAGCTTTCGATGGGAGCTCCGCCCTTGATCAAGATCAAGGGAGAGAGGATGACCTTCATCCAGGTTGCAGAGACAGAGCTCAACAAGAACATCATTCCTCTTGCAGTGGTGAGGTAACCAGTTCTACTTCATACCCTTCCCCAAGCACCCTTACCAGTACCCTTTTTTCTGCATCCACCCATTGGTAGGCGGTAGTGTTGTCCG
>SMTZ1_10033949_pt1 | contig 11170 bp, 9 predicted proteins | sample DeeMarSWOR136_30_FD_25667 | JGI IMG/M metagenome (IMG submission 25667)
ATAAAGGTGCTGGAGGCGGACCTATCGCGTCCTTTAGCCAAGCAGCTGGGCTTAAAGCTCTTTACTACCGACGAAGATGAGTTTTTCAATGAAGATATAGATATCGTGGTCGAGGCTATCGGCGGCGAAAAGCCGGCGCTGGACTACCATGAGCAGGCGCTGAAAGCGGGCAAGCACGTGGTGACCTCCAACAAAGAGCTTATCGCCAAGCACGGCGTGGAACTTTTCACCTTGGCTCAGGAAAAGGGCGTTGGTCTGCACTACGAAGCCAGCGTCGGCGGCGGTATTCCCCTAATCGCCCCTTTCCAGCAGGACCTGGTGGCTAATAAGATAAGCGGTATCTACGCCATTATCAACGGCACCACCAACTATATCCTTACCCGCATGGCGCGTGAGGGCATTGACTTCCCCGCCGCCTTAAAGAGCGCCCAGAAGCTGGGCTACGCCGAGGCCGACCCCAAGAACGACATCGAGGGCATAGATTCTACCTATAAGCTGGCCATACTAGCCTCGCTGGCTTTTCACCATCAGGTGCGCCCCCATGATGTCCACTGCGAGGGCGTTTCCCGCCTGGACAGCCGCGACTTTAAGTATGCCAAAGAGCTGGGCTTTGCTATAAGACTGCTGGCGATTAGCAAACAGGCCAATAATTTTATCGAGGTTAGAGTCCACCCCGTCTTTATCCCCGAAGAATCGCTGCTGGCTAAGGTCGACGGCGTCTATAACGCTATTCTGGTGGAGGGCGACCTAGTGGGTAATGTGCTCTTCTATGGCGAGGGGGCGGGGGCATCAGCCACCAGCAGCGCTGTGGTGGCCGACGTCGTCTCCGCCGCCCGCGATATCGTTACCGGCACGGGCACAAGAGCCAGGTGGTGGCTGGAGCCGAATCTAAAGATAAAGCCCATGGCCGAGCTGGAAACCTGCTACTACCTCAGGCTCAATGTCGATGATAAGCCCGGTGTGCTGGCTCAGGTATCCAAGGTGCTGGGCGACCACCGCATTAGTATCTCCTCGGTTATCCAGAAGACGGTTGACGATAAGGCCCAGACGGCCGAGATTGTCATTATGACCCACCCCGCCAAGGAAGCCGAGATGCAGCGGGCGCTTAAAGAGCTGGAGCGTTTGGCTTCGGTCAAGGAGATAGGGAACTTAATACGGGTGGAGAGCTAGAGTTAATTATTGGGTGGAATCAATGTCATTCTGAAGGAGCGTAGCGACTGAAGAATCTTAAAGAGAGACCCTTCGCTACGCTTAGGGTGACAGAAGAAATTAGGAGCAATTGTAAAAAACAATGAAACCAGGCGTTCTCTATAGATACAAAGACTTCCTCCCCATCACCCAAAATACACCCTTGTTCTCTCTGGGCGAGGGCGACACCCCTTTGGTCAGGTGCCAGCAGCTGGAGAAGGAGCTGGCCGTTGGCGAGCTATACTTCAAGCTGGAGGGCTGCAACCCCACCGGTTCGTTCAAAGACCGGGGGATGGTGGTGGCGGTGTCTAAAGCGCTGGAGGAGGGGAGTAAGGCTTTGATGTGCGCCTCGACGGGGAACACCAGCGCTTCAGCGGCGGCTTATGCCGCTGGCTGCGGCGTAGAGTCTATAATCATTATCCCCAAGGGCAAAATCGCGCTGGGCAAGATGGCTCAAGCGATTATCTACCGGGCTAAAATAGTGGCCATTGACGGCAACTTTGACCAGGCTTTAAAGATAGTGCTGGCTATAACCAAAGAACACCCCGTCACCCTGGTCAACTCGCTTAACCCCAACCGTATCGAGGGGCAAAAAACGGCTGCCTTCGAGATTATCGATAACTTGGGCGAAGCCCCCGACTATCTCTTTATCCCCGTGGGCAACGCCGGCAACATCACCGCCTACTGGAAGGGTTTTGAACAATACTACGAGACGGGTAAAGCGAAGGTCAAACCAAAGATGATGGGCTTTCAGGCGGAAGGGGCTGCCCCCATCGTCAGGGGGCATATCGTAGAGAAGCCGGAAACGGTGGCTTCGGCAATCCGCATTGGCAATCCCGCCAGCTGGAAGCGGGCGGAGGCCGCCCGCGACGAATCGGGCGGCATTATCGATATGGTCAGTGACGAAGAGATTCTGGCCGCCCAGAGAATGCTGGCCACCAAAGCGGGCGTCTTTGGCGAGCCAGCCTCGGCAGCATCACTGGCTGGGCTGGTCAAGCTCCACCAGCAGGGGAGAGACTTCTCTCAAAGCCGCATCGTCTGTATCGTCACCGGCACCGGTCTCAAGGATACCGAGACGGCGGTCAAGGGCGCCGAGCCGTTTTTAGAGCTCCCCGCTGACCTGACCACCGTGGAGAAGGCGCTAGGGCTAACTTGACATAACAAGGAGGGCTGGAGTGATTAATGAGGCAGAGATTCAAGCAGCCATAACCTCTATCATTAAGGCTATCGGCGAGAACCCGAAAAGGGAGGGCCTGGTGGGCACTCCCCAGCGCGTAGCCGATATGTACACCGAGCTCTTTAGCGGGCTTGATATGGATCCCAGGGAAGACCTTTCCGTGGGCTTTGAGGAAGGGCACCGCGAGATGGTCATTCTCAGGGATATCCCCTTCTACTCCATGTGTGAGCACCACCTCTTGCCTTTTTACGGCGTGGTTCACGTGGGCTATCTGCCTAACGAGACGGGGCGTGTTGTCGGTGGGAGCAAGCTGGCTCGGGTGGTGGAAATCTTCGCCAAGCGCCCTCAGATTCAAGAGAGAATGACCTCGCAGATTGCCGACGCCATTGTTAGTGGGCTTAAGCCCGATGGAGTGGGGGTCATCGTCCAGGCGGAGCACCTTTGCATGATAATGCGTGGCATTAAGAAACCGGGAAGCGCTATCGTTACCTCAGCCCTCAGAGGGAGCTTTCGCAGCCGAACCGAAACCAGGGCTGAGTTCTTTTCGCTGCTGCAGGGCAAGTAGTTGACTAGTCCGAGGAGGGGACGGGGCGGGGTTCCTGGAGTTCCATCTCCTGGTCGCAGCAGCTGGGAGTGCCTTCACCAGCCTTGGTGCAGAGTATTTCCGTGCCGCACTTAGTGCAGCGGTATCTTTTCCCTAATTGACTGGCCATCTATTTCTTCAATTCCATTGGTTTTCCGCAGCAATGGATTGTACCTTCGCGCCGCACTTGGTGCAGCAGTACCTTTTACCTATCTGGTTTGCCATCTAAAGGCTGCCTCTCTATTAACACCCGACTTGATAAACCCATATATTATAAGCTCTGGCTAAAGCGATGTCAAAAAAATTATTCCCCCATTACCTGTACCACGATTTGCCTCGACCGCGCCCTGTTATCGAAGTCCACCACCACTATCTGCTGCCAGGTGCCCAGCGCCAGGCTCTTATTGTTAAAAGGAACGACTAGCGAGGCTCCCAGCAGCGAAGCCCGCACGTGGGAATGCCCGTTGCCGTCGCCCCAGGCTTTGTCGTGCTGGTAGGGGATGTCAGCGGGGATTACTCTTTTCCACATGCTCTTGAAGTCGGCCAGCAGCCCCGGTTCGTACTCGATGGTGGTAATGCCCGCCGTGGAACCGGTGACGAACAGGGTAACGGTGCCTTCGCTTAACTTCGTCTCGGCCAGCTGTTTTTGCACCTCGGGCGTAATGTCGATAATTTCGCCGTGCCCCTTACTCTGGAGACTGATTTTCTTGGTGACTACCATTTTCCCACCTCCTTGAAGATGATTAGGGGCTAGGCTTTCAGCTTTTTTACCAGCAGGGCGAGGTTCTTACCGAAGTTCCAGGCGGTGTCCAGCCCCTCCTGGTCTTTCTCCACGTCGCCTTTGTCCATGCCGAAGGCGATGTTCCAGTAGGTTGAACCGGCCGTGAAGCAGTTGGTAATCTGGAACCAGTAATTCAGCTGGGCCAAGGTAAAGTTCTGGCCGGCGCGGCGGGCGACTACCAACGCCCCGCCCACCTTCCCCTTGAAGACGCCACCGCTAAACCCGGAGATGAAGCCCGTTCGCTCCATCAGCCCCTTGATTAAGGCCGTCGCCGAGCCGAAATAAACCGGCGAGGCTAGGATAATGGCATCCGCCGCCTTCATTTTCAGGTAGATAGGAAAAAGGTCATCCTTGATGGGGCACTGTTCGCTCTTGGCGCAGGCCATACAGGCATCGCAGTGTCTGATGTCGAGTCCGGCCAGCCTGACCAGCTCGGTGTCCAGCCCTTCCTCGGCGATAGCCTTCAGGGCGTGTTTGGTTAGTATTTCGGTGTTGCCGCCCTTTCGCGGACTACCGACGATGCCAATTGCTTTCATAATTTGCCTCCTCTAATCGGCTAGTTCTTCCCATAAAATATCATTCAGCTCGAATATCGGCCCGTCTTTGCACACCTGCTTTAAATCGTTTTTCGTCTTTACCGTGCAGCCGTAGCAGACGCCCAGTCCACAGCCCATTCTCACCTCCAGTGAGATTTGGACGGGGTTATATTTCAGCTCCGGCATTTTTGCCATAGTTTTATACATCGCCAGCGGCCCGCAGGCGAAGGTTTGATCCGCTAGGTTTATATAGTCGTGAAGGTAATCGGTTATCATGCCCTTTTTGCCCTCACTGCCGTCTTCGGTAGAGGTGACAAGATTTACTTCGTTGGGGAGGTGTGGATAATAAAGCTGGGTGGAGGTTGGTGCGCCATATAGTAAGGCTGGCGATAGCCCTAACTTAACGGCTTCCTCTGCCAGAAAGACCATCGGTGCTATGCCGATGCCGCCAGCTATCATTAAAAGCTTCGATTCAGGATTAACCTTAAAGCCGTTACCCAAAGGCCCCAGCAGGTCTAGTCTGTCAGCTGGCGTGCGCTGCGAAAGCCAGTGCGTGCCGCCGCCTACGATGTTGAAGAGCAGCGCAATATTGTCGCCCTCCCGCTGGTGTATGCTAAGCGGACGGCGCAGCTGGTGTTCACCCTTTTCCCCGCAGCGTACCATGACAAACTGCCCTGGTTGCGCTTCAGAGGCGACTTGGGGTGATTCCAGCCAGAGCAAGCGGGAGCCCGCCATGGGCTCGGTGCTGGTCGTAACCTTAGCAGACTCCAGAATCAACAGGGCACCTTCTTTCGGTAATCGGCTACGGGCAGGGCGCTGTAAATCTGGCTCCCCCGCAGCAAGACCTTCAAGGCGGCCTGGGCGGTATCGAGCGAGGTAAAACAGGGGATGCGCTTCTCGGTGGCGGCACGGCGGATGCGAAAACCGTCCCGCAGCGGGATACGGCCTCCGGTAATGGTATTAACGATGCCGCTTACCGTCTTGTCGTTAATAATATCAAGCACGTTGGGGTGCCCCTCGTTCAACTTCTTGCGGATGGGTGTTACCGGCAGCCCTGATGCCTTAATCATGGCGGCGGTGCCTTCGGTGGCGTAGAGCTTGTAGCCTATCTGGGAAAAGCCCTTGATGATGGGTAATGCCTCTGGCTTGTCCCGGTCGGCGATGCTGAATAGCATGGCACCCTCGGACTGAAGGTTTATGCCCGCGGCCTGCAGCGCCTTGGCCAGGGCGGCATCGTAGCTATAGTCGATGCCCATTATCTCGCCCGTGGACTTCATCTCGGGTCCCAGGTAGGTATCCACTCCGATGAGCTTAGACATGGAAAAGACGGGGGCTTTAATGGCCACCAGCTTTTGCCGTGGCCAGAGGCCGGTCTGATAGCCCTGCTCTTTGAGGGTCTTACCCAGCATGACCTTGGTGGCGACCTTGACCATGGGCACGCCGGTGACCTTGGAGATGAAGGGGATGGTGCGGGATGGTGCGGCTGGCGCGGGGGTTTACCTCTAATACATATACCGAAGAGCCGTTGCCTTCGCTATTATGCATAATGACGAACTGGATGTTCATTAGGCCCTTGATTTTGAGCCCCAGCCCTATCCTGATGGCGTAGTCGACCAGTGTATCAACTTCGTCTTCGGTCAGGTTTATCCCGGGGTAGAGCGCCATAGAATCACCGCTGTGGACTCCAGCCCGTTCGATATGCTCCATTATCCCCGGGATGAGAATATCTTCTCCGTCACCGATGGCGTCGACCTCGGCCTCCTTGCCCTCAAGGTATTTGTCGATAAGTACGGGGTGTTTGGTATCCAGCTCGATGGCCTGTTTTATATAACGGCTAAGCTCGCTTGAGTTGTGGACAATCTCCATAGCCCGGCCGCCGAGGACATAGCTGGGGCGGACCAGCACGGGGTAGCCGATGTGCTTGGCCACGCTTAGGGCTTCATCCGCTGCGGTTACACCAGCGCCCGGTGGCTGGGGTATGCCCAGCTCGTTGAGAAAATTCTCGAAGCGGCGCCTGTCCTCAGCCAAATCGATGGCCTCGGCGCTGGAGCCCAGAATGGGCATGCCACTGCGGGAAAGGGGCTCGGCCAGATTAATCGCCGTCTGCCCGCCGAACTGGACGATTGACGGTGGCGCTTCCCCGTTAGTCCCCTCGTTTTCCAGTATGTCGCGCAGGCTTTCCTCGTCCAGAGCTTCGAAGTAGAGACGGTCGCTGGTGTCGAAGTCGGTGGAGACCGTCTCCGGGTTCGAGTTCACCATAATGGCCTTGTAGCCGGATTCCTGTAAAGCCCAGGCGGAGTGGACGCTGCAATAATCAAATTCGATACCCTGGCCGATGCGTATCGGCCCGCTGCCGATAACCACCGCCTTATTCGCCTTGGGGGACAGCGCCTCGTTCTCCTGCTCGTAGGTGCTATAGAAGTAGGGGGTGGCGGCGTCGAACTCGGCGGCGCAGGTATCCACCATCTTATAGACAGGGCGTATATTCCAGTTAAGGCGCAGCTGCCTCACCTGCTCGGGGAGCCGGTCGGCCAGCGTGCCTATCTGCTCGTCGGCGAAGCCCAACCGCTTTGCCTTCAGCATGAGCTCGGGAGTAAGCGCCTCCCCCAGCAGCGTTTTTTCCATATCCACGATATTCTGCAGCTTGGTGGTGAACCAGAGGTCTATCTTGGTGTGCTCCGAAAGCGCCTGGGGGGTTACCCCCCGCCTCAGGGCGGCCATCAGCGCCCAGAGCCTCAAATCGTTTGGCTCCAGTGGATAGGCTTTGATATTTTCATTCGGCTTCCAGTTTGGGTCTTCCCAGAGCAGCGAGCGCTTGCCGAACTCCAGCGAACGTATCGCCTTCTGCAGGGCGGCTTCGAAGCACCTGTCGATGGCCATGACCTCGCCGGTGGCTTTCATCTGGGTGCCGATGATTCTATCTCCGGAAGCGAACTTGTCAAAAGGCCAGCGCGGAATCTTGACCACCAGATAGTCCAGAGCCGGCTCGAAGGAAGCCATCGTCTTTCCCGTTACCTGGTTGGGGATTTCGTCCAGCCGTTTGCCCACGGCTATCTTGGCGGCCACGCGGGCGATAGGATAACCGGTGGCTTTACTGGCCAGCGCCGAGCTGCGGCTGACGCGGGGATTAACCTCGATGACATAGTAGTTCTGGCTGTTGGGGTCTAGGGCGAACTGTATGTTGCAGCCGCCTTCAACGCCCAGGGCTCGAATAATCTTTATGCTGGCCGTCCGCAGCATCTGGTATTCTTTATTGGTCAGCGTTTGGCTGGGGGCGACGACGATGCTGTCACCGGTGTGCACCCCCATCGGGTCGAGGTTTTCCATATTACAGACGGTGATGCAGTTATTGGCGGCGTCACGCATTACCTCGTACTCTATTTCCTTCCACCCCACCACCGATTTCTCCACCAGCACCTGGTTGATGGGGCTGGCCGCCAGCCCGCCGCTGACCACTCTGTCCAGTTCCTTGGCGGTGCGGGCGACCCCTCCCCCCGTCCCCCCCAGTGTGTAGGCGGGGCGGATAATCAGGGGCAGGCCGATTTCCTTGGCCACCTTTCTTGCCTGCTTGAGCGTATTGACAGTGGCGCTCTTGGGCGTCGGCTCGCCGATGTCGGCCATCAGCTTTTTGAAGAGCTCGCGGTCTTCGGCGTTCCTGATGGTCTGGATGGGCGTGCCCAGAGATTTTACGTTATATTTCTCCAGTATGCCGGCATCAGCCAGGTCAACGGCCAGGTTTAAGCCCGTCTGCCCGCCGAGGGTGGGAATCAGGCCGTCGGGGCGCTCTCTCTCGATGATGCGCCCGACCATCTCCACGGTAAGCGGCTCGATATAGACGATATCGGCGATGCCCTCGTCGGTCATGATGGTGGCCGGGTTGGAGTTGACCAGCACCGAGGTTACCCCTTCTTCCCGCATCGCTTTGCAGGCCTGAGTGCCGGCGTAGTCGAACTCCGCCGCCTGGCCGATAACGATAGGTCCCGAACCGACGATTAGAACTTTTTTAGGTTTGGTCAAGTTTTATACTCCTTGCCTTCTTTTCTCAATCTGTGTGTTTCGATGCTCTTTCAAATGCCGTAACATATCTTCCACATTAAGGCCTGGAGATACGTCAAGTAATTTAGTACTGTCTGCCCAATACAATCTTCCATCGTATTTTTTAGACACACTATCAAGAATTTTATTGAGGGCCACAAGTAATTGCTTTCCTTCTTCGTATGTATATGTAGTTTCTTTAGCAAGATGTTTTTTCTCCAGTTGATTATGTGCAACGTATTGGTCTCTAATGACTTTTATTTTCCCAATCATTTCTTCGTGGGATTGGATGCTTGCCTCCATTTCATCAATTTCTCTTAAGTCAATGATTCTTGATAAGTCTTTGTTGCTTCTAATGTAGTTGAAAAACTTGGTGAAATTAGCTGTATCAGGGTCAGGCTTTAAAAGATTATAGATACCGAGGCAAAAACGGTCATTATGCCCCCACATTGTGTAATAAAAGAAGGATAGGTAAACGTTTCTGATGTCGGCAATATCCTTTGGGGCGCTGTAAATGGCCCAGAATATTTTGAAGTGTATGTTTGCCTTAAGTAGCTCTTTGTAGAGACTTTCTCGTATCTTTTCGAACCTTTCGTCCTTCACCTTTTCCACTCTCACCCCAAAAACCTCCTTATATTAGCCGCCCGCAAGACCGATTGCTCCAGCCAGGTCTTGTCCCCCTCCAGTGATTTCAGTATGTTGTCGGTTATCTCTTTGTGCTGCTTGTTGACCTTAAAGTCTATGGGAAAGGCCTCTATCACCCCCGCCAGCTCTTTGGTGAGGTAAGGGGAATCGGGGTTAACATATTGCAGGGCGTCCCTCAGGTCGTCGGCGCAGTTGAGATAGGTGCTCTTGATGAACTCGATATCGTCCTTGGTCAGGGCGTTCAGCCCCAGTATTTCGGGCGGCAGACCGACGGAATAAAGCGCGGCGGTGAAGGCGATTACCCTGGGCAGGGTGATGCCCCGCATACTGCGCTGGTAGCCGAAAAGCCCGATGTGGAGCTTTCTTTTGCGGCGGTTGGGCACGTATTTGGCTAGCTCGTTTATCATCGGCGCCAGCACCTCGACCTGTTTCTGGTATTCCTCGGAAAAGCGCCTGACTATATTCAGACACCTCTCTTCGTCCAGTTCCCGCGGCAAACCTTTTTCCCGCTGTTCCAGCTTCTTGATGGCGGCGACGACCTTGTCGTGGGGATTGTCGTACTTAAAGGCCGACTGTATGGTGAAGGTGTGGGTGGAGGGGTGCTCGTTGGCGACCTCGTCCACCGTGTCGGGTCTCATGTTGCCGCGGAAGGGCGCCGAGCCGACGCCCATGATGGGGTAAATCTCCAACCCCGTTTCCTTAGACATTTCATGCAGCCTTTTTAAGGCAATCTTGTTAAGCAAGACGGCGCTGACCAGCCCGTAGTTCATGGACGGGTCGGACCTGGCCAGGAAGACCCGCTGGTAGTCCAGTTTCTTGTCCTTGAGGTAGGTGCGGGTGATTTCGTGGGCGTTGAGCATGGTGTCCATGTCCTCGAAGAGGGGGATGACGTTGATTGTCGCTGGCTTGAACTCACCAATCCACTCGCCAATGGGGATGTCGCCCTCTTTGAAGGGCAGGTTCTGCTTGCCGACGACGAAATCGGCGTAGTAGCGGTCGTCATGGGCAGGATGACCTCGAAGATGGGCGCGATATCTTCCCCATAGAAGAGCTTGGCGGCGTCGAAGGAACGGGGTATGCTCTCCAGTGTTTCCAGCAGTATCTTGGACTCGTCGTGCTCCACGGTGGGGTTGGGCACGCGCAGAGTGATGAAGATGTCCTCACCCAGCCGATTATTGCGGAAGAAGCCCTCGTAGCGGGTGAGCAGCTTCTTGACGACGTAGTTATCGACCTCTTTGCCCTCGCAGTCCCACATCTGCTCGTCGCAGGCGAGGTGGGAGAAGGCGTAATAGGCCTCCTGTATCTCGTCCTCGCCGCTGAGCTGGGGGTCTTCGGCAAAGAAGGGCGGGTTTACGTTATCGGGGTGCTGGGTGCTCATACACTTTGGTATCTTCATCCCTTCATCGTCTCCATAAACTGGTCAAAGAGATAGGTGTTGTCCAGCGGGCCCGGCGAGGCTTCGGAATGGTACTGGATGGCGAAGATGGGCAGCTCTTTGTGGCGCAAGCCCTCAACCGTGCCGTCGTTGAGGTTGATGTGGGTAGCCTCCAGCTCCTTGCCGATAGAGTCGGGGTCAACGGCGTAGCCGTGGTTCTGGGCGGTGATGTAAATACGGCCGGTGGACAGCTCCCGCACCGGGTGGTTAGCCCCGCGGTGGCCGAACTTTAGCTTGAAATTCCGGCCGCCAAAGGCGCGGGCAATAAGCTGGTTGCCCAGGCAGATGCCCGTCATCGGTTTTTTGCCGGCCAGCTGCTTAACCGTATCGGCGATATAATCAAGCAGGTCGGGGTCGCCCGGTCCCGGAGAGAGGAGAACGCCGTCGGGCTTTAGCTTCAAAACCTCCTCGGCTGATGTGGTGCAGGGGACGACGGTAACGGCACAGCCCCGCTGGGTCAGCAGGCGCAGGATATTGTATCTCAGGCCGCAGTCAAGGGCGACGACATGGTGCTGAGGCTTGCCCCCGTTCTGCCACTGATAGGGCTTATCGGTGGTTACCTGCTGCACGAAATCAATCGAGCCGTAGCTGGGCTGCTTCTTTAGTTCGGCCAGAGCCTGTTTTGGCGTCTTATCGCTGGTTATTATACCCATCATCACCCCCACCGAGCGCAGCTTACGCGTAACCGATCTGGTGTCAATACCGCTTATGCCCGGTATGCCGTATTCAGCCAGGTATTGATGAAGCGTTTTGGTGCTAAGATAATGACTGGGCTGGTAGCACTCTTCCC
>SMTZ1_10007187_pt1 | contig 11169 bp, 9 predicted proteins | sample DeeMarSWOR136_30_FD_25667 | JGI IMG/M metagenome (IMG submission 25667)
TCCATATCGACCTCCCTGTCTTAATTTTAAATCCAATAAAGACATCGGTTGGTCGATATGTTCTTGTTGATAAATCATTAAAATCAGTCGCCTAAAAAGTGCGAAAGTTTACTAATATAGAGATTGTACTATTTGACTTTGAGCTTTTTCATTGGCGACCTATGCTAAAAAGAGCTGGTGACTCTCTCAAGCTACCAGCTCTTTAACCTATTTTTGTCAGACATCGTGATTATGGACTCACTATGCGATTGTAGATTCGGATATCGTCAATAAGACCAGCCCAGAAGGTGGCCGGTTCAAGACCGTTTCCTGCCCCGATATACAAACCTCCACTTGCAGCCTCCAGGTTAGAGGCTGTGTCACGAGCAACCTCAACATCATCTACATAGAGAATCCTGTTGATGCTGTCTCTGACAAAACCTACCCGATGCCAATCGCCATCGGTAATAACGGTAGAGCAAATCAATGGAGGCCCCGCTGGCTTGGGATCCCGACCTCCCGTTGCTGGTTCCTTGAGGTCTGTTTGCAGTGCCCCATCAACAGAATCAGCCATTAACCAATTTACACCACTTTCCTGCGATAGAACGACCTGGCCCGGAGCGCCACCTTTGATCCAGGAAAACACGCTGAACAAGTTATGTGCCGGATCCAAAACAAAATCAGTACCGACGAAGTCGTCTATCCCATCGAAGTGCAACGCACCATCCATCATACCGCCGTCAGGTTGCCAGAGTGGGCTACCGTTGAGGATGCCATCATTGTCACTGGCGCTATCGTAAGCAATGTCGCCTTCTGTCTCATCCAGCTTCCAGTGAGTAATCAGCGTCGGATCGTCCGCTTCCTCAAATAGATGCTCCGCGAGGACGATGAGGTCCTGGACATCGACGATGCCATCTCCAAGAGGTGTAGGGCCGATGTCACACAAGGGATAGTATTCGCCCCAGTGGTCCACCATGATGCACATGTCGCAAGAATCGACAATACCGTCGCCGTTGAGGTCAACCACTGGGCCTAGCTCATACACTGTTGAGGTGGCAGGACACGGGTGGGGTCTGTCCGTTCCTCCGATAGCATATATCCTGTTGTTAACAACTTCGACTGAAAAGCATGCTCTAAGAAATGGCGCGTCGGGTTCTATCGTCCATATATCGGTCTCCACATCATACATTTGCACTGTTGCATATGGAAGATTCATGCTCCAGAGCCATCCTCCAATTACAATTATCTTGTCGCCCAACACCACGGAGTCCATCTGACTCGTACCTATAGGCATGTCGGCTTTTTGCGTCCAGTTGTCAGTGGCCGGGTCGTACTCTTGCACGTGGGGTACTGCCTGGAGACCAGGCCTTCCTCCAACGGTATATATCTTTCCCCTCACTATATTGGCACATAGACCCCATAGGCGCATAGGCATATCCGCTTTTATTGTCCAGGTATCCGTCGCCGGGTCGTATTCTTCCACAGATGAAAAACCGTAGTCATAACTTAGGGTCCCCCCGATGGCATAAATCTTCCCTTCGACGGCGACAGTGGCCAGATAGTCCCTACCTGTCGGCATATCGGCTTTCCGTGTCCATGCGTCTATGGCCGGGTCGTACTCTTCCACGGCTGAACGCCCACCCTCACCCCCCACGACGTAGATTTTCCCGTCCACTACGCAGGCGGAAGGACCGAACCTCGCGGTTGGCATGTCGGCCTTCTTTGTCCACGTATCGGTGACAGGGTTGTACTCCTCCACGGTCGAAAGTGGTGGCCCCGCACCTTGACTTGGCCTACCTCCTATGCCATAGATCTTGTCATTGACCACAGCGGAGGTGCTCCCCCATCTTGGTGTCGGCATGTCGGCCTTTTGCGTCCATATGAAATCTGCCTTCGCACTTCCAAGGCCCAGGACAATCAAGGCCACGCATCCAACCAATACCATTCTCGTTTTGTAACCATTTAACCATTTCATTTCTCTTTCCTTTCAAAAAAGGTTGATATTTCAACCTATAGGGCTGGCGGGAATTCCTCGAACAGATGTTCGGCAAGAACAATGAGATCCTGGACGTCAACAATACCGTCACCCCAGGGCATCGGGCCTATATCGCACAAGGGCTCATCTGTACCCCAGTAGTCCACCATGAAACACATGTCATCGGCATCGACAATACCATCGCCATTAAGGTCAACGATGGGGATGATGGGCGCGGAATATATGTCATGTGACCCAAATCCACCTGGTCGGGCGGAGTGAAAGTACAACACTTTTCCATCGGCTGAGATACTTGGTCCTGCCTCACTAACAGTGCTGTTGACGGCAGAACCGAGATTGACCGGTGTCCCCCAAGCGTTGTCTCTGGTTGAAAGTTTGGTCATCCACATATCATTGGCTCCTATTCCACCACTTCGTTTGGACCGGAATAGAAGCAACAGACCATCCGCTGATATGGCTGGCTGGCCATCGTACTCGGCTGTGTTAAGTGGTATTGGAAGTGCAACAGGTGTGCTCCACGCATCCTCCCTCGTTGCCCGTTTTGTGGTCCAAAGGTCGCTATCTCCATACCCGCCAGGACGTTCGGATGCGTCGAAGTACAATTCAAGTCCATCAGCCGGGAGGGCTACTCGGGTTTCGGATGACGAACTGTTTATCGTTGAACCAAGATTCACCGGTTCCTCCCAGGGATCATTAAGAGTAAGGCGTGTCGAAACCCAGATATCACCAAGGCCATACCCACCGGACCGGCTCGACATGAAATAAAGTGACAGACCATCCGATGAAATGACCGGATTGTATTCATAGCTCGGACTGTTAACCACACGCCCAACATTGGTCGGTGTCTCCCAGGGATCGTCTGTCGTCGTCCGCCTGCTCATCCACAGATCACCATTTCCATAACCTCCAGACAGATCGGGCGAGTGGAAGTAGAGTTCCAGCCCATCTGGCGAGATGCTGGGGCAGACCTCACCCGCCGGGCTGTTAACCGTAGGTCCCAGATTTTTAGGCTCGCCGAAGGTGAAATCCGCGTTCGCACCTCCGCCGTCAACGACAATAGCGGCCACAACTGCAACTAACACCATTCTCATTCTGTAATCATTCAAACATTTCATTTTTCTTCCCTTTCAATGAGTTTTTATTGCTTTCACTCTCTTCTTGGGGAAAAATTTTCGATCTTGCGCAAAATCTTGAGTTTTTCTGAAAAATATTGGAAAATATTGGTCTGTCTGGTTTATAAACCTTTGAAAACACGTTGTTTATTGCTTATACTGGGATTGAAGTTTTTTGGATGGGTAGATCGTGAGACGCGATGACTATACAGATATGGGCGGCACGGGAGGGGCATTCCTCACAACCCACTGGTCGCTGATCAAAGAGGCCGGTTCAAGCGACGAACAAAATAACCAAGCCCTGGTGAGCCTGCTGCTGAATCGCTACTGGAAGCCGGTCTATTGTTATCTTCGCCGGAAGGGGTACAACAACGAACAAGCCAAGGATCTTACCCAGGGCTTTTTTCATGAAGTCGTGCTGGGACAGCATCTCATTGAAAAAGCCGATGCGGCCAAAGGACGATTTCGGTCATTATTGTTGATTGCCCTAAATCGATATCTCGGTGACGTTCGCGAGAGAGAAACAGCCCAAAAACGAATTCCGAAGGGGCAACTTGTTCCTCTGGATGCGGTCTCGCCTCCCAAAATACCCCAAAGCATCACAGAATCGGCTCCGGAACGGACCTTCGATTATGCCTGGGTCTCGGCGTTACTCGAACAGGTGTTGGAAAAAGTGGAGCGCGAATGTCGCCAGGACGGCAAAGACGTTCATTGGGGCATTTTCTGCGATCGCGTTCTTCATCCTATCATGGATCGAAATAATCCTCCTTCGCTTAAAGAAATCGCAGCCCGATATGGAATCTCAGACGAATCCAGGGCTTCCAACATGATGGTCACCGTGAAGAGACGCTTGCAAGTGGCTCTGAAGCAACACCTACGCGAATCTGTGACGTCGGATGAATGCCTGGCAGGTGAATTAGAGCAGATAAGAGAATTTTTTCCAAACATCGCGCAAGATTCCGAATAGTTCCCCAATATTATAGTGGCGTCGGTATTCGTGGCCGTCTATACGAGTTGGAGCGTTGAATAATGGACAAGCGATCGATATTTGGACTGGAACCCGATCAGTTAGATGAGCTTCTTTCTGCAATCACAGGCGATTTTGACGGGACTGAGTTCGAAAAGGTAAAATCATCTTCACAGGATGATGCCAATCCATCGAAGAAATCCCAATTCGCTGAAATCACAGTTTCTTTACATGGATCTATCGAACAGCCCGGCAGCCAGATCGGGCGATATAAGTTGCTGCGTGTTTTAGGTGAGGGGGGGATGGGAATCGTTTTTCTAGCCGAGCAGAGGCATCCCATCCGACGCCAGGTGGCCTTAAAGGTCATCAAACCGGGCATGGATTCGAAACGTGTTATAGCCAGATTCGAGGCTGAACGTCAGGCTTTGGCTCCATTAGACCATGCGAACATTGCTCATGTTTACGATGCCGGCACTACAGAAACCGGCCGGCCATACTTTGTAATGGAATACGTTAAGGGCGTCCCTCTCACTGAACACTGCGACCGCTATAAGTTGACGATTGAGGAGCGGCTTACGCTCTTCCTGAAAGTCTGCGAGGCCGTTCAGCATGCCCACCAGAAAGGCATCATCCATCGAGATTTGAAACCCTCGAATGTACAGATAGCCATTCAGGGTGAACACGCGGTGCCAATCGTCATAGATTTTGGGGTCGCCAAGGCCGTCAGCCAGTCGTTAACTGAAAAAACTCTGGTAACTGAGCAGGGCCAGTTTATCGGCACTCCTGAGTACATGAGTCCTGAGCAGGCGGAGAAGACCGGCCAGGACGTTGACACACGTACCGATATATACTCGCTTGGCGTGGTTCTTTACGAGCTAATAACCGGAGTGCTGCCGTTCGATCCACAGACGTTGCGTGAAGGCGGATTTGACCATATACGACATGTAATCCGTGAGGAAGATCCGAAAACACCCAGCACCCGGCTAAGCATAGTATCAAGGGACGAATCAACTAAGTTGGCTAAATTGCGTCGCACAGACGCCCGAACACTGGGGCGGCGGTTGCATGGAGACTTGGACTGGATAACGCTAAAGGCGATGGAGAAGGACCGGACTCGCCGTTACCAGACAGCGCATGCTCTGGCCGAGGACATCGAGCGACACCTGAAGCATGAGCCAGTACTGGCCGGACGGCCGGGTACGCTCTACCGATTCCAGAAGCTGGTAAATAGGAACAAAGGTGTCTTTGCCGCAGTCGGTGTCGTCGCTGTGGTCTTGGTGTTAGGTGTGATTGTGAGCACTTGGCAGGCCATTCGCGCGACGCAGGCAAAGCAAGCGGAAAGTCGCCTGCGACAGGAAGCTCAGGCTAATGAACTGGCTATGCGGCGAATCGCCTACGCTTCCGACATGAGCCTGGCGCAGCAGGCGCTGGCGAGGAACGATTTGGGGCATGCCCTCCGGATGCTGGACGCCCATCGACCCGCTCTCGGCGAGGTCGATTTGCGTGATTGGGAGTGGCGCTACCTTTGGCAGGAGTGCCGCTGTGATGCCGTCAGTGAGCTGTGCCGCTATCCGAACTCGGCCTACTCGGTTGCTTACTCCCCCGACGGCAAGGCTCTCACGGTTACCGGCCATATCGGCCACGTTCAAGGATTCGTCGATATCTGGGATGTACCCAACCGCAGACGAATTAAGACAATACAATTGAAGGAAGGCCACCTCGTGGCCTTCTCGCCGCGAGGCGATCTGCTAGCGACCGATGCCGGAAACCATATCCGACTCTGGCGGACTGACACTTGGGATTCTGTCACTGAACGTACTCTCGATGGCAAGGTCGCATTCCTCAAGTTTTCGCCTGACGGAAGCCGACTGGCTGGGATGATCATTCCGGATGAAATCATCGTATGGGAACTTGACCAATGGAGCGTTGTCTGTCAAATCCATGACGTCAAGTTTAATTGGTGGAGCGGTGTGCTGGACTTTTCGACTGATAGCACGGCCATTGTCATTGGTGTTGCCGATGGTCACCTTCAAGTGGTGGACCTCACCAGTGGAAAGACGAGGTTCAACATTCCGCAGGCCCACCCTGAATCCATAATGTCTGTAGCGTGGTCTCCGGATGGTTCCATCATTGCCAGTGGAAGCGGTTGGTTAGGTGGTCCGATCCGACTTTGGGAGGCCGCCTCTGGCAAAGAATTGGAGCCACTCGAAGGACACACCTCTTATATCTCCGAACTGATCTTCTCGAAGGATGGTCAGCGGTTGTATTCAGCCAGCGGTGACCAAACTATCCGAATCTGGGATATAGGGCAACACCAGTGTTTGGCCACCCTTCGTGGCAGCAGAAATGAAGTCTATGGACTGGCGCTTTCACCGGACGGTACCACGCTGGCGAGCGCCTGTAAGGATGGTGTTGTTTCCTTCTGGAGTGCTATACCTCGCTCCGAAGAGGAACAGCCCAGACTAATCCGGCTGGGTGGATACGCCTGGCCTGCCTTCGCTCCGGATGGCCGCATATTGGCAGTGCCTCGCAGGGGGATCGTCAGCCTGTTCGATTTGAGCACTCTTAGAGAAATCGAACAACTGCACGAGCTGGGCACTGACGTTTCGATACTCGCATATTCACCGTACGGAACCCTGTTGGTAAGTTGAAACATGGATGGAACAATCCGTGTGTGGTCCTGTGCCGGGCGACGTCTGCTGAAAGAGCGGCACGAACACCAGAAAATGGTACATTCGTTCCACTTCCAGCCAGATGGCAAGCACTTGCTTTCTCTTGACGATGGTGGAAAGGCTATCTGGTGGGATACTCTCACGTGGCAAGTCAGCCGAACCTTCACGATGGAACTTTCTGATAGGGATCGTTTCTCGCAACCGGTGGCTGTTTCACCGGATGGCAACCTCCTGGCGGTTATTACAAAAGAGGAGACTATGCACTGGCTCAACGCCGAAACGGGAGAACTCATAAAAACTACATCACGTCCACCGGGCCCCCTGTCTCAGAGAGCTAAGGTCGCCTTCTCCGGTGACGGCTCGAAGGTCGCCAGTGTCTCAGCATACGGTACAGTGGCGCTGTGGGAGCCGTCCTCATTCAAACTGATCGAAGCCTTCAAGGGCCACATGTTAGGTGCCCACGGGGTGGCGTTCTCCACTGATGGCCGGCGGCTGGCCTCCGGAGGTGGAAGCAGCTCCGACGTCATCAAGCTCTGGGATCCTTTAACTCGCCGCGAGCTTTTGACGCTTTCGGGGCAAGGCACCATTGTCGCATCTATAGTCTTTTCACCAGACGGCCGATGGTTGGCCGCTTGCAGCAAGGAGGGCTGGCTCAATCTCTGGTATGCGCCGTCGTTGGAGGAGATTGAAGCAGAGGAAAAAAGGTTGGAGAGCGGATAATCGCCGTGACAGTGACGAGATTTCAAAAACAACCTCGGCGAAGACCAACTGGATACACCAGAATCAATGAAAAACCAGTCTGTATTTTACAAAGAAAAAGGTTATTATGATAAGGCTGAAACTCTGCTTATACAAGCCTTCGAAGGTCGCCGTCTCAAACTCGGTGACACTCACCCACATACATTAGAAACATGGCACAACCTAATCGACCTCTACGAAGCCTGGAACAAGCCGGAAAAGGTTAGCGATGGTTACGGATCAAAAATTTAACAATGCACAAGCAATGGTTTCTATTCTACAAAACATTACTTGAGGCTTAAATGGTTTTCGGTTAGATTTTCTACTTCAAGCACATATCCGGCTGGGACTTCTGCATGACATATCGTCTGACCACCGACTTTCCACCATTTGACTATAACCGGCCCCTGAGGAATTAGAAGCTTCCCTTCACACCAATCCAGGCCAACATCAGCAATCCTTAGGTGAATGACCTTCTTTTGGGTATCGACTGAGTGAACACCAAGCACATCACGGTAGAGACTGTGGGCCACGTGAGAGGCAAAGCCATGGTTACAACTTGCAGTGGCCCCAATATTCTCCCAAAGTGTGCCGGTCTTTTCGGCCATATACAGAAAAAAATCAACAATCTCCTTTTTAATTTGAGCCTGATGACCGTAGCGACTAAGGAGTTCTGTTCGAAGGTAGTTACCAACAAAAGCATTGGCTGGATGAATATCGGGAAAGACGTTTGTTTGCTTGCGTTTGGGGCCAAATTGATTTACAAGTTTATCCCAAAGCTTTTCGTAAGTTTGTGGCGTGGCCACATCGAAAAAGAAAGCAAAGTATTGACAGACCTCGGTCCGGTTCTTTGTGACTTGGAGTTGGCCATCTTTACGAACCGCATTGTCTATAAAATACTCACCATCATAGGACTGTCGGCGAATAACTGAACGTATATGCTCGGCTTGGTCAATGAGGTCAGGTTCGTTATACATTCTACCACCAGCCGCTAATGCCGCAGCATAGAGCATATTGGTTGGATAGCTAACATCTTGAACAAAGCTATTAGCTTGCGACCATTCAACAAAAACCCAGCTTTGAAGTTTCTCCAAAAGCCCATCCTTATTTGTGAACTTCTGGAAGTATTTATAAAGGGCTTCCAACCTGGGTCGCAAGGCAGTAACTAGTTCTCGGTCACCGCTACGAGCCTGATACTCTTCCAATTGGACCACAAACCACATTGCCCAGTTAGGGATAAAAACACCGTCATAATGGTCGGCCGGATAGCACATAGGTAACATTCCTTCCGGTAAGTGTTCAAAAGTTGTGGGAAGTAGGTAGTTCTCGAAGAAGTTCTTCTCGATTGTTGTATTGCCGCAAAGGTCGAATGCTACACGGGATGTAAAGAAGCTATCACATAGTCAGCCAGCACGTTCCCGAGATGGGCAGTCCATGAAGATATCAATAGCATTTTGGCGGAAGGTTTGCCGAGCTGCTTCGAATATTCGAGTTATTCGAGGATCACTGCATGAGAACTTAGCTTCTTCAGTTTCAGAATTCGCGTATTCCCTCAAATATAGATTATGAAACTCACATGTGCCTTTTAGTATATTTAGCTTAAGGTATCGCATCGTATAAGGCTCGAAGGATTCCAGTTGGTATGTGCCCGGTTTCAGTTCGTAGCAAACACTGTTGACGCAGCCGAGACGCTTGAAATCAACATCATCTTTAGTCAGTATTTCGTCGAATGTTAAGTAGAGTTTAGTCGGTTTGAAACATCGGATGGACGCTCCGATGAAACCTGTGAGATTAGTCCCCAAGTCTACTATAGAGGATGTGTTTTCCGAAAGTTCAATATCTTTATTAGGTCGGTATTGTTTATTTACTGTCTCTATGGGAGTTGATTGTATATGCTGCAATTCAATTGATGGGATAACTTCGAGTTCACTTTCTGAATATCCTTTTAGTTTGGACCCGATGTTGACTAATGAACGGTCTTTCCACAATCGCTTAACCTTTACATTACTTTGGAGTTTGCCTTGTGAGACAATCATAAGTGGCTGACGCTTTAGAAAATTAGGATAAGCAATCCTTCGTATCAGTAGTTTTCGCAGAGGTAATGTTAAAAAAGATGTTTTGTTAGATTCTGCTAATGGTTTATCCCACCAGCGATCATCGCTTTGGTTCATTCGATAGTACTCGATAAAAGGACGCTGAAAGCTGTAGCGTTGTACTTTTTGCAGACGATATCTCAAAATAGTGGCTTCAAAATTGATACCCCTGCCAGCTGTCGAAGCCAGTATTCTACCGTTGGAGACGACTTCCGCTTGCAGGAAGGCTGGCTCATCTAGCAGATAGAAGCTATTAACGTTGTATCCAGCCACTTCGATAGCCAAGACATTTTTTTTATTTGTACAATTTTCAAGAGCCCATTCATCGACCCTGTAAAAGCCATGCGGTCCCCTAGCAGGACCATGACCAACAAAGTGACCATTCATGTAAATGCGATAGAGTGATGAAGCAGTAATCCGAAGTACAGGTTCTATTTGTTTCGAGCAATCAAAAACAACCTGAAATCCCACGAAAAGGTTTTTTTCTGTTTCCCGACCAATAGGCCAGATTGGGAGGGTCGAGTCGAAAAAAGGTTCATTCGTACCGGCCAGAGCATTCGATAACGAAGTAAACATGCCCATAATACAGGATATGCAAAGGATTGCTGGGGTTTGGATTAATTTGAAATGATCTTTCATTGTCATGACTTTCTCTACTTCAACATTTTCTATTCTGTCTATATATTATCTTAACTTGGCAGAATGCTATTGTCCCAAATTGCAGACATGGCCGCCCAATCATCGACGAGCATTCAAGGATATACTCAGATGCCGTACACCAGTCATGGGTGGTCGTGTATTTGAATGTAATTACTGCAGCCGACTGAGGTATTCGTATCACTCCTGCTGTAACCGCAGCTGCCCTAAATACCATAAGAGCAGCAACCAGGCATGGCTCCAGGCAAGAGAGAAGGAACTCATGCCGGTACCGTATTATCATGTGATCTTTACGTTGCCGCATGAGCTCAGTGGATTTGTGCGCCTATATCAGCAAGACCTCTACAGTCTGCTCATCAAATCCGCGGCTGATTCTATCATCAAGCTGGCTGCTGATCCCCATTACGTTGGTGGTCAAGTGGGCGTGATGGCGGTTCTGCATACGTGGGGCTCAAATCTTTCGTACTGTACATTGCCTGGTTACTGGTGGAGGTCTATCACCGGATGGACAGACGTGGATATCTGCCAGGGACGACTATCTTGTACCAGTCAATGCCTTATCGAAGTTGTTTCGAGGTATCTTCCCCGCCCGTATTCGAAGGCAATTCAAAGAGATTCACGTGCCGAAATCTATATGTCAAAAAGGCTGGGTCGTCCACTGTAAGCCGGCCGTCCATGGCAGCCGCACCGTCTTTAATTATCTGGCCCGCTACGTTCACTGTGTTGCCATCGCCAACAGCCGAATCCTTTCTGTCGACAATGGTGATCTTACTTTTCGGTATAAGAATTCCAAACGCGGTGCTTATATCAAGACTATGACCGTCGGCGCCTAGGAGTTCATCCGGCGTTTTCTACATCATTCGTTGCCGGCGGGTGTTCACAAAGTTCGCTACTATGGTCTGTGGAGTCCCTCGAATCGTAAGAAACTGTTAGAGTTACAACAGACCTTGATTCA
>SMTZ1_10007188_pt1 | contig 11168 bp, 8 predicted proteins | sample DeeMarSWOR136_30_FD_25667 | JGI IMG/M metagenome (IMG submission 25667)
AAAAACAAGATTAATCCAATGATAAATCCTACTGTGATATTCAAAAAGAAACAAAAAATCGCAGATATTAAAATTATTGGAAGGGTTTTAATCTCAAAATCTTTAAACGCTATTTTACCAAGTAAAAGGGATGTATAAATGAGCATTGCACCCAAAATCGCTTGTGGAAATTCCGAAAAAAGTAATAAAAGCGTCTGAGAAAAAAATAATCCTAGAAAAAGTTCCATTATTCCTTCTAAAATCATTGATCCACCTGTTCTTGCACCGAAAGCGTATTGAGCAGCTAAACCTCCAGAACCATGGCATAGCGGTATGCCCCCCAAAAAAGGACACACAACATTCATAACGCCCATGTTAAGTGCTAATGAGTTAGCATCAATTGCATCCTCCTTATCTGGAAACAAATCTCTAGCTAAAGCCACAGTAGCAATCATCACATTTGTGAGAGTAAGGAATAGTTGAGCGATGCCAGCCAAAAGCATTCCCCAAAATATGTTTTCCCATGTTGGGATTTGAAATTCAAATATCGGTAAACTAAATGAAAGATCTGATATTAAAACAGAACCATAAAAAAACAAAATGAAAAATCCAAGAATCATGAGAATTATTGCAGAAGGGATTTTTTTGCTGTTGATTAATACGACAATAATTGCGATTGATATAAAGCCAAGCAATAAATCTTGACTAAAAAGTGATATTGCAGTCCATCCTAAAATCAAAGATAATCCCAATTGGATACCGCGAACTGTAATGATAGGCACTCTCTTAGTTATTGCGTTTAACTTTTTTGAAAATCCAAGTATCGTCCAAATTACACCCGTTCCAAAGCCGGTTGAAATGACAAGATTGGGGTCCCATTTCCCCGAAATCGCGACAGCTCCAATAGTTTTTTGCGGTTGAACTGGTAAGGGAAGGTTATATCTTATTCCTAAAACAATATTGGTTATTCCCAAACATAAAAAAATACCCGCTGGATTTATTCCTAAAATTGAGATGTAACCAATAATAAAGGGGATTAAAGTACCCCAATCTCCAAAAGATCCCCCAAGTTCTCTAATAGTAAATTTTTTTGCTTTTATTTTCTTTTCTTCCGGAATTGAATTATTATCTAGTTCCAAATTGAACTCAATACTTTTTTTTTTATCCATTTAATATATTTAACTAAGAAAAGCAAATAAAAATAATATCTTTATAACTTGATTAACATCGGGAAATCCTTAGTTTTATCTGTTAAATTTCCATCTCCGTCTTTATATTTTACATTTGTCGTTATACTGAAGTCTCCTGGTTCTAGCGGTTTTACTTGAACTTCCCATTTTATTTCCTCTCCAGATCTTATTGAATATATTTGTTTTTGAGTTGTTCCACGCATGACTTTTAACTCTTCAGGGAAATCCAAATTAATCTCGACTTCAACAGCCTCACCAGTACTTTTATTTGAAACAGTTATCTCCAACGGAAAAGACTGATTAATAATTGGTGGCTTTAGTTGCTTAAAAAACACTCCCAATTGCGGAGGAGGTGAAGAAATCTTTATGGTGTTTACCTTCGTCTTAACGAAAAAAGTAAGAAAATCGTTAATTTGGCATGTTAACAAAATAGGGCCAATAAAAGAGTTTAAATCGGGATAATTTGGTACTGATATTAGTTCACAGGTTGTTTTACCTCCTGATCGTAATTCAATCGGCAGCTTTGGCTTTTTAATTACGCTTAAATTATCTGATTGAGCAACTCCCATATTAATAAAAGATATTTTTTCAATTTTATAATCCAAAAATTTGCTTTCTGATATATCAACAAGTTTTTCAGTATTAATATGGAGTGAAAATTCTATTTTTTCGTCAGATGTATATTCCTTTCTTTTAAAATTAAATTTCGTCTCCATTAATATATGTGATTTTGCTAAAACTAGCGCATATTTTATTAAAATACCTTCGGAAGGTCTAAACTTGAATTTCTCAAAGTCTTCTTCGATCACTTTTAAATAATTTTCTTTCCTATCCCTTATGGCAATTGTGATGTTTTTAATTAACTGCACCAGCAAGTTTTCTTTAAAAGTAAATCCATCTACTTGTCTCTTCGCAGATTTTAAATAATTTATTCCCTCGTCTTGACGCCCCAATAAAAATAAGCACAAATAAGAAAAGCAAGCAGTAACTATAGCTACAAAATCCCTATTCTTATCTTCCTTTCCCATTAACGCGTATTTCGACGCTAACTTAAAATATCTTCGTGCTTTACTAATATCGTTAAGCATTATGCAAACATCCGCTGCTTGCCTTTGGTATTCTGCCATATTATCATAGTCGTTAATAAATCCAAATGCTTTACTTGCCCGAACGAGTGCTTCTTCAGCAGCCTTATATTGTTCCGCTTGCTTTAACTCTTCCCCAGACTTAACAAATAATTTCGCGGCTTTCTTGAAGTTTTTAATTTCGTAATATCTATCTGCTTTATTGAAGTTCTTCTTAGCAGAGTCAATTAAAGATTGCTGATCCTTTTCTTTCATACTTATTTTGTGGGGACTGAGTGAATTATTAAAGAATAATAATATCTGGCTTTTTAATGTTATAAAAAAATGATTTCATTATTGCTTATTTTGACCGCTCTTTATTCTCCTCTCTTAATTACGCCCTCAAACGATTGAAATTGTCTAAAAATTAGAGGATCTCCTTCTATTTTTGCGAAAACATTAACTGGTGATACTGTTCTTGGTTTATCTCCTTTACTTACCGGAGTTGGTCCAAATAATATACAAAAGCCTGTTCCTTGAATCCAATACGCAACATCGCCCACCTCACAATCTTCTTGCGCGTTTTCTTCTCCTATCTCAACCGGAATTGTTCCATATAGTTCCTCACCCCATCTAGCCAAAGATAATTTCAAGGGTAAAGCATCCCAAATCGCCTGACATGTTTTTGGATTTTTATCCAATAATAATCTCGCTTTGACTTCCCCTATTTTCTCGTTCTCAATAATGATTTCCTTCATGGTCTAACACCCAATATTCAACTATTGATTAATTAGTATTTCTTTGTTTAAAACATTATTAAATATAATTTAATTTAATTGTTATATTAATTCTTGTGATATTAAAGGTAAGATTTCATGGAAATCGATAACAACAAACATCACGATGACGAAAAGTTTGCTTTTAAGATTGAAAAATCCAAGAAATTGGTTTTCCTCGGTGTTTTTCAAATAGTTTGTGCTTGTATTTTTTCTTTGATACTTTATCTTTTTTTTGAATTATTTGGTGGAGAATTCGTGGTAATAGCAGAAAATCTGTGGATTTTATTAGTTTTTGCAACTATTCTCGTTGGTTCTGCAATTTACTCGACTGTAATTATCATTCTTTCGCGAAAATCTGGAAGAATTATTGGAGTTCAATTGAAAAGCGTTAATACTAAGACGGGTTGGATATTGGGGTGGTCAATATGGAACATGTTTCTTGGTGTTGTATTAATCGTAGTATTTGTAGTGCTTTACATATTAGTTGCTGATGTTCTTACAGGGACATTGTTTCTTCTAGTATTCGTTTTGGCTCTTCCCTTTATTGGTTATGGGGTTCTGTTCATTTACAGTAGTCTTAGAATATTTATAAATAAAATTAAACGCAAGGTCAATTTAAAAATTATTGACGGCTTAACGGAGGCCAGCATATCTATTATATTTCTTATCAGTTCATTTGGCTTAACCATTGCGTTTTACAATCCGCAATGGAGTGTCGGCGTACAGCGTCAAAGGCTTTTCGTTCTTGGAGAACAAGAAGGTCGAGGGTATAGAATTCCCGCCATGTTAGCGTTGCCCGGAGATGTTGTTCTCGCTTTTTCTGAATCGCGAGTGGACGCTATGTTAGACTGGGGCGATATAGACCTCGTCATGAAGCGAAGTACTGATGGTGGTAAGACTTGGGGGTCTATCCAGGTATTGCGAAACGAGGAAATCCATACAGCGGGAAATCCTTGCCCAGTTTATGATCGACATACCAATACAGTTTGGTTGCCTTATTGCGTAGATAATAAAAAAGTATTTGTGATGAGTAGTGCAGATCTTGGCTTAACTTGGTCAGAGCCCCGGGAAATAACAGAAGAATTAGATTTGGGACTTTCAGGATCCACTAGTCAACTAGATATGGAATACGGGACTGGTCCCGGTTGCGGGATCCAATTAGATTCTGGTCGACTCGCAATACCATCGTATTATTTTGATGGTCGAGGATCTCACATAGTGTATAGCGACGATCATGGGATGACGTGGAAAAAGGGAGAAAATTTGAATTACGGCGGTGAGTGTCAAGCCTTTGAAGCTGTTAATGGTTCGCTCTGTATAAACTGTCGAACAAGGGACGGATATAGATATGTAGCTTGGAGCAACGATGAGGGTGAAACATGGGAGCCCGGGTATCTCGATAAAGAATTCACAGATCCAGGTTGCATGGCTTCGTTTTATAGGTTTACAAAAACGCCCAAAAGCCGGGTGCTCTTTTCAAATCCCGATCGCTTATCTCGGGGCCATCTGACAATTAGAATGAGTTATGACGAAGGAAATAGCTGGCCTGTATCAAAACTTGTATATGAAGGACCTTCAGCGTATTCACAAATTGTGGTGCTGGAAAATAATTCCCTTTGCGTACTTTTCGAGACCGGAAGGTACGATTACCGTGAATCAATTACATTCGTTACAGTGGACCTTACTTGGCTAACAAATGGTCAAGATCAATTGTAATAAGATAGAAAACCACTCTTTATTTATCTTCATTTACCACTAAGGATTCTTCGTCAATTTCGTGAATAACATTCACTGGTTTTGAGTCGTCAATGGGCGTCTCACAAACCCAACAAGCGTTCTCTGAGCTACTTAAGGCACCAGCACATCTACTACAGTATAATGCGTCGCAATCTGGGCAAAGATATATCGAGCGGGATAATTTCTCTTTACAGACTAAACAGATTTTTTTCTCTTTAGAAACAGAGACTTCCTCTTCGGTTAGCTTTCTACGCTTTGTAAAAATTCTCAGGATATCTTGGCTTTCATCAATTTGTTCTTGAATGGCTTCTTGAGACTTTGTAGTTTTTATAACATTAAATAAAGCAAATACAGATAAAAAAGCAAAGAGAAAAAACCCAAAAAGAAACGCTAAGAAGTACCAAAAATCGATTCCCAATGAGATTAATAAGGTTAAACAAAGGATTGATACGAATATACATGCGACAAGAAAGATAATCCATTTTTTTAACGGTCGAGAGTAAAATTCTGGAGAAATAAACGCAGGAGAGATAATGAAAAGCGCACCAGCCATATAAAAAATTGGAGTTATAATTAAAGGCATAGATAAGCTCATCGTCTCATCAACTGCCATTGCGTAAAAAAAAGACCCCACTAATAATAACATTCCACCTGTTATCATTAACCCCGAAACGGTTTGAAATTCAAAACTGGAGCTTCTACCAAACCACAATAAGATCGCTATATATAAAAACATATATGTAGGCACTAAAATAAAAACAAACATAACATCAATAAACGGCAAGACTATAGAAAGCGCGCTACAGCACGTTAATATGTATTTAGTACGCTTTATAACTAATTCGACTGTAAAAAAAAGAAAAGTCATTCCTATTAGAAAACTGGAGTTTCCAAACATCAACATTATGAAAGCGATTTCTGAAGGATTATTTTTATCGGCGTAATAAAAATGACCGTCTCGATTTCCGCCAATTAAATAAAAATCACTAACGAAATAGAAAATCCTCGTAAAAGCTAATCCCAAGAAAAAAGAAGCAAATCCCATCATTACCCTCTTTTCAGTTATCATTTCGACCTTGAAACTACGAAAAAAATAATATAGGTTGCATAGTAGCAATATAACTATCGCTATTAACCATAAAGTGCGCTCTAAAGGCTCAAAAATTAATATTTCTGCTATATCAGCCCACCAAAAAAGCACTAACTATTTATAAACATTATTATATTAAAAAAAAATACGATATGAGAAATAATAAATATTATTATCCGAACCCTATTGCAATAGGTAGTCGTAAAACGACTCAAATTTTCTCGTTTTATTCATCCTAGTCGGTTTTAGTTTTGTTGAGGGGATTTTTACCAAGTTTCTTTATCGCATCTGTGGCTTTTATTGCGGTTTTTTGAAATTTGTCTCCTTCGGCAGAAGTACAATACTCCATTACGACTCGTTCTGGATTAATTCCGCTAGTTTTCAAAATTTCCCTAACATATTCAACATTCTTAAGCGCAACTTTATTTCCCGTCTCGTAATCGCATTCACCCGGATATCATCCAACAACTAAAACGCCATCTGCGCCATTTCCAATCGCTCTCATCATTAAACTCGGTGTGACCCTTCCAGTACAATTCACTCTTATCGGTCGAAGTGTTGGCGGATATTGCGCTCGTATGATTCCTGCCATGTCTGCTGCCCCATAACCTCATTTCATGCACAGAAAAGATAATATTTTATAATCGTCCATCTCTTTATGTCGCCTCCTCTTCTTGTTCTCTTAATAATGCGTCAATTTGGTCCTCGTATTGCTTTTCTCTGTAATATTTTAGCGTTATTGCTTCGCTTGGACAGTTTGAAAGGCAGGATCCACAACCTCTACAAGTAATTTCATCAACTTCAGCGCCGTCTTTGGACATTTTAATTGCATTGTAAGGGCAATTTAAGATGCATAATTCGCATTTGCTACACTTTTCTTTATCCACATCGGCAATAATTAAGTTAATTTTAAATTTACCTCGTTTCATCAAATTAGATGCAGCTGCTGCGGCGCCTCCCGCTTGCATTATTGATTCTGCAATCGATTTTGGACCTTGAGCAACGCCAGCAAGTGAAATTCCTGGAATCTTTGTAGTTATCGGATCTAATCGAGCGTGAGTCTCCTTGAAAAATCCATCCGGAGTGACTTCGAGTTTTATAATATTCTTCAATACATCAACACCATAGGTAGGAACCATTGCTGCAGAAAGAACAATTAAATCGTACTCCTTTTCCCGAACACCCAACGACTCTCTTAGCGTATCCTGCACTTTTACTGATAGATTTTTAGTCTTGGGGTCTTCTTCGACGCGCGATATATTACTTCTTAAATACTTCACTCCTTCCTTCCTCGAAGATGTGTAATATTCTTCGTAATATTTTCCCGCTGCCCGCATATCCATGTAAGCAACATCAACTTCGGTGTCTGGATAATGTTGTTTAATTAATTTTGAATTCTTTATGCTAATCATACAGCATACTCCGCTTGAGCAATAGGCGTTTCTATTTAAGTCTCTCGAACCTACGCATTGAATGAAAAGTATTTTTTTAGGCTCTTTTGCGTCCGACGGTCTCACTAAGTGCCCACCAGTTGGTCCATTTGGAGCTAAAATACGCTCAAGTTGTAATTGAGTAATGACATTATCGTATTGATTATAACCCAAGTATCCATCTTCGGGTATGTATTCGTCCCACCCCGTCGAAATGATAATTGTTCCAACCTTGAAACGCATTTTCTCTTCCTTTTGATCGAAGTCTATGGCTTCTAACTCGCACGCTTTTTGACATAATTGACATTTAATGCACTTAGTCATATCAATTTGCGCTATTGAAGGTACTGCTTGGGCAAAACTAATGTATATCGCTGGCCTTGAATTTAAAAATTGGTTGAATTCGTTATGACCATGAGCGGGACATACATCCATACAAGCACCGCACCCGTTGCAAACATCTTTTACATACCTTGGTCTTTGAGTTATTTCAACGTTGAAATTCCCAACATATCCAGAAATTCCAGTAACCTCCGCGTAGGTAATTAAATTAATATTTTCATTTCGGGCCACATCAAGCATGATAGGCCCTAAAATTCAGATGCTACAATCGTCCGTTGGATATGTTCTGTCAAGCATCGCCATCTTTCCACCAATAGTTGGTTCTTTTTCAACTAAAAACACCTCGTAATCTTGATTTGCGAGATCGTTAGCTGCTTTTAATCCCGCTACTCCTCCACCAACAACTAGCGCTTTATCAAGAACATCGACTTCTCTTACTTGAATCTGTTCAAGCCCCGCAGCTCTAATCACTGCAGAACGGAGCAAATCTTTAGCCACATTTAATGCGCCTTCCGGATCGTACATGTGTACGAACGATACATGTTCTCTAAGGTTGCAGAATTCTAAATACGATGGATCTACCAACATACCTTCTAATACTTTTTTAAACACTGGTTCGTGTGTAATTGGTGTGCAAGCGCATACCACCAATCTATTACAATTTGCTTCTTCCATATTCTCTTTAATAAATACCGCTCCACCCTCGGTGCATAAACTTAAATAATTCTTCGAATCGACAACTTTAGGGAGCGTCTTAGCGTATTCCACTAGCGTATCTGTATCGATATAACCTCCTATATTTATCCCTCAACGACATATAGCTACGAAAATCCTAATCTCTTCAGTTTCCATTCCAATGACCCATATTTTTTTTCCTTTTTTCGATAAACCCTCTTTTTTTTCAATTTTTGATAAATTATTACTAAACAAGAAATAAATAAATTTAATTTTATAGATTTATCTGTAAAGTTATATATAATTTTAAAAAATTTCTTATTAAAACTAGATACTCAAATTTATTGCCATGCTTTTTCAATACGATCAAAATAACGGAACCAATGGCTTCGATCCGTCTGAATTACCAATAGATCTCTTTTGGGCTCTCATAATTATCGCGATTGCGTCTGTGTCTGGGATTTTTTTATTGAAACTCGGCTTGCGCATAGTAAAAGCTGAAAAAAGAACAAAACTTAAAACCGTGGCGTTTTATTACCTTTTTTTACTTGGAACTATTTTCATAATAAACGCGCAAAATTTTTTTATGGGAATGGAAGGTGGACCGGATTTTTTTTTTATATTCTTTTTCGGGGGTTTATCGCTTTTCATTACAACTAATATGGCAAACATAATTTTCGATCTCGGAATTAAAAAAGCGATCGTTGTTTCTATTTTTATCGTTATCCCGATCTCTATTGCGATGAGTATTTTAATGCAAACGATTGGAAGTATGATGGGTGGCCCTCCACCAGATTCATATGGTCCAAGTATTTCATTACTTCAAAGCTTCGTTTAATTCATTGCGCATGTCTGAAGCAGCTTGGCTCGCTGCCTTTTCAAAATCGTTTGCAGGATATTTTACTGAATACGGTTTCGTTTGATACGCGAAAATAATGCCACGAGACGAGTTTACAATCGCTCCCAATCCATCTTCGTTAATTCCATTGATGATATCTTGCGCAGTAGCTCCTTGCGCCCCATAACCTGGAATTAGTAAAAAGCACTTGTCTAAAATTTTTCGGATTGATTTCATTTGTTCGGGAAATGTCGCACCAACTACAGCTCCAAACGAGCTATAACCATTTGATCCTATCAATTTACGGCCCCATTCTTTTACCAAACGAGCCATCTGCACAAAATTTCGTTCTAAAATAACACTTTTATCCTTTAAATCTTCTATTTTTACTGAAATTTGGTCGTTTTTGATATCTTCCAACCTGACAGAAAATAAATCTTGAAATTCTGCAGAGCTTGGATTGGAATTTTTTACTTGTGTGAAGAAACCCTTATTTTTATAAGAAAGGAATGGCTCTACGCCATCGGTTCCGAAATAAGAATTAATAGTAATTGCATCTGCTTTATAATTTTCGAACAAATCTCTTGCATAAGCTTTGCTCGTACTCCCAATATCTCCTCTTTTTGCGTCCAAAATAGACAAAGAATCGTTCTTTTTTATATAATTAATCGTATCTTTTAACGCAGATAGAGCGTAATATTGCTCGTAAAACGCAATATTAGGTTTGTATATCGGAGTGAATTCGCAAGTAGCGTCTATTATTCTTTTATTGAATTCAAATATCGCTTCGTTATTATCTTTTGTCTCGTCAATTAAAAACTGCGGAATACTATTCTTTTCTTCTTTACTCGGGAGGCGCGGGTCCAATCCGATGCAAATTATGGATTTCTTTTCTTTTATTTGCGAAATTAAATTATCCGCGAAATTATTCACTTATTAAACATCTCGTTTAATTTTTTTATTAAATCGGTAAATGGTAAGCTTTCTTGGGAATTATCATCTAAATTTTTAATAGTAATTGTTTTATCTTTCTGTTCGTCTGGTCCTAGGATTAACACAACCTTACATTTCAAACTGTTAGCCTTTTTTAATTGCGCACCGATCTTTCCACACGAGTAATCAACATAGCAATTAAAACCACTTTCTCTCAAACCTTGTGCCATTTCTACGCTTAAAGGTGCCAATTCTTTGCTGAATGTGGTGATATAAATTACATTTGAAGCGTCTAATTCCTTTATCCCTTTTGGAATTAAATCGTACGATTTTAAAAAGAGTTTCAATGGTAAAAGCCCCATTCCAAATCCAATACCCGAAATCTGTTCGCTAGAAAATAAAGATAGCAAATCGTCGTATCGTCCGCCTCCAAATAACGCCCGCCTATTTTTTTCTCCGGTGTCAAAAACCTCAAATACAGTACCAGTGTAGTAATCCAATCCACGCACAACACCTGCTGAAAAAGTGCAAAAATCGTCTAAATTTGTTTGGTTCAATAACTCCTGCAATTTCTTTATTTCTAAATATCCCTGAGATTTAAAAAATTCTTTCGGTACATTATCGTATGGTAAGTTTTCAATGTCGTAAATTTCGTTTAATTGCGTAAGATTATCCACTAATTTCTCGTCTTTAAAATTATCAAATAAGTATTCTCTATATTCCTTCTCCTCTAATTTATCTGACTTATCCAGAGCTTTATATACTTTTTCGAATAAATTATTAGGTATTTTTAAAATATATGTGCAAATAGCGTCAATCAGCCTTCTGTTATTATAATAGATTTGAAATTGCTTATTAGTTGCTCCAAATGCCGTTAAGATGTCAGTTGTAATATTGAATATCTCGACTTCGGCTAATAAATCGTTCTCTCCCAATATATCAAAATTAACTTGTTTGAACTCCCTTGCTCTCCCGCGTTGGGGGCGTTCATATCGATAACATATAGGTATACTAAACCAGCGTACAGGTTTCTTCATTTCCTGACCTTTTGCTGAAAGCATACGGGCCAATGAAGGCGTTAATTCTGGTCTCAAAATTAACCTCTCTCCTT
>SMTZ1_10007189_pt1 | contig 11168 bp, 2 predicted proteins | sample DeeMarSWOR136_30_FD_25667 | JGI IMG/M metagenome (IMG submission 25667)
GACGCTATTGAATTTTCTAACGTTAAAAATGGAGGGATATATAATACAAATTGTTCTAATGTTGATAGGGGAATTGTTTTAATTGATAGTAATAAGAGTACAATATCAGAAAATTATATATATCATAACTGGGATTATGGAATCTACTTAGATAATAGTCACCATAATTTATTATTTAATAATTCTGTTCTATCTGCTAAGTATTGTAAGGGTGCTTACATTTCGGGTAATAGTAATTTCTTTATCCAAAATCATATCAACAATTCCTATTATGACGGTATGATCCTAATGGGAGATAATAATACAATTATGGATAATGTTTTAAAGAATAACCGTTATTCAGGTATTGATATTGGGTGGAATTATAACAATAATACTATTTCAAATAATGTATTAAAGTATAATTCTTTGGGAATTGATTTAGGAGGAAATAATGATAACAAAGTTAATGGTAATTTTTTTAAAGATAATAATGAAGGAATTAGAATATCAGGGAGTGTTAATCTTTCTATAATAGGAAATACATTTAGAAATAGTACAATTTTTATTACTTATGGGGAAAATCTGACATTCACTAATAATCACTTATCTGATTGTGGTTTTTGTCTACCAGATTTCTATTCACCTACTTGGAATGTTGATTCCTCAAACTTGATAAACAACAGACAGTTTTATGTTTATGATAGTCAGACTGGACTTCTACCAGATGATTTTCTTAATGCGGGACAAGTTATATTATTTAATTGCAATGATTCTTCAGCTACAAACTTAAATCTATCTCATACCTATTTAGGGCTTAAACTAATAAACTCTCACAGGAATAAATTCAGTAATATTGATGCATCTTATAATCAAAATAATGGAATTCAATTAGATCACTGTAATCACATTAAAATTTCCGATAGTTACATTAACCATAATTTTCTTAAAGGAATATATGTAGAAGGCGGCAACAATAGTGTTTTTGAAAGAAGTCAAATAAACAACAATTCTATGGGAATTCTAATCGAATACGGAATGATAGGACCCTGGACAATTGATTACGCGACAAATAATAGCATAATTGGCAATATTATATCAGATAATCATCTTCTCGGTGTACAATTAGTATTGTGTAAAAATCACTTAGTTAAAAATAACGTAATAAATAATAATCTTAAATATGGAGTGTGTTTGACAAGTGGATCCAATCATACTATATGCGGAAATACTGCTAATGGACATAAAACGATTATATATGGTGAGCATAGCATGAGTTGGACTCCTGATCAAGCTGGTATATATTTGGATAATTCCCATTTCAATAACATATCTAATAATATATTAAATGATAATGAGCTTGGCGTACGACTTTATGAAAGCAATAATAGCCTTATAATCGGTAATTCAGGTGAAGCAGTGTGGAGCAGTGTTGTTCAGCTATTTTTCAATTGCTATAATAATACTATATCTGAAAATTATGGTACAGGGGCATTTAATGGAATTGAATTGTATAAAAGTGATTTTAATATTGTTTTTGATAATAAATTTGCAAATATGCATATGGAAGGGATAAATGTGGAGTATAGTAATCATAATAAAATTCACCATAATGAAATAGTTGGTAAATATTATATTGGAGTATACTTGTTTCATAGTAATTATAATAATATATCATACAACGAAATTACATCATGTTATGATTGTTTTCGTGAATATGGAAGTTGTCTCGGAAATATTTTTGAAAATAATATCTGTCACGAAATTAGCTGCGGACCTGATATTTCTTCTTATATTATTCATATTGTTATTATTATTGTTAGTGTTGTTGGTGTTGTATTCACGTTATATCTAATAATTACCAGAAGAAAAAAGAAAAGAATTAGCAAGGAAATCTGAAATAAACTTATTTTTTTTTTAATTTATTTTGTTTTTATTAACCGTTTTCTCCTTACATGTCTAATACTTAAAGTAATTGAAATTACAGCACCCAAACCTCCTAATGCTGAAACTGTAAAAATTAATGTTGGATTAATCTCTTGAGGTTTTTTAAATCTAAAGAATTCGTCGCTAAAATCAGAAATAGACTCATCTTCATAAGCACTTATTTTGATTTTATATCGCGCTGAATAATCAATACCACTGGCTTTATATAAGTATCTTCCATCATTTGGGGTTCTAGATGCTATTGTCTTAAAATATTTCCCATTTTCATATAGTTCAATTTTTACAAATGATGTATTACCAGTTGCAATCCATTGAATATCATAATAACCACCTACAGACCACACATCACTCACATTTGGGTAAACAACAGTAATAGTTTTTATGATATATATTTGAAAATCATCGCTTATATCATAAATGTGAAAATAATCTGACGAATAAATTTTAATTCTCCAACTCATTGATGGAACTATATTCAGTGGTAAAAACCATAGATAAGATCCGTTGTTAGATATCTCATTTATACTATAAATTAAATCTAATCCATTATACATTTCAATATTTACTTTTTCAATATCTCCTGTCCATGTCCAGTTGATAAAGTAATCATTCGGAGCGCCCCAATGTCTGAATCCTTTTGGATATCTTACTTTTATAGACTTTTCTGAATAAATTTCGAAATGATCACTAAAACCATTGATTGATGGATTTTTTGAATCTTTTATTTTTATACTCCACTCATGTCCAGGTTTAGGATCATATGGTATGAACCATAGATAGATTCCATCATTGGGAGTATTATTTACAATAGATAACTTAAATTCTATTCCATCATATAATTCAATGTCAACGTTTTGTACAAAGATCCTTCCTGAAGTTTCCCAAGTGATAAATTCGCTACTATCAGCCTTCCAAGCAGAGGCGCTATGAGGTGTTACTACCCATAAATCAGGTACCGTATATATCTCAAATTCTTCGCTGAATGCGAATATAGAAGTATTACTAGAATCTATAATTTTTATTCGGTAGTCATCATCAGCAATAGTTGCATTAGGAATTTCCCAATATTTTGCTTGATCATTTTTAGTGTCAATAACAATAGTTAACTGAAAAATACCTCCTTTCCATAATTCAATAATTAAGTTAATTATTTTACCTGTAGTTTCCCAAGTAATATATTGACCAGTTCCTCTTTCCCATAAAGTTTCACTAGTGGGAGTCGTGACTGTGATACTTTTAGAATTACTAATTTTTAGTGTAGAATATGAATGGGTTTCAGTTCTACTACCAATATTTTGAATATTGAAAGAAAAATAAATATAATTTGAACAAAAACCTAACAAGATTATTCCTATAATGAATACTCTATAATTCGAGGATTTCAATTTCAAGTATGTTAATTAGTTAAGTATAATTTAAATTTAAGATAGACTTACATTTAAGTCTATTTTAATGTGTACTCTTTTATACAAATAAGTTTAAATTTAATCCAAACAATTTTGTATATCAAATCACTAATAATTTATTGAATTTAATCCAATCAATTAAGAAACAATGTAAAAATGTATTTATCGCTCTTATAACTTAATTCTTAATAAACAATTTTGAATAGAAATGCCAAAACCAAGAAAAAAATTGTTATTTCAAAGATTAAAAGAGAAATTAAGTAGAAAAGCAATTTTAGCCATGATCCTAATAGGGCTGGGGGTGAGTTTAATCCCTATCGGCTTTTTTCTAAGCTCAGAAGTAGAAAAATTAGATGAAAATAAATTAGTAAGAGAAAATTTCTCAACAATATTACTCGAAGTAAAAGACGATTTAGAATCTGAATTTAGTGAACTCTTAGATGAAATGAGTAATGATCCATTAGAAGGATTTATAATGGATCTTATGCCTACTCCTGAAGATATTTTTTTATCAGAATGGTCTAATGATAAATTTCCAGATGTATTAATTCCATTGATAGGATCTTATATTGAATCAATAGGTACAGAAAGAGTAGGTGATATTAATTTAGATAATGAACCCCCCGAAGCAGATTTAAATATTTCTTCTATTAGAAATCCTTCAGAACTATCAATGCAACAATGTCATGCATTATGGGATCCTTTTAATTTATTTTCATTAACATCTGGATTACCAGTTATTTGGTTTGATTTGATCGATGGAAATATTGAGAATAGATCTCTTTTAATGACTAACTTTAATCTTACAGAAAGTCAAATTGATACTATAATTCAATGGATAATTAATAGCCAAGATGGATGGATGAGAACAAAAATTCATTCAATAATTGAATTCCTCAATCCCATAATCCTTTTTGGTTTAGTGGGAGGAGGAATTGCCCTAATTAGTGTGAGTTCTTTATTATTAAGATCAGAATTAAAAAAAGTAAAAAGAAATTAATTCAGATATATTTTAGGTATCAAAATTTGGTGTAGATTGTGAAAAAAAATACAATTGTTAGAGTAAAAGCACTAATATTCATCTTTTTAATTATTTTGACTAATTATATTCAAATAATGTTCTTAACATTAGGGAGTGTTAGGATTATAGACTTTAGGTGTGATGCTGAATTTAAAGGTAATAAGACATACGAAACTGACGTCAATACGACTGTTAATTTTATATATGATGCAGAAGATTACTTGGATGCTTATGTTAATTTTGGTGATGGAACTGGTAAAGCATATCTAAACTTAACATCAAGATTTTCACATACTTATACTATGGAAGGTATTTATAATGTTACTTTATGGGTCGTAGGTCCCGGAGGGTGGGTTACAGAATCATTAACCCTAGATATACTTAATAGACCCCCAGAATTTGATATTGGCTATACTTCTGTAGAATATCATGAAGCTACATTCGCTTTTGAAGATCACCAAGTTGGAGATTTACCAAATGGTTGGTCGATTTACAACAATGACTTCGATTTTTATTTAGATAATGGAACTAATCTTTATGCTGGGACTACATTAGAAGGGGGTGTAAATAATCTAACTATTGAAGACCAAAAGGGTTGGATAATTCAATCTGAATTAATTAATCCACGTTATAGATTTATCTCTTTAGAACTCGATTTTGATGAAATAGAAAATCATTATTTAACACCGGGTTATTACGAACTTTATTTCTCTGCAAATGAAACAATGAATTTATTATGTTATAATCCAAAATTGGGAGAAAACGAAATTCTATATAGTGGAACTTATACTCAAAGTGAGGTAATCTATATTGCAGATCCTGATACTATTGAATTATTCACAAATTTTTATGTTGAGGGAGGTGCAATCGATCCTGAAATTATTGAAATTGATTGGTTTAAACTTGTTAGAGTTGATAAGGGGGTCAAAATCATTAAAGATCAATATGATCATGGGAATGTTATAGAGATGAATTTTGGATCTTCATCCCAATTTTGCGGCATTCAAAATGATTTTTCATCATTAACATCTGGTGCTATTGAATTCTGGTATAAAACAAATGATACTAAAATGGGTGGGAGGATTTTTTCAATTACAGAGAAGTTCGGTATAGTTCAATGCGACAATGACTGGTATGTTAATGATATCCCTATGTCAAATCCCGTATACTCTGATTTTCCACTTCCTCAGAACAATACATGGTATCATGTTAGAATTGAATGGCAAGGATTAGGATTTTGGGTATATAAAGTATATATTAATAATTATCCCTCAAAAGTAGATTTTAATATGCTTTATGATGATATTAGTTCTATCAATTTTGAAACAAATGGAACAATATATATTGATGCAATTGGATTTTCGTGGGATCCTGATTATTCTATTGGAGACAATTTTAGATCCATCTATCCTGCTCATTTATATGAGGATTTAGAGATTAAATTTAGTGTAATTAATCTAATTGAATCTGAAATTGATAAAAATGGTTTTAGCTATAACTCTGAAGAAGATATAAAAGAAAATTTTCAATATTTCTGGGATTTTGGAGATGGTAATTACTCGTATAAAGAATCTCCAACCCACAAATTTGAAAATGCGGGTGAATATCCTGTAAGATTAACATTAATTGATGATCAAGGTGCTATGTCAACAGTAGTTAGTGAGTTTAAAATAGAAAATAAAAAACCTCAATCATCAATTTTGTATGGGTTGAATTATGATGCGACATACGATTTCAAATTTGACATTTCTGATGCTCCACCACCAAGTTGGTATACACATGGCAATATCAAAGTTATTGATTTCAGAGATGAGTTTTCTAAAGTTGTAGAAATTGATAATACTCAGGGTGGATATGGAATGATAAGAATTCCTGAGCCAAAATTAGGCTATAATGGGTCAATTGAATTTTGGGTTTACTTTACTGATATCAATGAGGATGAATTTTTCTTCTGGACTGATAAGTTAAATTTTAGTGATCAAAATCCCTTTTGCATAAAAAACTCGACAAGATTTGGGTTTTTGAATGGCAAATGGATGTATTATTATCATTACTTGGATGCTCAAAATCATGATAAATATGCATATGCTGAAATATCTGAATTAGAATTACCTAAAAACAATAAATGGACCCATATCAGATTCGATTACTGCTGGTCTGATAATGTAAAATACAAAGGGTTATCTGGTAAGCAATGGAGGTTGTTTATAAATGGAAATGCCTCTAATGTTTATGATGGTGTTGGAGATGATTTTAATAGAAAAGGTTTTGATATTAAATCAGGATCTCATATTTACTTAGAATCTATAGGATTTACAACTGATCTTGAATATAATCTTGGAGCTAACAATCCCCCTAGAGAAAAGTCTTACTTTGGAACATGGGATTTTAGGTATTATCCAATAGGACCCATTCCTTATGATGAATCAATAAAATCAACGGTATTAGGACCATGGATGTTTGGTTCATATAATTTTGAGAAAATTGCAGATAATTGCTCCTGTAATATTATTCCTGAAATTGAAGGACATAAAAAGGTTCTTGAGCTTAATGATAATAATGAAGAAGATTATGTTTTTGCTTCTTTATTTGATTTTGCAGAATCAAAATATGGAACTATTGAGTTTTGGTTAAGAACAACTGATACTTTTCAAGGGCTTATTATGGCTTTAGGTTATGAAGTGTTTGATAGCGGAATTTGGCTTGGGTCAAATGGGAGTTGGTGGCATAAAGATGGAAATGAAGAAGTTGAGATTACAGATATCCCAACCATGCAAAACAATACTTGGCATCATATACGTGTAGATTTTGAATGTAGAAAAAATGGTGGTTATCTTGGTCTAAATGAAGGAGAATTTCTTTTTTGGGTGGATCAGATAATTTCAAAATCCGGTCCCTTTAGGTTTGATTATAATGTATCTAATTTTGGTTGGAATATTTGGAGTACAGAAAAAGTAGGCAAAAATTACTCAATCTTTTTAGATGCTGTTGGTGCTTCTTGGGATCCCTCATATGAAATTGGTGATAATCTAGAACCCCGTGAAGGATACCTTAGTGATATTGAAATCATTCTCTCAGCTTCTTCTTCAGATACTCCAACAGATAAGGATAGCCTTCTTTACTTATGGAATTTTGGTGATAATCAAACTGGTTTTGGACAGACAGTCTTGCATACTTATTCAAGATCAGGAAAGTTCAAAGTACGACTAACCACGATCGATGATAATGCTTTATATGATATTTCTGAAGAATATCTTTGGATTGATAATTTATATCCATCAATTAATATTAGTAAATTAACTTATGGCCTCACAACTTTCGATTTCTCAACTGATAATATAAATGAATTTCCCGAAGGATGGTACAGGAGTGCTCTTGAAGAGATCCTAGGAAATTTAACTAAAGTAGTTAGTGAAGTTGATGGATATTTTAAGGTTGTACAAATAGGGGATGGGCCAGGAGTAGGTGGAATTTTTACTTGTAATTGTAGTGGATTGCCCTATAATCAAACTTATGGAGGCACATTGAATTTGACTCATGGAACTGTAGAGTTTTGGCTATATACAAATGATACCTATAACTCTAACATTTATATTTCATTATTTGTTGATAATTACCTTGACGGCATTTTTATAGAATTTACTAATGGAACTTGGAAACATGGGAATAGTGTAATTACTTTTGGAAATTATTGGAATTTAGAAAATAATACATGGGCTCATCTAAGAATCGATTTCAGTTGTGATGAGTCATCCTATATGGATCTTGAAAATGATACATTTATTATTTATGGAGACGGTTCGTCTTCACCAGTGTTAAATATGCTTCATAATAATCACCCTAATATACAAAATATTACTTGTTTTGGGATATTCACTGATATGCAATCTAATGAATACGGACAAGTCTTTGTTGATAATTTCGGGTTTTCTTGGGATCCCGATTACAATATTGGGGACAATAAATTCTCCTTTGTTCAATATCAGTTTAATGAGGGAGAGACAATTATTCTTGAGAGTATCAGTTATGACACATATAAAGATTATCAACAACTTATTTATAATTGGGGTGGGTTGTACTTAGATATTCATGACTTTGTTGATCTTGGTTGGTGTTATTCCCACACTTTTTTTAATAATAATGATGAAGAGCCAATTATAGCATTAGTGCAGGATCCTCTATTTATCTGGGATATTGATTATTATAATGTCAGTGCGAATAATATTTTACCCTCTTTTGATATAACTTCTGTAAATATAGTATCAAACTTATCAATTTCTATCTTTAATGGAGGTAATGAGGGGGCAAACTTTTCAATAAGCCTTATTTCTGATGATTATAATTCCACTTTTTATCTTGCAAATTATCCTTCAAACTCTCCTTCAGATTGGGTTATCTATAATTCAACTCAATTAATTTTAGATATATCTGAGAATTGGGACATTTTAGTAAATCAAACAGGAAGAGAAGGAGGAGAACACTTTTTTGTTATTAATTTTTTATTTGATAATGGGTATAATATCTCAAGATCTTATAATTTTGATGGAGGACAAGAAACTTGGTTATTTAATTTAAATGAGATGTGGATAAACCAATCAAATAGTCTATCTAAAGTTCCCCTAATATTTGAAGCGTCTATGAACGATCCTAGTAATGATAAGATTGATTTATCGATTAATTACGGTATAACAACATTACATGAAGTTGATCCTTCTACACCACTTTTAAATAAAAATTACATAATTCAAAATATACCATTTAATATCAATTGCTCACTTAGAATTTTTGAGGAAGATAGCACCAAATTTGCTCAAATTGAATTTATTGAAATAATTTCAAAGACTTGGAAAGACCAATTATTAAGTGGTGCATTTCCAGTTAGCTATTACTTTAATTTTACAGCTGATATGACGGATATTGACATTTACAACTTTATTAATGAAATATTTACTAATGAAAGTATAAGTAATCCAGTTCATTTATATACACAACATTTTATTCTTGCTAATTATAATGAAATCGGACCTTTGAGCAAAATACAATCGAACAAGATTAATTTTAATATATCAACAAATTTTGAATTTGAAAATCTTGCTCCTAATATTGAAATTTTTGCTCCAGTAAAGTTAATTGAAGATCAGACAGTAGAATTGTTTGCTAGAGTAAATGATTTTAATGGTGATGATGTTTCAGTAAATGCATCATTTGGAATAAATCATGGATATGGATTACTTTACAATGATCTTGCTTTTTTTGGTAATAATCTATATGGATTCAACTATTCATATAAAAATGCTGGAAAATATTTAATTACCGTGCTAGCTTATGATGGAAAAGAAGTATCTAAAGCAATTCACTTAATTGAAATAGTTAATCAAGCACCTTATGCTAAAATAAGGACATTTCAAAATTCTACAGTAGAAGACCAATTAGTTGAATTTAAAGCAGATTTTTATGATACTCCCTCAGATATAAGAAGCCTTAGATACTATTGGGATTTTGGAGATGGTGTTTTTTCAACTGAAAAAAATCCATTTCATGCTTATATTAACTCTGGGTATTATAAAGTAAGATTATTTGTTAAAGATGATAATGGTGCAACTTATTGTAGTGAGCATGAGATAATGGTTAATGAACAAAATCCTGAAATTGAAGGGCCTTATTCATTTACTGGATTTGAAGGCCATTCAATTATTCTAGATGTTAATGCAAAAGATAGTATTTCTGATTCTCTTATGGATTATGAATGGGATATCTATAAAGCACGTAAAATTTATAATAGTACATTCAATTTTATGGATGTACTCGAAGGAGATAGGCCTGGACTTCCTGATTTTGAATATTTTGATACCAACGATATTTTATATCAAGTTATTGATGAATTAGCTGGTCATTACAAGGTACTCGAAATACAAGATAATAATGATGATATGAAGGGTTATTGGATACTAAATTATGGAAATAGTAATTCTATTTATGGTAGTATCGAATTTTGGTTAAGATCATCATTAATTTCAACATACCAAGAAAATTTTGGGATAAATTTATTACAAAAAGGAAGCGGAATAACTCCAATTTCCATCAATGACAATGGTACTTGGTTATACAATAATAATTTCATAGGGAACTATTCAGAAATCTCTGATATACCAAGACTCTTTTCAAATAATTGGCATCACATTCGTATTGATTATGAATGTTCAGATGGAAATTATTCAGGGTTAGGATTAAATCAATGGCGAATAATAGTTAATGGCCTTAGATCACCTAATTTGAAAATGCAATTAGGAACCTTTCCAAATAACGATGTAGCTTTTTTAGATAGTTTACAAATCCTTTCAGGTACACCCTCTAATATTTCAATATTCTGTGATGGAATTGGGTATTACAATGGCGCTGGAGAATATCAATTAGGTGAGAATACAGTTCCTCAATTATTTGATTATAGATACATAAAAACAATTGAAGGTAGAAAACCATCTGTTATGTTTGATGATGGGTCTTATTTAGCTTATCTTACAGTCCAGAATGATCTTATAGCAGAATCTGAATTAAACATTGAAATTCAAAGTATTTCCCCCATCATTTCAGTTCCAAGTAGGAAATATTCAGGTGCAAATGGTAAAATAACCGTTACTGCTTATGCTTGGGACTCAAATATTGATAAAGATATATTAGAATATGATTGGTTTTTTGATGATAAAAGAGTTTTAATCGAAACCTGTTCTTTGACATCTTCTATTGAAATTTTTTGTAGTGAAACTAGAATGATAAAAGGTCATGTTATTGTAAGAGACTCCTCTGATCTTTCGGCT
>SMTZ1_10022351_pt1 | contig 11167 bp, 6 predicted proteins | sample DeeMarSWOR136_30_FD_25667 | JGI IMG/M metagenome (IMG submission 25667)
GCGCGTTTCAAATCTCAGCCGAGGGCATCTCCGGTGTGCGGGCCGAACAGTTGGAGCAGGCGATCTACGAGGTCATCGAGGATTTGAAGCAGAACCCGGTCAGCGAGGCGGAGCTGCAGAAAGTAAAAAACCAACTCCGCATGCAGAAAATCCGGTTCATGGACTTGATGGCGGGAATCGGTATTCTCTTTTATCTGGGTCAGAACGCCGCCCTGGGCGACTGGACCGAGGCCAACAACAATCCCCGCCAATGCGATCTGGTTACAGCCGACGAGGTCCAGCGCGTGGCCAACCAGTACTTCGCCAGCGATCAACGGAACGTCCTGATCATCAACACCCAAGCCGGCCCCAAGGGTGAGGGCGGCGGCGAGGATCCTCAGTTTGCCCAAGCGGTGCAGATGATCAAGTCGATATCTGACGTCACCCGGCTGGAGCAGATGATCGGCATGTTCTCCATGCGGCTGGACCAGGTTCAGGATCCCGAAGAGAAAGCCCAGATGGAGAAACTGCTGAAAGTGGCCGGCGAACACCTCAAGGAACTCAAGGCCGCCGAAAAAGAGTAAGGCCTTCGCCAAAGGAGAAACGACATGAAAACATCTCTTATCTCGCTGTTCAGCCGGCCGGTGGCGCTGGTGTCGACCCTGGCGTTTGCAGCCGCGCTTGTGCCCGCATCGGCGGTGCCAGCGGATGAAATCGTCGACCACCCCGATAAACTGAAATTCGAGGAACTGAAATACCAGCCACCCCAGCCTTCGGCCTATCGTCACACTCTGAGGTGCGGCGCAACCGCCTACGTCGCGGAGAACCACGAAGTCCCGACCTTCGACCTGACGATCCTGGTCCGCACCGGCTCGATGTACGAACCAGTGGCGAAGGCCGGGCTGGCCGATATGACCGGTTATCTCATGCGTAACGGCGGAGTGGCGGGTATGACTGCAACGGAAGTCGACGTACGTCTCGCCCATCTGGCCGCGGAAATCTCATTCAGCATCGATGAATCCCAAGGCACGGCCAGTCTCTTCTGCCTGTCCAAAGACGTAGATGAAGGCCTCGATTTGCTGAAGAAGGTTCTGCGGACACCGGTTTTCGATCAGAAGGCGCTGGATCGCTACCGCACGGATGTCCTGTCGGATATGAGTCAGCGCAATGCCTCGACGTCGGATATTGAAACTCGCGAGTGGCGGTTTCTCATGTACGGCGACCATCCCTGTACGAATCGGTACCGCCGCACTGAACAATCCGTTAACTCGATCACGCGCGAGGATTTGATCGCTTTTCACCAGCAGTACTTTTCCCCCGGCAATTTCATACTGGCGGTATCCGCTGATCTTCAAACCGAGGACATTTTAGCCAAGCTCGACGCCTTACTGGCGGACTGGCCGGATCAGCAGTTGAACCTGCCAACCATTCCCGATCAAATCCCTGATCCGAAACCGGGCGTCTATATGATCAAGAAGGAAGATGTTAACCAGTCGCGCATCCGGGTCGGACATCTCGGTGTCAAACGGGACGTCCCCGACCACTACGCGCTCATGATAATGAACGATATCCTGGGCGGCGGCGGCTTCACCTCGCGCATCCTGCGGCGGATTCGATCCGACGAAGGATTGGCCTACAGCGCACGCAGCACCTTCCGGCGCCCCGTTCTGTATCCCGGTACCTTCCAGGCATGGTTCCAGACCAAGCATGCCACGGCGGCCTTCGGCACCGGGATCATCGTTACCGAGATCAACCGTATCCGCACGGAGAAATGCGACGCAGAAATAGTAGAGAACGCCAAGGCCGGGTTCATCAGCGATGTCGTGAATCCGTTCAGCAGCCGGAACCGGATTGTGAATACGTTCGCCGATGACCACTACACCGGCCGCCCGGACGATTACTGGGAGAATTACACGAAGAACATCGCGGCCGTGACCCCGGATGACGTCCTGGCCGCCGCTCAGAAGTATCTCCACCCGGACAAGCTGGTGTTTCTGCTGATCGGCGACCCGGAGGCGGTGCAACAGGGGTCGGACAAGCACGACGAGCGCTTCACCGACTTCGGAGAAATCACCAACCTGGCCCTGCGCGATCCGATGACGCTGGAGCTCAAGTAGCGGGACTGCCCATTATCTTGCGGCACCTGACTGCACCCAAACTGAAAAGCCCCGGTTTGCACCGGGGCTTTCCTTGTCCCTGGTGTGCTCGGTATCACGGTAGACGATCCAGAGTGGGGCCGCCCTCCACCGCGACAGGCCATCCCACAGCCCTGGCCAGGATCTCGCGCAACTGATCCATGCCCCACGGCTTCGGCAGGCTGGCACAAAAACCATACTTGCCCGGCTGTTGCATCTCCGGACTGTTGTGGTACCCGCTTGTGACAACCGCGTTGACTGCAGGATCGATGCGTTTTAGCCGGGACAGGATCTCCAGTGCCCCCTCACCGTCTGGCGCCGTGAGATCCAGGATTACGGCCCGGTACGGCTCATTCGCCATTACGGCACGGGCGAACAGGCTGATTGCTTCCGAACCGTCGCAAACGGTGTCAGCCGCGAGGCCCAGCACCTCCAACACCTCCTCGGTCATTTCTCTGATACAGTCCTCATCGTCCATGACCAGTACGCGCATCCGGGATTTTATCCCCGTTGACATTGATTTATTGTTCCAGTGGGCGCCGTCGGCGCTGCAAGTCGAGGTTCGGTCCACGGTATGCCAATCTTGTTAGTCCGCTCAAGTTCTCAAGTTATCGGCTCCATACCTGTCAAAAACTGGCAGTGCGAAATAACAAAAAAACACCCTCGATTCCAGTCTCGGATTAGTCACAGGCCTTCCGGCCTCCGGGCTCGGATTGCGGGCGGCCGACGCTGGAGCCGGCTTCCAAATGGCGCGCTAGGCTATTTCCACTTTCTGGATATTGCTCATGCTGCGGGCACTTGAGCCCGGCGCCCCTTTTTCGCCAAGCCTCCAGTCACCCTTGAAAACCAGCCTGGGGTGGTTTATTTCCAGCCCCTGTTTCGAGCCCGAAGGACCGTCATACATGACTCGGACTTCGCGCCCACAACACACGGCCACATGGACGAGCGCGGAAGTCAGATCACCTGATAGGTCGATGCCTTCCAGAGCGGAGGTCAACCGTTCGGACGCCGGACCGAGCACGGCCTCCACTTCCGAGCTCTGCCGAACAAGCACCTTCGTGATGAGCTGCTCAATTTCATGCTGGTAACCGTCTCCCGCGACCGTAGCCAGCGCTTTTAACGCGACAACAACCAGAACCGACTCGCCAAAAGAAAGATCGTCAATCGCCAGGTTGGCATTTGTATTCAACCGGTAAGCTTGAATGCGCCTATCGAAGTATACCGGTATGTTGGCCTCTGAGATTGTATTCAAATACCGGTAGGCTGTGCGCTCGGGGATGTGGCATGCCTCCTTGATCGTCTTCACAGTCACGCTGCGGCGCGTGTTCAGCAGATTGATCAGTTGGATGATTCTCAGGGTCTTGCTCAATGGTCAACTCCTCCCGGACCGAATGGTGGTACGCATATCCCTGGATGAACGTCGGCGGCGATCAATTCACGGGACCAGCCAAAGCGATGCCATCATGGCCAGCCCGAGGGAAACGAGGCTGTCGCCGGCAGAGCAAGAAGTTGGGTCAGGTCCCGTAGCCGGGGGTACCGCCCCACTTCCGCCATCAGCCAGAGCGGGCAGCGGAAGCAGTGCAAACATGCAAAACATCAGAGTCAGCACGCATCGAGTCACCAGACCGCGCGGGTGGGCGATTTGCCTGAACATTGTAGGTCCTCCTGTATCGATAGGTTAGCGCCATCGCAGAGGAGCAATACAATTGATGTGCCGCCGACGTGTGACCCCGTCAGAGCAGACGTTACCGTCTGTGATTCAAGCGATTATGAGATTAGCCGGGGACGATCCAGGATACCCCTGAAGGGCAACGACTCGCCCGTGAGACGAATCGCTTCCGTAAGGCGTTAGTAAAGGCAATCTTAGTCTGCCGCCGGAATGGCACGTTGTGGCAAAGCGGCAAACCTGCAGGGGGCTCTTTACCCAAGCAACCCGTACTTTTTCATCTTACGCCTCAGCGTTGAGAGGGGCATCCGCAGAAGATTGGCCGCTTTGGATTGATTCCAATCGGTCTCGTGGAGTGTACGTCGAATGAGCTGCTTCTCCGCGTCCGGACTCGGGCCGCCGGAACTCGAGGGGCACTCCGATGAAGCCACGTAGTCCTGAAACGCTGTTGGAGCTATACTCCTTCCGGGATGGAGAATACAGCACCTTTCGACGAAGTTCTTTAGCTCCCGAACATTGCCGGGCCAATGATAGCTCTCGAGCCGGCGCCTGATCTCGGCATCGAACTGCGGGGGCGTCCGGCCCACCGAGAAGGTCCTGAGAAAATGATCCAGCAGCAGTTCTATGTCGCCGGGTCGGTCCCGGAGCGGCGGTATCTCGATCACTATCGTATTGATTCGGTAGTAAAGGTCCCGGCGGAATTTGCCCTCGTTGAGCAGAGCAACCAGGTCTTTGTTGGTGGCACAGACAAATCTTATGTCGGTATGAACGGGCCGATTACTCCCCACTTTCTCGAACTGCTGGTACTCTATTGCGCGAAGGAGCTTGGCCTGGGTGTCCAGAGGCATATCCGCAATTTCGTCGAGCAACAGAGTGCCGCCGTTGGCAGCCGACAGCTTGCCTTCCCGACCGGACACTCCCGTGGCCACGTTACTGGCGACTCCAAACAGTTCACTTTCAACCATCGTCTCCGCGATGGCCGCGCAGTTGAGTTTAACCAAGGGGCGATCGGATCGACGGCTCCCCTTGTGAAGCATCTCGCAGATGATCTCCTTGCCGGTCCCGCTCTCCCCCTGAATGAGCACGGGAACATCGGCGTGCGCGACCTCGGGAAGTCGTTCGAGCATGGTCAGCGTACTGGGGTCGGTCGTCATGAAATCCCCGGTATCGCCGTGGCGCGACAGGTCCTGTCTGAGTTGGATATTGGACTGGTCTAGACCCCGGTAGGCCCGCACCGTTGCGATGATGGTTGACAGGAAGTTGGAGATCCCGATGAGGTACTTGATGTCACGGGAGTTAAACAGCGAGGGCAACGTGGCATGATCCAGGTAGAGGACACCCTGCAACTGTTCGCCGTGATAATCAGGGGGTTGATCTGCTCGAGGGTCCGGCCGGCCACGCCGCTGCTGATGCTGGTAATCTCCTCTTCGCTCTTGCTGTCACAATTGAGCGAACCTGCGACATACAGATTCGGGCCGCTCCGGCGCCGCAACAACAACACCGCTCGCTCAGCCCCGGTTTGATCCAGAGCAAACTGAAGTAAGCGCTGATACGACTCTTCAGTATGAGCAATCTCCTTGAGGATCGCGGACACTCCGTGGAATGACTCCACGACGGGCGCCTGATCCGAGACCGTATGAGCGATCTCATCCAGCAGTTTGCCCGACGACTCGACCATCAGCCGGTTGGACAAGGTTCCAGCTAAGCGAATCGCCTGAGACAGGTACTTCTCCGCATGCCGAAACTGCCCTCTCTCAAGATAGCCTTTGCCAATTGCCCGGCAGAGCCCCAGCGACGCAAACCGAGCCTGACCGCGCAAAGTCTCTCTGAGCGCTTTCCTCATCAGCCCGAGTCCTTCCGCCGACTCGAGTCCGCCCGCATCGATCGCCTCCAGCAAGAGGAACAGTGATTGGAACACCGGCACCGACGATGAACGAAGGATTGGCCTCAATGGTTTAATCACAGGTCCCAACCGGTCCGGATCGATACCCGGACTGGCGAGGATAAGATGAAAGACCAGCCTGGCTGTAGAATACCTGCAGTTATGGGCCATCAGGGTCTCAACCAGAGAGAGTGTGTCTGCAATGTGCTCGGTCCTGGCATAAGCGAGGTCCCACACCATTGGGATAGACTTGGCCTCCGCGACCTCTGCCCAATCCTGAATTGATGCGAAGGCCGCCTGCGAGGCCTCGCTATGCTCCCGACAGGCCGCCGAATCGCCCTGGTAGACGGCTACCTCCGCAAGATTCAGGTGGATCTTGCCAATCAGTTTGGCCGAGACTCTCTCATCGACCAGGGTCAGAGCCTTGTGCAAAGACTGTCGGCCCGACTGCAGATTGCCTTGATTCAGATGGATAAAGCCATCATTGGCATAGAAGGTCGCCAGGCGAACCGCGTCGGCATCACGCTTTCCAAGATCAAGATACAGCTGCGTCCAGTAATGTGCCTTCGGGAAGTCAGCCAACCGAGTATAGGCATAAGAGATATTCATACAGAGAAAGGACAAGTAGGCGGCGTCCGGATGCTCGGAAGCAACTCGCATCGCCGATTTGCCATACTTGACCGCCGTGCCATATTCGCCCAGTTCAGTGCAGACCAGGGTCAACATCGCAAGCACCGGCGTCGACTTGTCAATCAGCTTGTACTCGTGGGCAACACCGAGGCTCCTTTCCAGATCGGCCAGCGCATTCTGAAGACGTCCCCGTCCATGGTTGATTACCCCAATCGAGTAGTGGGCCAGCATCTGAACGCGACCGTATCCCAGTGAGGTCGCCTTGGCCAACACATCGGCGCAAATCTCCTCGGCCTGAGCATAGTCGCCTTTCAGTGCGCGCAACCAGCCTCGCATCCTGTACAGGTTGAGATCGTATTCCGAGGGCGAGTCGAGATCAACCTTGCTCAGCCGTTCCTCTATGAGAGTGGCCGTCCTGCCGTACCGGCTCAGGGTATGGTTGACGGCAACCGCGTCCTCCAAAACCGGAGAATACGAAGGCGAGTCCTCCGGCAAGAGCTCCAGCAATCTGCTGAGATACTCCTCCGCCTGGAGGTTGCGTCCTTGGCGCTTCGCCAGACGAGCCAGCCTCTGAAGCAACTCTATGATCTGGGCATCCCCCGGCGGTTGCGTCGATTGAGCTCGAACCAGCATCTCGCGACATTTCAGAAAGGCATACTCAGTTTGACCGGAGTTCATTAATTCGTCAATCCGTCCCAACTGCGTTCCGATCAAGACGTTCTCCGACCCGGGCTGTCCGTCCGCAATCTCCCCCTCGGCGCGGCCGATATTCTGAAGGCAATCGTACAGGTCCAGAAGTACCTCATCCGGTAACCCCACATGCCAGTAATCAGCATACCGGTTTATTCTGGCCTGAGAAAGCACGTCACCGATTCGCCTGAACACCGATCGACGGTCAACCGCCATCGCGGTAGAAATCAACGTAAACAACTCGTCCGCTACTCCCAGAACCCTGCTCTGGGACACCACCTGTCGGCGCAGTTCGCCGGCCGGCAGAGTCTTACGACGGCCATCCTTGAGCCACTGAACCAGGAGTATCCTGGACAGCAGTTCCTTCTGCACCGACTCGAACTCACCTTTGTTGAGCAGACCGTGGTCCCGGAGCGCGCCGAGCAGATACCTCGGACGCCGCACGAAATCCTGGGTGCGAAGACTCTCCGTCAGAGCCGTCAGACGCGCCAGGTCAATTGTCCTTGCGATGTTGCCGAGGGTCGGTTCCCGGTTCAGCGCATCCACGTAGCGTTGAAGTGACACCCCGAGGGAATAGCTGTCCGACTGCACCAGCACCCGATCATTAGCGAGTATCTCGGGTGCGATATGATCGGGGGTGCCGAATACGCGCGACCCCGGCTCCGAATTGTCCGGGCACAGAAAATCGAGATCGACCAGAGCGTATTCTGTCCGCTGACCCACCGACCGAACCAGGAAATTCTCGATCTTCAAGTCCCCGTGAACGAGATCAAAAGAATGGAGCAGATCCACAATCGAACTGATACGAATAAGAGACCGCGGATAATCGGTCCAGAAAGACCTCGGGGACAGAGTCTGCCATTCCGGTGCCGTCAGAAGCGGATACTCAACGAACACACGCCCCTGCTCCCGGTGTTTCTCGCGGCAGGTGACAATCTCCCAGGATCGCAGACCACGCTGGCACTTGAACGACGAACTCAGAATTGCGTTAATGCTGTCAATATCGGCCGCCTCAGCCGCCGTTTTTATTACACACTCACGCTGAGTGGCCGTATTCAGACCCTGCCAAGTTTGTATCTGGGGTGTCTCGGAGAGGAGCTTGACCAGCTTATAGCGATTACCAGGAACTGCAGCCATGACCATAATCGCACCGGACTCACAGACGGTGCATTAATACAAAATACGCTCCGGGGAGCCACTTTCAAAGCGTCAAAACCGACGGTTTCGGACCGGATTCCAGCCCGGGAACAAACAAATCTGCAAATTTCCTCGACCCGTGCTGCCAGAATCTGACAGTGCTGCCTCCGATTGTACTTGAGAAAATCGATCGGCTGGAGTAGAAGGCGAACTGAGCCTGAGATGTGGTGGAGGCGGGGTGCCCACCGGAATGCGGGGACCCAGTGGCACTCCGCCCGCCCTATAAAAACCAGTCACCAAGGCGCATTGACCTTCGCAAGAATCTGAGCCCGGGGGGTAGGTCGCTTCCCCGACAGTTCCACTCCCCGCCAGTTTTGTGCCGTCGGTTCTCTGCCGACCGTACAACCCTAAGTGCCACATATGGCTAACGCTCCAACATCAATACCGAAGGGACTCAGACTCCATAAAAGCCGGCCCCGACCTCACTCTCCTCAGACTGCTCTAGACTTTGATTTGGAAATAAGGTTACACCATACCATAATCGACGGAACTCGATGTGAGACAGTGAGTTTCGAGACGTGAAGAGACCACCGGTCATTGCTTTCCGCGAAAATCCTCCCTTGAAGTCGCTCCCCGGAATCATCGGCACCCGAACCGAACCCTGACGAACAACTGCTTCGCACTATCCATTCGCAGCTCGGCCAGTGCCGAGCAAATTGCTATGGGGCGAGACTTTTCTGACTCACCACCAACCAGAGACTCATCGAACTCCTGACGTCGCTTCGTCAACCGGACCACGAAAGGCTTGGGTAATCAGCTAACTCGCCTCGGGATCGGTGTCCCCCGCACACCAAACGAAAAGCGGTTCGACCGGTCACTCGAGTCCGAGAACCTCACCTGACCCTGCCATATAAGGTCGTTCATCGCGGAACTCAATAACCGGCGGTTGGCGAAAAACAGGCGTGCCTGTATGCCATGAATTGGTCGGACCTATGGCGGCGATGAACCGGGGCGACAATGTGGCAACGATCGGGGCGGTCGAACCGGCGCTTACGGACCGAGGGAACGACTTCGATGTCGGCGCCGGTCTGGCGGCCGCCCCGGCCGCAGTCGACTCGCAGGCTACCAGGACCACAGCACCGCTCATTCTGAATGAAGCCGGGAGTGGGCTCCCGGGTTCGGTGAACGACACACGGCAGTAAGCCGTGGCCGGAAGACAGGGCCTTACTTCAGTAGCAGCATCTTCCTGGTGTCAGAAAAAGTCCCGCGGTTAGTCGATAGAAATAGACCCCGCTGGCCACATCGCGCGCATTCCATTCGACCTCATGTTCGCCTGCAGACAGAGTCTGATTCACCGGCACCGTCACCAGCTGACCGCTTATGTTGTAGACGGCCAGATGTACCGGCCCGGGTTCAGGTAGAGCAAAAGACATGATCGTAGTCGGGTTGAACGGGTTCGGGTAGTTCTGATCCAGCCGGTAACTTGCTGGCAGACCGGCGTCGGACTGCACAATCAGGGCCGGATGAGAGTTGTTGCCGAGACCGGAGACAACCGCCTGACTCACTTCGACGCACCCGTCGAAAGACACCAGCGGCCATGTCCCCGAGCCCAGAGTCCGGCGACCTTCATAGTCAAACAATCCGACCCGATGGTAACTATCCCGGCTACCCTGGTACACTTCTATTTCCTTGTCCGCCAGTGAGCCGGCACGCACTGTCGCCGGCCCGATCAATTCGAGCTGCACGCCCCGGAGATCGAAACAGGACTCGATTGAAACAATGGTCCGCTCGCCGTCGAAGACCGCCTTGACTCGGACGGTTCCGTCAGCGCGCGACTTCGGAATAGGTCGGTCTTCTGAAGCCGCGCAGGCCGGCAGCGGCGTGGAATTGATGAACAGGTTATCGATCAGAGCCATGATGTCGGCGATGTCTACGGTACCGTCACCGTTAACATTGGCCTCCCCCCGGCAACCCGGCTCGGTGAAGGACAGAAACAGGTGATCGATCAGGGTCGCCAGGTCGGCCAGGCTGACCAAGTCGGCCGGATCACCATTGACGTTTCCGGTAGTCCCAACACAGCACTGTTCCATGCTGGCAATGGCAGGCGTGTATATGGCGAGGACATCTGATGAGGTGCCCTGCAGCGCTCCACCGAGTCCCAGCACCTGCGGCAACAATCCGACTTCGGGATAGCCGTCGGTCAGGCGCAGGTCGGGATATAACTCACCCCAGGATCCCTGAATAGTCCGGTCGTGGTCGGACGGTTCGACGCTTATATAGAGGAGGCCCACCGTATTCTGGCCCACCGCAAGGGGCGTTCCCAGGCCAAAGACGATCGCTCCGGCAATCAACGCGGCAGCCGATTCTTCCTCGACGCGGAAGACCGATTCCGGGCTCACCTGCCACTCGTCAGAAGCGTCAAACATGGGCGCCTGTACGAAAGAGTCGACAACCGGGACTTCTTCGCCAACCAGCAATTGCAACGGCAAATTGAATCCGGCCACCTCAATCGGGGCGCCGAGAACCAGCGGAAGCGCCATTTCGCTCACGCCGGCGGGCAATACGGTTGGATACACCAGATTGACCGACCCATCCAGGGGTGGATACTCTTCGGTCTCCGGAGGACAGGTGGGTTCCGCGATAAGTCCGTTAAGATGGCCATCGACAAACATCATATCTCGCATCGTGATGCCACGCACGCCATCGCAGTCGGCATCGATCGGGTTGGACGGCGCGTTGAGGCCCAAATACAGGTAGCCAAGGATCCATTCAAGGTCCACACTGTTGAGTTCGCCGTCGGCCGTGACATCTCCCGCCAGCGTACAATCTTCCAGGCATGGTCCCGGGTCCCCGGGACAGGGATCGCACGCGTCACCTTCCCCGTCACCATCGGTATCGATCTGATCCGGGTTGTCTCGATACGGGCAGTTGTCACAATCGTCCGCGATACCATCGGCATCGACGTCGCCCCCGCTCCCGTACAATCCGATCGCTCCCGGTATCGTCGGGTTGAAGCCCTGCTCCCGGGAGACCACGACGGTATTGCCG
>SMTZ1_10033014_pt1 | contig 11166 bp, 10 predicted proteins | sample DeeMarSWOR136_30_FD_25667 | JGI IMG/M metagenome (IMG submission 25667)
TCGTAACGCGTCCATCAATATAAGCGCCGTCGATGCCTCGGTGCTCGAGCGGTATGCGCAGTTTGGCTGGTTGAAGGGAGGAAATGAAAATTGGGAACCGGTCAAGCGCGGAGGCGTGATTATCTCCGAGAGTTTCTCGCGCCGTTTTGGTGTGAAATCGGGTGATACCATTGTTCTCCAGGGCATCCAAGGATCTGCAGAGTTCAAAGTGGGGGCCATCTTCTATGACTACACGACAGAACACGGACTCGTCATGATGGACCGTTCCGTCTTTCTTAAGACTTTCGGAGATCGGACGCTCAATAACATAGGAATTTTCATTGATCCTGGAAACCCCCGCCGCGACGAGCTCCTTCGAGAAGTCAAGAAGAGGGCCGAAGCAAGAAACCTCCCCGTTTTGACCGGGGCACAGCTTCACGCCAATATTCTTGAAGTCTTTGACACCACCTTTGCAGTGACCCGCTCGATGCGAGCCATTGCCATCGTGGTTGCTTTCTTCGGCATCGCAGGTGCTTTGCTTACCCTTTTCATGGAGCGTAGTCGTGAATTCGGTATCTACCGGGCCCTTGGTTTTTCGACGGGCCAGGTTGGAGAGATGACCTTACTTGAGGGTCTCGGGATGGGAATGGTGAGTTTCTTCTTGAGCGCGGCGGTGGGCACCACTCTCGCGGTGCTCCTCATCAAAGTCATTAATCTGAGAAGCTTCAACTGGACTATTTTCTATTACCCTACTTTGCAACCATACCTCCTGACCGCATTGACAGCATTGCTCGCAAGTATCGGTGCTGCCGCCTACCCAATCTGGAAGGTTTGGAGAACCTATCCTCAGATACAGATTCGAGAGGAATAGATGAAAGTCAATACGAAAAAGCTGCAAGAATTCATCTTCCGGTCTCTCACTCTCATGGGACTCCTTGGGGTCATCTACGGCGGATACGTTGGGACGGTCTATTCAGAGGAGTGGAGACAGGCGATCGGGCCTTGGAATTGGGTTTTTCCTAAAGATCATGGGTCGCATCCCGATTTCCGAACGGAGTGGTGGTACTTCACCGGTAATCTGACCGCTGATTCAGGAGGACGTTTCGGATATCAGCTCACTTTTTTCCGTCAGGGAATACTCCTCAGGGCAAAGGATCCAAGTCACCCGTGGTCGGTCCGCGACCTCTACCTTGCCCATTTTACCCTGACCGATGTGTCGGCGGGTCAGTTCTGGTATGCCGAGCGGCTTTCCCGCAAAGGGCCCGGGCTCGCAAGGGCGGATGAGCAGGGTATGGATGTCTCGCTGCTGAAATGGATGGCGAAAATGGAGGGGCGTAGAATAAGGCTTAAGGCGCGGCATGAAGACATGGAACTTTTTCTAGAGCTCTCTCCCAGAAAACCCATCGTCTTTCATGGCCAAAACGGCTTGAGTAAAAAGGGACCGAATGAAGGCCAGGCCTCCTACTATTTCTCCTATACTGATCTTGAAACAAAAGGGTTGATAAAGACGCCTCAGTCCGGGTCTCCCATTCAGGTAAAAGGAACGAGCTGGTTCGACCACGAATTCGGCTCTAACCAGCTTAGCCCAAATCAGGTGGGTTGGGATTGGTTCAGCCTTCACATCTCCGATGGCCGGGACCTCATGATCTACTTCCTTCGGCGAAAGGACGGATCGGTGGAACCATCCTCATCAGGCACTCTGGCTGCTCGCACAGGAGAAGCAAAGCACCTCAAGCTTTCCGATATCAACATCGAAGTCCTCGCTCACTGGAAGAGTCCCAAGAGCGGAGGAGAGTATCCAAGCCGTTGGAGCATCCAAGTACCCTCTGCCAGGTTGAAGATTGACATTGCTTCCCTTGTCCCTTCTCAAGAACTCATCACAGAGGGCTCTACAGGCGTGGTTTACTGGGAGGGGGCGGTCGCAGGGGAAGGGACATCAGCCGGCAAAGCCGTCGCCTGTGAGGGTTACGTCGAACTCACAGGATACGCCGGCAGTCTGGGCGGACTGTTTTGATGCAATCTTGGGTATCCATTCCAAATTTAGCGGGGGAGACCAACCGTTTTAACTGAATTCTTAGATGTAGTTTTTTAGTCAATGCGGAGGCCGATCGTCCAACCCCAAAGTATACCATCACCTGCCACTGGCCAAAACCCCATGGGTGTGGTCGATGGGTTTGATAAACTGAAACACGTTTCCGACATTTTTTACCTTTCTACAAAGTAATGTTGACGAAATTTGTCGCAAAGCCATTTACTATTTTTTGTAGTGGTATATATTTCAATAACTTATATTTGGCCTAAGTCTTGCATCCCTTTAACCGGCTACCAGAGGCCCGAAAGGAGCGTGAACATTTCTTGACAAGTTCTAAGATCAGATATGTTAAGAATTTATCGAACATTCAAGCGATTCCATTCCCTTGCAAAGAGATGAGTTCGGTTCTTCAGGCGAGTGACAGCAGCTTTATCCTCCTGAAAAACGAGGGGAAGTTTGAAATGGCAAAAATGATCTTCATCCTATCTCTGGTTTTAGGGCTCTTAGCATTTGGCGGAAGGAGTTTTGGTCAGGGTTACTATAAGTGGGTAGATGAAAAAGGGACAGTACATTTTACAGATACTCCACCCTCCGGAAATCTTGGGGAAGAGGAAAAGATTACAACGAAAGAAGACGCGATGAAAACCATCAAAGGATTGGAAACGGGGAATCGATATATCCCTGAAGATATGAGAAAATATGGTCCAGCAGGCGGATCCGTGCAAAGGAGTCGGGCGTCGAGCGGTGGTGGACCAACTACGTCAGGCGGGTCTGGTAGAGTTCGCAGGGGCTGACGCAGGCGATAGGCGTCAGGTCCTGACGGGAAACGCTTCAAATAGTGACTGCAAATAGCACATTAAATATACGCTTCCTTCTAATTTAACGCTCTTCTAATGAAATGCCCTCTAACAAAGGTGTCCTGTAGGAGGGTTTCTTTCTCGCCATGTTTACCTGCCGAAGGCTGAACTATCTGCCGTAAGCATGCCTTTTTTTGCGTTTTATCTTTTCTGCCTCAAACGCAATGATCCTAAAGCGATTCAGCTTGGGAACCTTGGCGTAGTAGGCAGGCTCTTCAAACGGAGTCGTCCCCAAGGGAAGCGATCCTTGAACATGTGGTTTTGCCTCAGGGCCCGCAGTGCCGCTTCTCCGGCCTCAGGCCACGGAAAACCCATCCGGGCCAGTTAAGTCTATGAAATACTAAAAAATTTCAAATGGTTGCCAATTTCTGTCAATTTTTAACATTACCAATTTGTTTCGAAATAAAAATACCATTTTTTCTGGTAAGTTACATAAAGGTCTCGAGTGGCACAAAAAATGCAGAAAACCTCTTACTCTATACGTGTTCCCTCGCAGCGGAGGTTTCTCTTGATCAAAAAGATTTGCTTGATAGGAATCATTTTTTTTCTCTATTCGGCCAGCCTGTCCCCGGTTGCCGCCCAGGACTTTTTCGATTCATATTTACCAGAGGAAGAAGCCTTCTCTCTTTTTCCTTTCTCTGAATTGGAAGCTCTCCTTGTTCAGGAAGAAACGGTCTGTTCTATAGAAGAAGCATCCTCTTTTATCCCTTCTGGGTTTATTCCGTCTAAGGAAGAAGACCCAAGTGTTACAGCCTTAGAGCTTCCCGCCACTGATGACTCGAGTGGCAATTCCGAAGAGGAGGCCCTTCCCGACGATGAGTGTGAAGAAGAGCCCGAGTTCGATATCCCCATCGTCATCAATGCCAAAGTGGAAAAGTTTATCGAGTATTTTCAGACAGCCATTCGAGATAAATTTGCAACCTGGCTCGTGGCATTCATCGAGAGTGGATTCGATCCCCATGCCTATTCCAGGAGTAAGGCCTCAGGCCTGTGGCAATTCATCTCCCAGACGGGGAAAAGATATGGTTTAAAGGTGAATTGGTGGGTGGATGAACGGAGGGATCCTGAAAAATCTACCCTTGCCGCAGCCAAATACTTGAAGGATCTCTATGACAGGTTCGAATGTTGGTATCTTGCGGCTGCGGGTTACAATGCAGGGGAGTACAAGATTGTCAAAGCGATGAGGCGCTATCGGACAGAGGACTTCTGGAAGCTGACGAAATATCGGTATTTAAAACGGGAGACCAAGGATTATGTTCCGCAGATGATCGCGGCGGCCCTCATTGCAAAGGAACCGGAAAAATATGGATTCACCGGCATTGAATACGAAGAACCCCTCCGGTATGAAAAGGTGAAGGTCCCTGCGTTGACAGCTCTCTCCCTGATCGCCAAAGCCTGCGAGACCTCCCTTGAGCAAATCAAAACCCTCAATCCCGAAATTCGAAGAGAGGTTACGCCTCCCAATGAGACCGAGTATGAAATCAAAATCCCCATTGGGAAGAAGGATCTCTTCCTCAAAAACTTCGAGGCCCTTCAACCCCTCGAGAAGTTTGAATTCAAAACCCACCGCGTAAGAAGTGGAGACACTCTCTACAGGATTGCCAGATACTACCGGGTGGATCTTAAACCCTTGCTTGAAATCAACCATCTGAAAAAGACAAGTCGAATTAAAAAAGGAAGGATCCTTCTCATTCCTATTCCGAAGAATGAGAAGGTAAAACCTCTTGTGATGGCTCAAAAAAAGAATGGTAAGATCCGAAAAAGCAAGTCAGTGAAATAAGGTCTAACCCGTTCCCCTTAAGCTTCTCAAGCAAAACAATCAATCCTATCATCGGCTGATTTAAATGTTGGAGGGGATTTTAAAAAAGAAATGAGAGTTAAGATTTGTAGATGCATGAATGCAAGCCTGACCCCCTAAATTTTTAGGAATTTTCTGACTTTCTCTAACAGGGGTTTTTTGATTTTCACTTTCAAATAGAGGTCGCCAGGTTTTCCACCGTCTTTGCCCTCTTCACCCATCCCCTTTAGTCTTATCTTCTGACCTTCCTTCATTCCGGAAGGAATGGTAACGATCAACCCTTTCGATCTCTTTCGATGAAAGTATTTCCCCTTCGCTCCTTCAAGAGCCTGTCTGGGATCGAGATAGATGACATCCTCCAGGTCTTTCCCCCTAACGGGTTCGCTCATTCCAAGGGTCTTCTTTAAAAGGTAACGAACGAATTTACCCGCGACTCCCGGGAGCATCTCGGAGGAAACTGGAATCTCTTGTCGACTGCTTCTTCCAAAGCCAGGGCCGAAAAATACGAATCCCCTGCCAAAAATTCCTGGTCTTCGAAATTCAAAGGTGTGGTATCCCTGGCCATAAGCCTCCTTGAAGACCTCTTCAAAGCCTCTAAATCCAAAGGCCCTGGCCATCTCCTCAAAAATCTGATAAAGGTCAGACCCTCTGAAAATGTCCTGTTCAGAATAGGTCTGCCTGAACCGATCGTACCCATAAGGGCCGTAATGCTCATGAAATGTATCGTAATCTCTTTTCTTTTTAGGATCGGAGAGCACAGCGTAAGCCTCATTGATCTCCTTCATCTTTTCGACTGCTGAAGGATTTCCTCTATTTCTATCTGGATGGTATTGAAACGCGAGTCTCCGGTAAGCCTCCTTGATAGCTTGAGGAGTGGCATTCTTATCCACTTCTAAAACCTGGTAATAATCTTTCTGATTCATCATCTTAAATTATATTTTTAAAATAAAACGGATGTTGCCTGCAACCCCGCATGGTTTGGGGGTCAGGCTTGCAAACATGCATTCAGATCGGCGGTCATCCATAGAAAAGTAGACCCTCCTCCATTAGCAGGGCGCATAGAGTAAAAAATGTAAATCACTTTCTTAGCTTTTCTCCTCTGATTGCTCCCTGTAGACTTATCCCCTCTTCTTGTTTTCCTCCTAATCATCGATTTTCCAAGATTCCAAATGATCGATTTGTCAAGGATAAATAGCGCAGGTATTTTTCTGGTTACGGATTGCATTATTTAGGGAAATATAGCAATAATACTTGCTATCTTTGGAGAAAGGATGGTCCTGTCATCAAGGGATTCCGGTTATTGTTAAGGAGGCAGAGATGAAAGTAATTGGAATGGTTGAGATACCAAAGGAGCCCATTACCAACCCGATCTTTACGGGAACCCATGTAACCACACAGGTTTTGTCCCTCGATAGCCAAGACTTTGTTGTCAACATTGTGAATTTTGGCAAAGGAGTTCGAAACAAATTTCACAGCCATAGCACTGAACAACTCCTATTTGTCACCTCCGGGAAGGGAATCGTAGCGACGGAAAAGGAAGAGAGAGTTGTAACCCAAGGAGATGTCATCATCTTTTATGCAGGGGAGAAACACTGGCATGGTGCCACCGCCGATTCTGAATTTTCTCACATCTATGTCACAAAGGTTGGGAGTATCCTGACTCCATTAGAGTGACTAAGGATTAGAAAACACTTCTCACTGAATTATTGTTTTCCTGCTGAGTTTGAGAAGCGGGAACGTGCAACTTAATTCGCCGTTCATTTTTTGGTAAAGACCACTTGCATGTCTCTCCGGGGGGTAACGTCCAAATTACATGAGTTTGTCCAGAATTTGCTTGAGTTCTAAATAATCCTCGTCAGATATCTGGATAAATTTTAGACCATATTGATATCCCTCCCAGTCTTCCCACAAGCAGACATCCTTCCAAATAATCTCTGCTATCGCCTCAATTTGTTGTCGGCCAGCCCCCTCGGGTAGAAACAGAGCAATTCTTAATTTTGTCCCAACCGCCATCTGTTTAACAGTTCGGATAAAGAGGCCCGTTTCGCTTGCATCAAGCGCCACCCCAGGGTAGAGCTCTGGGCCAATAATCTGAAAATCGAGAGGCAAATTGATCAAAACCCGTGGACGTCTTCGTTTTTCTTTGAATCCAGATTCTTTTTCCATTGTGTCCTTTCATCCGCAGAGGCTAAAGATGATCTTTTTCAGAGCATGAACTCAATGAACCAGGATTGGAACAGGCGTAAAATGAAATGTCAGCTGTCTCGAGTGGTATCTCCTGTGATGCGAATAATATACCACATATAACTGTTTTTGATAAGATATCGAAATTAAGAATGTATTTTACCTTCCTGTCAGAGGACTTTCGGCCATTTCCAAAAATTGTCATTTCTTTACGCTAAGGATATTATTCCCTTTACAAAAATCCTTGAATTTAGGTAGAAATATACAAGATTTAAGCAGAAGCCGGGATTGATCATGATTAATGTTTTTATTATCATTTAGTGTATCATCTTACTGATTGGGTTATTTTATTCTTGACCGTGGGGTTCCCGTGCCTGGTCTACACTTTTGATAGAGGGAATTTGAAGTGGTACTGCCGAAGTTCTGTCGTGCAGCCATCTCTTCCTGATTATGATTCAGTATGATCTAGCCGAGGATATTGGATTCAGGGTGAAGGAGATCCTTCGGAAACTTAAGCTGACTCATATTGATGAGGCCCGGTTGGTCTGTCTGAGGAGTAAAGGTTCCGGGAGCAGAAGGGTGATCGCCCGCTGTCACGGACTTTCACGAGTCATGCAGCTAGCCCTTCACGAGAAGCCTCATTATGTCATTGAAGTCCTGTCTGAAAGGTTTGATAAGCTCAGCAAAGAAGATCAAACCAAGGTGCTGATCCATGAAATCCTGCATATTCCTCGTTCCTTCGGAGGAGGATTCCGGGCTCACAAGCCCTTTGTCACACGGGCAAAGGTTCAAAAATTGTATGATAAATTCATGAAGGCTGAACAAGAGTGAGATTTTCCGGACGAAGGGCCAGCAAGGAAAAGGGTAGGGACGGACTGCGGGTGAGTGTGGTCAAGTAACGGTTGGGCCAATCTTTTTAATATAGCGCCTGCCTGGCCTGCCTACCGGTAAGAAGGCATAGTGCAGAGAGTTTAAAGTTCATCAACTCCTTGTAAAAGAAGATGAGGAAATGAGGAGAGATAATCATCTATAAGAAGAGGTTGCAGATTTGATAAAGGAGGTGTCAATTCCGAGACATCTTATCTGAGGTGAGACATCGATGGATATTAAAAAAGTTTCCTGTGTTGGAGCAGGTTTAATAGGTCAAGGGTGGGCGACCCTCTTTTCTTCACAGGGCTTTGACGTGATTCTTCAAGATATTAGTGAAGATATCCTGGAAAAGTCTATGAGTGGTGTACGGTCAAACCTAATGTTTATGGAGGCAAACAACCTTTTGAGACAAGGTGACGATCACGCCGCGTTTAAGAGGATAGAGACGAGCACGCACATTCGCGAAGCGGTATGTAATGCGGATTACGTTCAAGAATCTATTCCTGATAATTTGGATGTCGCGGCTCCTCATCACGCCATTTTGGCCAGTAGCTCTTCGGGATTATTGATGACAGAAATTCAAAAGGCGACGACGAGACCTGAGCGCTGTGTATTAGTCCACCCAATGCTACCGGTTTATCTTATCCCTCTTGTCGAGATCGTTGGAGGCGAACGAACCTCTCGCGAAACAGTTATAGCAGCTTATGACTTAATGAAAACATTGGGGAAGAATCCTGTCTTGCTTAAGCGGGAAGTCCCTGGTTACATTGTGAACAGATTGCAAGCAGCGTTATTGCGTGAAGCCATTGATCTAGTAGACAAGGATATAGTTAATGCAGAAGACGTGGATGAAGCCTTCCGTATGGGGATAGGCCTTCGTGATCCTATCATCGGTCCGTTCTTACGGATACATTTAGCCGGAAATGGCGTTGAACGATTTATTGAGAAGTACTCGGAATCCTACCGTTACCGATGGGAGACAATGCCAACCTGGACCTCCATCCCTCCTTCGGCAGCAAAGAAGACTGTAAGGAGCGTCAAGGAGATGGAAGCTGTTCGCACAAAAACTTTAGAGGAAATCAAAAACTGGAGAGACGAAATGCTAGTTAGACTTCTTAAGGTAGTACGTGGAGAGTAGTGTGAAATCCTCATATTAGATCTATTGAGATGCATAATATGTAAGGTTATACGTTCTTCTTGCTTCCCCCCATGTTCGTCATATTTCCCGACTTCAAATGGTTGAGATGGGTTAAAGCCAATAGCGGGATTTTTTCCCCTCCTACCATCAATTACTTGACCCCTTCCCACAAAATAGGTATATTTTAAGCATTGTTAAGTAACATAAGAATCTAACTATTAGTTGCAGAGAATTCATGAAAAAACTTCCTTTCCCCCTTGCCACATTTTTGTGGCTGTTAGGAGTTGCAGCTTGGACATGGCTTTTCCCATCGATAAGCCTTTGCGAAAAGTCTTTTTGGAGAAAGGTTGACAAGGGATTGTTTATTGGCGAATTTGACTCTCTTATAAAATCAAATATTGGGGATTCAAAGATTACGATTGTTAAGGTCGATCCCAAATTCTACTCGTTTAAGCTTCTCTGTGCTTCGGAGCACGGTCGAGTGAGAATGACGGCAAGGAAATGGTGCGATAAGTTTAGTCTTGTTGCTGCCATTAATGCTGGAATGTACCAAAAGGATGGGTTTACAAATGTCGGCTTTATGAAAAACTTCAATCATTTGAACAACCCTCAACTGAACAGCCTTTATAAGGCTGTTTTAGCATTTAATCCTACAGCATCCAATATCCCGGAGATCCAAATCATTGATATGAAATGCCAGGATTTCAAGAGCCTTAGACCTAAATACCAAACTCTTATCCAGAATATTCGTATGATCAGCTGCCGGCAAGAGAACGTATGGGCCAAGCAAAACCAGGTTTGGAGTATGGCTGTTTTCGGCATTGACAAAAATAAGAATGCATTATTTATTTTTACTGCGACACCTCATTCCGGTCACGATTTTGCCAATACTTTATTGTCCCTACCTATTTCAATTTTCAACGCCTTGTATCTCGAGGGTGGGCCTGAGGCCAATTTGTTTTTTTCTGCGAGTGGTGTAGAATTCGAAAAGATTGGTATTCGTGAGACCGGTTTTCATGAGGATGCTTCTAGAATGATGGCTCGTCCGATTCCAAATGTGATTGGGATAACGAGAAAGGTACGGTAGCAAACTTTGCGCTTAACAGCAAAGGTAGAAAACATTTCCTGTATGCATTACTTCAACACTTCGAACCGTTATCCAACGTGAGGAAGGGCCATCCGTAAAAGAAGCTGATCCCTACCGGAAAGCGCCTGAGTGCCTCGAGATAAAGCTTCTGCTAACGGCCTAAAATTTTCAGGAATGCCCCCGTTACCTGAGGATCAAATTTAGTGCCGGATTCCCTCTTCAGTATCTTCATAGCCTCGCTTTTAGAGTGTGCTTTCCTATAGGGGCGCTTAGACGTTAATGACCGATAAGTATCCACAATGCCGATAATCCTTGCTCCAATTGGAATTTGGGTTCCTCTTAAGCCCTCAGGATACCCTTTCCCATCCCAACGTTCGTGATGATGGAGGATTGATGGAATTGTCCCGCGTAGGAAGTACAGAGGCCGAATAATGTCTGCACTCAATTGCGGGTGTTTCTTCATGGCTTCGAACTCTCTCGTCGTCAATTTCGACTTCTTAAGTAAAATATTCTCATGGATCCCCACTTTCCCGATGTCATGTAATATGGCTGCCTTCCTAACATGTTCGATTTCATTCTTAGGCAAGTTTAACATTTTTGCAATTTCTACGGCATAGTGTGAAGTTCTCTTGGCGTATATGTCAGAATACCAGTCTTTCACCCCGATTGTTTTTGCCAAAGCAAAGATCGCTTCGATAAGGCTTTGGTTCGCACGTTGTGAGAGCCGGTAAACCTTTTTCTTCAGAAGCTCCATCGCCGCTGCTGTTTCATCTTCAAGGCGAAGACTTCCCTCCATTTTTTTCAGATCTTCTGAAGAATAGACCTTGTTACCACCATACTCCTTCACCTTGTTTAAGATTTGGTCCGCAAGGTTGACTAAATCGAAGCCTCTGATCACCAAACCGTCTTCCGGGTATGCAGTAACACCTACACTCAGTTTTAGTTTTATGACATGAGCTTTATTGCCGAAACTGTGTGCATTGATGCTTTTTAAGAGCCTCTTTGCAAGGACTAAGCTTGTCGCTCTATCCGCTCGTGGACAAATGATTACAAATTCTTCGCCACCGTAGCGGAATATAATATCGTATCTTCGTAGAGCCTTTTTAAGTAATTGGGTAAACTGCTTTAACACGAGATCTCCAAAGGTGTGACCATACACGTCGTTGACAGCCTTGAAATAGTCGATGTCCATCATGATAACGGAAAGTGACTGGGCGTGCC
>SMTZ1_10022506_pt1 | contig 11165 bp, 8 predicted proteins | sample DeeMarSWOR136_30_FD_25667 | JGI IMG/M metagenome (IMG submission 25667)
GTGACTGTTATCTCTGAGGTGACGGTCACTTTTGGTTGTTTCTTACTTATATAACTTGAATAGTAATTGTGAGTTCAGAATAAAGTATAATAAATTAATACCTGGCATAGTTTTATCCCCACACGAAAATATAATAATAAAATCTATTTCTATTAGTTAAAAATCATAGGTACATATTCAATGAGAAAACAATGTTTTCTTAAATATCCCTTCCAATTTTTGAGCATGCATGTCTCGGTTAAACATATTTACAGCTAAATCTTGGCATTTTTGGGATGCTTCTTTTAGAAAATTATCATTCTTGATGTTGTCAATCAATACTTTTGCAGCAATTTGAGGGTTTGACGGAGGTATGACGAAACCTACGCCATAGTTTTCGATAATTTCCTTCTGCCATCCACCATAATTTATCATAATCGGAGTATTAGCAGCTAAACTGTCAAAAAATTTGTTAGCCGAATTTGCCCATAGTTCTTCGAGAGGAATAAATATTGAGCAAGAAATCGTGGCTAATTTAAAAAGATATGGCATTTCTGATTTCGGAGTCGAAGGGATAAAAAACACTGTTTTCTCATGGAGACCAAGATTCTTCGCTTTCTCTTTGAGAATTTCCTCTTCCATTCCCGATCCTACTAAAAGATATACAATCTCCTCTTCACCTGTATCACGAGTTAGTGATGCAATGTCAATTAAATAATCCACACCATTAGCTTTACCAAAAGTGCCAGCGTACAGTACTATCTTTCTTCCAGCAAAAGGTTGAAGGTATGAGGGCATGGAATTGCGACAATTGTTGGGATGGAATAATTCAATATCACAAGAATTAGAAATTACAGTAACTTTTGATTTATCTATGCCTGAATTGCAAATTTTTGTTTTCCAATCAGGGGATAAAGAAATAATATGATCGGCTTTATTGTAAGCCGTTTGTTCCAGTAACTTAGCTAAGAAAATAATTACTTTTGATCGAATAGCCCCGATAGCAATTGGGATTTCAGGCCAGAGATCCCGAACTTCAAAAACAAATTTTCTTTTTTTAACCGTTTTCAATAAGATCCCTGGGAGAGCTACCGTCAATGGAGTACTCGTTGCAAATACTAGATCATGGTGATGCCTTAATGAAATAAAAATCGTAAACAACATAAATTTAAAAAAAATCAAAATCCGTTTTTTAAATTTCACTTTATTGCTATATGGCAATTTAAGAACTAGAAGTTCGATACCATTAAAATTGATTTTATTTATTTTGCTTTTCAGTTCAAATTTGTTCCCTAGCATAGCTGAAGAGGTTAAAAGAGTGACTTTATGACCATTTTGTACTAATCGTCTCGCCATTTCATACGCTCGTGTTCCGCCTGATGCATCCGGAGGAACAAAATACTGGCAAATATACAATATTCTCATAAACGAGTACCTTTATTATGTATTCTATATTCAACTTTTATAGTTATTTAAAAAATGAATAAATCTCTATCCTAAATTATTCATAAATTTTCACCACGAAGCCACTAAGTAACAAAAAATCAATAAAATAAATTAAAGCCAAAGATGAAACTCAGTTTTGCACATCTAATTTATTGCTATAAAACTAAGCCTTCATTTATTAATAAGTTAGATATATGAAATAAACTAAAATGCAAATATTTCTAAATTTGGTTGTTAATATTATTTCTTACCTTTACCATCAGTGAGGATTTGCTGATATAAAGCTTCCATTTTTTTGAATTCACTTTCCCAATTATATTTTGTTATAAAATTATTATAACCATTTTTACCGTACAATTTGTATAAATCAGGATTTTGGTATATTTTTTTTATTGCCTTACAAATCTTATCAGTATTATCAGGATCAACCATAATGCCACACGGTTTATAGAGAATATATTCACGCCAACATGGAAAATCAGAACAAATGACAGGCTTTGAAAATGCCATATATTCAAATAATTTTGTAGCAATTGAATTAGTATAATTATCATTTTTTTTAAGCAAACATAGTCCGATGTCACTTGCCCTAACATAGGATAGGGCAGTCGAATATGGCCTATGATCTAAGAGAAAAATTTGTTCACTAAGATCGAGTTTTTTTACCAGTTTTTTAAGCACCAGTTTTCGTTGTTCATTTGTTAAGCCGATAATTGTGAGATAAGCTTTAAGACCATAGCTTGCCTTAAGAGCATGGACAGACCGAATCATGGTTTCATCTCCACGTTCAGCCCCTACACCACCGATATAGATTAATTTCAAAGCATCTGAAGAAAAATAATTATTAGTCTCGATAGGCAAGTCATACGATAAAATTGCTTTTGAACAAAAATTTTTTACAACAATTGCCCCTTTATATTTTTCGGCTATTTCTTCAACTACCGTTACAATTCTGAAGTGATTGACTAATATCTTTTGGAGTATTATGTAAGTTTTCATAAGAATGCGACTCAAGAAGTTAGAAAAATGGGTCCGATATGAATTCTGAGCTTCAATATTTTCATGAATATCAAAGATTATAGGTTTCCTGGATATAACCTTCAACAGGAACATATAAGGGATAAGCTCTGGATCATGAAAATGATATAGATCTGCTTTTAATCTAAAAGCTCGAAATAAAAGATACATCGGTTTTATAAAAAAACGAGAAAGGAGTCCTTTCCTTTCACCTAATCCAAGAATTTGAATCCCCTCTCGTTCTTCGTCCTTACCATAACAACAGATCAAGAACACTTGATATCCCAAAGTTCTTAATGCTACGCATTCTCGATGAAAGATCCGGACGTCAAAGGGTTGATGGACTGTGGTCAAATGACAGATTTTTATATTTGAATTCAACACGAAAATCTTAGTATTTGAAAAATAATTATTATTTATTTTATCCCCATGTTAAGTCATAACGTTTCAAATATTAAAATAAGGAATCTACAAATTTCCAAAATCTTTCAGACTGCTCTCCTATAATGCTCAATATTTTAAAAAATCGTTCAGATCGCAAATCAATCAATTCATGGACAATATGATCTCTTACTATTACGTCTAATAATGTTAATAATATAAAACATCTAACAACGTCAGTTGGATAATTTTGCTGACTATTGTAATAATTAATCAAGTTTCTTACTAGCCTTGAATACTCAGTAGCACCAACAAGAGTTTTAGCAACTCTTAATCCTCTTTGCATATAGCTACCAAAAGGGTAGCACCAATCAGAGACACTAAACAAGAAAAACCAGATATCTATAAGTGGCCATCCAAACTCCTGAATCCATTCCCAATCAAATGTTTCAACCTTATCTTCATTTATTATTAAGTTTTTTAAAGTAAAATCACCATGTACAATAGTTGCTTGCATATCGAAATCATTTACATTTTTCATTCGCTTTTCAAGCTCAAATAAAAGTTTACTCACATGATGTGTAATTCTATAATATTGATTAACATGTTCTATCAACTCCTGACCAAACATTAAAAAATCTTTTGTATTCCGAATTGGCGCTGATGAATTTTGCTGTAATTGAATGATCCAATCCAGGACTTTGGGAGATGCTTTTTCTGCACTCTGGAAATCAGCTATTCGCTGGCCTTGAAAATATTTTTCAAGTATGAAATTTATATCCTCATCATTCCAATAGATTCGTTGTATTTGATGTCTTAAAAATTTATTCGTTTTGGTACAACGTTGGAGGCAATTCTGCTCTCGTTCTAAAGCTTGGCGACCCAAGTTTGTTCGTGGTATTTTAGCAACATAAATTGGAACTGATTGAGAGTCTTCGTAAATTAATAACGTGATCCTACCCCGGTTTTGTGGATTCGAATGGATAGCAGCATAACTTAATTTTCCAGAGCTTATCCCATTTTCAGTAAGAGCTAGTTTTATCTTATCAATTAAAAAGCTATTCATCATTTTCCCTTGTGAGCATAAATCAACAGATATGGAGAAAATAGTCGCATAAATCCCATTCGTATTAACGCGAGCCATACAAGTTTGATAAACTTCTTTATTATATTACCAGGTATAATTTGTTTATAATAAGGAACAATTTTATTGTTGTGTTTAATATGTGCAAATGCAAAGGGATTATTGTAGCTGGTTGTAACCCAATAAAGATCAATCTTTGAATAACCCGCCTTACTTAATAGCTTTCGATACCCTGGTGGTGAGTAGGTATATGTCCGATATCCATGTTGACTTCCTTCAATCCGATAAGAATTCTTTTTAAAATTTTTAACATATTGGTCAGCTAACCACCGCGGCATAATGCTTGTGAACCGCATCCCTGAGTGATCATAAGCTCCCATAAACATATTATAGCCAATACGATTTTCAATTCCCACATAAAGGTAACCACCAGGTTTAAGAATTCTTAAGACATCTGATAAAACTTGTAATTGAAGGTCACGTACATTTGATTCCATTTCGGCTAGTCCGATCCTCTTCAGTATACCATTCATAGAAATTATATCGAAAGTTTCATCAAGAAATGGCAGATATGTCACATTACTCTGAACAAGATATAAATTTTCAATCCCTTCTTGTTCCTTGCGAACTTGCTGCCAATCAATTCGCTCTTCAATGTATTCTAGAGACCATACTTCGTCATAGACTTCTGTAAGCAAGAACGGAATTTGGCCCCATCCACTACCGAGGTCGAGCACTCGAGCATGACGATTTAGTGGTAAGTTAAATCTCCAATCAGCGCGATTGGCTCTAGTAACGTAACCTAATATAGAATCTTTGATATCTTTCGATAAACCTTGCAAAGCATTGAACCAGCCGACTTCACGAGCGTTTTTTAATAAATCTTGCATTTTCTTCTGATCAATTTCACCCCAATAATATTTATTTCTTTTAGCACGAAATACCCCGCTTTGCATCGAATAGTATTCATTACAACAGGGACAAAATAGGTTATTACTGTTTTGTTCTAAATGATCTTTGCATTTTGGACAGGCAATAACATCTAACAATTTTGATTTCATTTGAAATTAGTTTTCCTATTTGATTAATGATGTTATCCCGGATACTTCTTTAGTATCAAATTTAGAGATCTGCAAAATAGGATGGATTGTCATTTCGAGCGGAGCGAGAAATCTGGTTAACGAATAGATATTATTAAACATACAGATTTCTCACTGTTCGAAATGACATAAAAATCTTAATTTTGCAGAAGTCTAATCAAATTAATAATTTTAATCCTGTGGTGAATTATAAGCTGTATCTTTTTTAAACCGAATGTAACTTAAAAATCGCGTTCGTTCCTCTCCACCAAATCCTATGATCCACCAGCTAATTAATAATATTATCAAACCGACGCTTAGTAAACTAAGCAAGTGAGTCACTGTGGTTGGCAAAAAAAATATTCCCGCCAGTAGCAAATAGATACAAAAGGGGATACTGGCTAAAATAGCCGGATATAGAGATTGATAAAGCATTTTGATATAACGAAGTTCTACAACTTTTGCACAATATAATGGTATGATTAAAGCGGAAGTGATAAAATTTGGTATCGCAAATCCGATGGCAACACTAACGACTCCCAGATGTAACATTGATTCTAATATATAAGATAATATTATCGAAAAAATCCCTGTTGCTAAAGTTGATATTCCAAAAACTTTATGCCTTCCTAATCCCACCACTACAAAGTAAGCACTAACATAGCCAAGTCGAAACATCTCAGGTATAACTAAAATCATTAATACTTTTAAGCTACTTTGTAGAAATGGGATGTCTCCAAGCCATATACTCATGATTGCTTTTCCATATATCAATATTAACATTGTAGCAGGAATTACGATCATAAATGCATATTTTATGCCGTATAGAAACATCATCTTCACCTGTTCATGTTTTTTTTGTGCATCCAAACTACTTGCTGCTGGCTTCATTACTCTGGACCCCGCCATTACCAAAGCGGTAAGTTGAAGAAGTAACACGGAAGGCATTTCATATTCTGTAACAAAACTGGCGCCAATCATCACACCAATTAATAATTTTCCTGCTTGCAATTGAATCAGTGAACCAGCAGCATAGAGAAATGAATTAATACTATATGAAATCATATCACGAAATACTAACCAAGACACTAATCGTCGCTTAAATTTTATTTCTTTACATCCTTTCACCGCAAAAATTGCTACCATTAACTGATGTAGCATATTTGCTGCTACCGAGATAATGGATAGTGCTATAATACCAAATCCATTGTTAAACAAAATAATTATACCAATAACTCTTATTAGACGTGATGATGTACGTGAAACTGATTGTACATCATAACGTTGGAGTCCAGTTAATACAGCCGAAAAAACAGAAAATGGTACTAATGTTGCGATACCTATCCCCGTTATAGCAACAACCCACATACTTGCAGTCTTGTAATTTTCAGGAATTTTAAACCAATCAGCAAAATTGAGTGTAATGAAAAAAGTCACAACTAATATTATAATTCCACATATTGTATAGAAGTACATTGTAGTGCTAACTACACGATTCATACTATCCCAATCACGATTGACTAGATATATTGGAACGTAACGATTTACCGCCGAGTTTAAGCCTAGTGTGAGAAGCCCAGAATAGGCAAAAAAAGAACCTGTCAGTGCCCAAATTCCATAAACCTCTTTTGTCAAATGATGTAATATATATGGAACTAATAAGAAGCCAATTCCAAGCTGGACTAATAATGTTAATACGCTACTAATGCTATTTATAAATAAACGCTTACCCTGGTCCATACCTAATTCCATTGGTGAAATTTTATAAAAAATAGATGAAATAAACTTGTAACACTGTGATTAACACAAGTAATTTATTAAAACAGTAAAACGCATTTCTGTCATTTATAAATTATCTCATCAAATATTTGTTTAAATAGGATATTATTTTTTTTAGAATTATAATTTTTTTGTACATATTCTCTTCCTGAATAATTTATTTTATAATTATTCTTGATTTCATGCAATTTTTCTTTCATCTGTTCAAAAGATGTACAATGATAAGTATTCGGGAATGGGAAACTATATATTACTTGTAAGCCTTTCAATAGTGCCTCAAGTAACATTTTTGGCATTCCATCATGTTTGACATAACGAATAAGTACATGGCATTTTTCATAAATAGTATTCATTTCGTCTAAAGGAACGATACCTAAATAGCGAATATTTCCAGAATGGGACTCTTTTTCACTATCTGAAGATAATATCCAAAAATCTATATCTGGTAAAGTTTGAGCAAGTTTTAAGATTTCATTACTTCCATAAAAATCATATCTATCTTTTGCTGTATATGACAAAACCGTAAATCGACAATTTTTCTGTTCGATTTTTGAAATTTCTTCATTAATAAATTTAGGAAGAATGGGGATAATTACGCTGTTTTTAATGCCAATACTTTCAATTTCGTTTTTCAAATTTGAACTTACAACTAATTGTTTATCTATAAGTAAATTACATAATTTAGAAAGATATTTAAATTTTAAGCTTGTCGTCGCCAGAAAAGCATCGGTTCCAATCCAATGGGTCACAATTTTTTTACGAAATAATTTTGCTAATAGATGAACCTTTGGTTCATGAGGTGCATGAGCATAAATTATATCACAATTATTGAAGTCTTGCAGTATTTTGGGGACACTATCTCTTATAGATATCCAATAACTTTCATAACCGATTTCTTCAAATGTTTTAATAAGAAATTGGGCTAATTTTTCATTAGTAATAATTCCAATCTTCATAGTCCACCTGTAAATTTAATGAAATATAAAAAAATAAAATAGCGGATTACATCAACTAGTACAAAGCATTTATTCATTAACAGCAATCTTTTTACATATTGAAGAGAATGCAACAAGTACCCAAAACATTTTAACAAACGTTAATCCTAAAAATAAGCCAGTAATTAAAAAACTGATAAAGGAAATGAAAACAAGCTGGATTAGATTTTTCAACTCATTACTACTTAAATTTGTATGTTTCATTCCCAACCAAAAGTCTTTAAAACATAAGTAAATAATATAAAGAAATATAATGAATCCTGGTAATCCTAAGGTGGCAAAAACATCTAAAAAGCCGTTATGAGATTCACGCCGATAGTGCACTTTGTTACCATATTTATCAGAATGTTCAATAAAATTGCCAATTCCGACACCGGTTATAAAATTATTTATTCCCATGTCAAGCGCTACCTTAGCTAATTCTATTCTTACTTGTGTTGATCCATGTGTAACAAGTCTCCTCTCCACAGCTCTATTTTTATTTAAAAATATTATTGAAGCGACCAATATTGGAAATGTGGCTAACAAAAAAACCAAAGAATGTTTTCTTCTTTTCAATATTATAATTGCGCTGGACAATAAAGTAACTATCAAGCCAACAAAAGCCCCTCGTGAAAATGTACAAAGAAGTACAAAGATAAAAGCCATTATCGCCAAGATAAATGTTTTGCTTCTAGTTAAATAAAAAAATAAGCAAAAGGGAAGTAATGCCAGGAAATTTTGGGCAAACATATTTGGGTCTTTACCAGATCCCTCATATCTCTGAACTGCGGCTGATGATTGTGCTAAAATGTGAGGAGAGCTAAACACGGTAATCATTGATATAACACTAATTACAATTCCTATAATAGTGACCACCAATAGAATTTTAGTTAGAGCTTTTGAGTCGTTTATAGTTTTAATGAGTATTATATAAGCTAATATTAATTGGAATAAAGTTATTATTCTCGCAATTCCCAATTCAATATTTGATACATACAATAAAGAAAATGAACACCAAATAAAAAAAAGACCGATTAAAGTAGATTTTCGATCATTCAGAATTAGATTTTTTCGCTCAATAATTAATTTTAAAATACACAATCCTAAAATCAAAATACCGATCATTTTTGAGATTGATGCATTTACTGAAAGAATAGGAATCACGCTATATTCAAAGAGTATGGAACCTATAAATATACCAATGCCTATATTTATATCTTTGTAAATCAAATAAGCAAAAGAAATTAATCCCAGGAAAACCAAAGAAAAAATGATTGGATTTGATAAATTTGCAACCGTTATTCCTATTAAGAGGCTAAATAAGAATCCTCCAGATGAAATTCCTATTATTAGTTTATTAGAAACGATGTAACTTTTTACCTGGGTGAACATTCTATTTTCACTTTTATTATTATTTTATCATTTTCATGATATCAAAATGAAAGACTTATCGTAATACTTGTATCCTTTTTTAGACGCTTAAATTGGATATTATTCTCTTTAATTGTATAATTAATATCTTTGTTAGAAATGTTGATTCTATATTTCCGTTTGCATTCTATCTCTAAATTAAAATCAAATACTTCACAATCTGTTATTAGCTGCCACGATATTCCATGCTCATCAATTTTCTGGTTTACTAATTTTGCACTTTCTCTTTTCTTCCACCATTCAAATATATCCTTTGCTGATCCGACAAAAACATTTTTGTTTTGAAAAAAATTAAGCAAATTTTTATAAACATTTTTCCGGTGAGGAAAATCTATTTCATCAAGTACCGGCTGACACCAAAGTAAATTTATAAGAGAACCCAATCTCTCTGCTGTTTTAAAAATTTTTTTGCATTCTTCTGTGATACTCTTCTTACTATGGGCAAATTGTTTCGATTTAAAAAGAATGGGTTCCTCAATTGCTAGAGGAATTTCCATTAAGCTCATTTTTTCGTTGGTACTTATGTTAAAAGGGTGAAATGGAAAACTCATACCACATCTAAATCCTATACTATCATGCCATCCCAGGGTGGAATCGTATAAGAATCCCACATCTTGTTGAATTTGCCACGAATGAGGCAGCTTTACTCTTAGATAATGTTGCCTGATACCGGTTATTTTAGTATTAACTATATTTTCAAGTCTAATCTTTTCATTTTTTAATTTGTCACTATCCAGATATGAATCTAAATCACCATAAAGTCCAATCTCCCATCCACATTTACACAAATAATTTAAAGCTTTCACTACTTTAGGTTGATTAAGTGAATAACGTAGATCTTTGTATCTGGCTAATAGTCGCTTCTTTCTGGCTAAAAAGAAAAAAGTGGAACGATATCCAAATTGTCTCTCTAATTCGACCCATTTTTTAAAATTCCAGTATGGATCATTTTTGATTAAAGCCATTCTTTTACATTTATTGAAAGATCTTTTAACATTTCTAAAATCAAATAACAAGAGTCCTTTCATGAGCTGAACAATCCAGAAAGTAAATCCAAAAAGACTCCTTGCATACACTTTATCAACGTCGTGTGTCAAACAAATTCCAAATTTTTTGCCTTCTGGCCATAAGCTTTTTCTAATTACAGTTGCATGACCATTTTCGACAAATTGATTTATTATATTGTGAAAAAAAGTTAAGTATATATCAATTAATGGCTTATCATACAACTTATATTTAGATAGAATGCTTTGAGATGATGAAAATCTTCCTAATTTATCATTATTATAAGTTTGTATCTCTTCTGCTCGTGTTAAGAAGAATAATATAGTTTTTATAAAATCAAATCCGATGACAATATTTAACAAACCATCATAATTTGCTTTTGAGACAGCGATATTGCCATTTTGATATAGATGTATTGGTATATCTGACAATTTCTTCAATTGATCATAAAATACAGGAATTGGTTCATCTATAAACTCCAAATTAATCGAGCCAGTAGCGTGAATTCTGTAAATTTCATCGCTACTATTATATATTGATACTATATTATGATTCTCACATTTAAAAATTTCTTTCCCATAATATATATAAATATTGGCACTATCTTCACATTGGGGAATTTTATCCACAAATTCATAGCAATATCCCATAATTGAAAATATAGTATCAAAAATATATCGAACATGTTTCGAATCATTTTTAAGTATAATTTTAACCATACTTCACGTGATTTATTAATATAATCTGGCGCTTATAATTACGAAAAATATTTTTTATAGAAGAGAATAATCAATAAAAATAAAAATTAAAAAAAATGTTAAAAATATCTTCAATCTTTTAAAACTTCCTGGAGAACTAATTCCAGTTTTTCAGCTGACTTCTTTCTATTAAATATATAGACTTCTGCAAAATTAAAATTTTAGTGTCATTTCGAACGGAACGAAGTGGAGTGAGAAATCTGTATATCTCATAAGATCAATTCGTTAA
>SMTZ1_10020672_pt1 | contig 11164 bp, 7 predicted proteins | sample DeeMarSWOR136_30_FD_25667 | JGI IMG/M metagenome (IMG submission 25667)
TGATAAGTGAATATATGAATGGCTATGGACAGCAGGGCGGCGGTCCTCCTTTGAATAGATAGTTGATCAGGTAAACTACATCAGCACTGTTGAGGATCTGGTCACAATTGACATCTCCGGCCCTCAGAGGCTCAGGCGCAGGTCCACCTTTGAAGAGGTAATCTATCAGATAAACTACATCGGCGCTATTGACCACCCCGTCTCCATTGGCGTCGCCAGGCATCTCCCGGTCGATCCTGTCGAAGTAAGCTCCGATCTCACTTCCACCGATCCATATCGTTCCGTGGGCATGGCAGTAGGGCGACAGTGGCGGAATCCATTCAATGGTCATAGGGAAGCCAGTGGCTACATCCTGCTCATTGAACTGTTCGGGATCAGACCAGGTTGCCGTACCGGGACCTGTGCCGTATTCCCGATGCCTGTACCAGCATGGATCAGGTTCTCCAACCTCTTCAGAATAGACGACCCCCATGCCTCCGCCCCTCCGCGCCGCCACATCCGGGGCATTAAAATGCTGTCCTGGAGACGGTTCGGCAACGCTGCCCCAGCGCCACTCCTCACCGCCTTCATAGGAAATCCAGTATTTGATCCCTTGTCCATCAGGATAAATGTATTCGAACGCGGTTATGATCCGATCGTCATAAGCAGCTACAGAGGTTCTTTCGTCTGCGTAGTCGAGGTCGATGTTTTCCCAACCGGCCAATGATTTCCGGGCCACCCGAAGACGACCATCGTGGTCGACTAACGAGACAAAAACAAAGTAACCCGATGCCCCCTCATTGTAGCAGACATCAAGTCCATGATCCGCATTGGCCACATAAGTTGGGATATCATACCAAGTAACTGCCTCCTCATTGGACCAACGGTAGATCAGCGAATCGCTGGCTAAAATGGCCAACAGGTAAATCCGATTGTCAGCATAATCGGCATTGCTGGTAAAAGCTATCTCAAGAACATCATAACCCTCGTCGATCGGATATTCGGGTTCATAGTCGTAATCCTGAACTCCAGTAGTGACGGAAAATCTATAAAGAGCGACCTTCTCATTCCAGCTGACCGTCACTCCTATGTAGAAATACCCATGCAGCACTACCCCACTAATGTCGTTGATTTCATTCACACCCCACAACCAGAATGACTCATACCAATTCTGTCCATCGTCTGGAGAAAAATAAACATGAACGCGCCAAAATTCCCCATCGTAAGCCATAATCGCCGCAAAGAGATTTCCGGTGCCGTCGTCAAAATCCATACAGGTTTCCCGGATGCCATGTCTCTCTCCTATTCTCACGTCTGTTCCCCACTTAGGTTCTGAAGTCATTCTTGGCGTCCTCCGGCCTACTCCAACTAAGATATCTGGTTGGTCATCCGATTCTTCGAAACTCCGCAATCTTTCCACGGCCTGATCATAGCTTCCACTGTTCCACAGGGCTTCCATGTTATCGATCTCTCGAAGCATGGACGAGGATAAATCGCCGAAAACTTTGAGATGGAGTAGAGCGTTTTTCCTTTCTGGTCGACTAAGTTTGTCCAATCCCTTCCAAACCGGAACACGTGAATCTGTGACTTCTTGGACTGGCTTCTGGTCCTTATCCGTTTTGACACCCACAACTCCCCTTGTTGGGAAAATAGATTTGCTTTCGCCTATGGTAGGTTGATTACCGTCAGGCAAAGTTTTGAGCCGCTTGATGCTGTGAGCCGCTTTCTGAGTGATAGTTAAAGCTCCTTCTTTTCCTGAGTCATTCTGCTCAGCTATTGCCAGACTGCAGAAAGAGACAAAAAACACGGAAACAAGAGAATACTTAATCAAATATCGCATTTGAAACCTCCTCTGCCTGGTTTTGGACTCGCTATGGCTGGATTTTTCTCAATAGTTTTGCCAAAAAAGACCACTTCCCGAAAAAGGCGAAAAACCACAAGACCAATGCAACCTATTGGGCAATATAGGATTCCGAATAGCGTTTCTACCTATTCTATAAATTAAATATAGCTTAGCAAAAGTCAAGAAAATTTTTTTGAAAAGTGTGCTTTACATAGCACACCCTTCAGAGCCGTCAAGAGGATTGCTTAACTCCATCTTGATCCCGATAGACGGGTTGGAATTTGCTGCACGCGCAAAGTGCCTATTCCTTCTCAGTCGAAACTAATGCACAATATTGGGGTCTTTACAGATATGATCCCCCCTGGCACAGAATGATTAACTGGGAGAAAGTAAAGATGAGCCTTTAGAGGCCAAGAGCAAGAAATTGTGATTTTTCATTCAAAGGAGAATATCTAACAATTCGTGTTAGCGAGACGATATTGGAAGTTATCATTTATTTACCGACCTCTTGTTAGAGGTCTTTTTATCCTTGAAAAGGGTTGGGGATTAATCTGTGAGAGTTTTTTGGGGATCAAAAAGCCTCTGGCTTCTCTTTGAGTCAGAGGCTTTTAAATTTTTATCCTTGAGGGAAAACTGCTTACTCTACAATAGATCCCTCGCGGGGACAAAATTGAGCTTATGTTTTTCTATGGTGTGTTTATCGAACCGTGCATCTCCTCGGTCACGATGGTAGGAGTGACAAAGATAATCAGGTCGCGATCGACGATCTGTTTTTTGGTGTAACTAAAAAGATATCCCAGCAAAGGAATGTCCTTTAAGATGGGTAGTCCGCTACGGGATTCCATCTCCTCCTGGGTAGTCAGACCTCCAATAACAGCAGTCTGTCCACTATTCACTACCACGTTGGTCTCAGCATTATTAGTATTGATCACGATTCCATTGGCATCAAAACTGTAGGAGCTTCTCTCCGGGCGGAGCTTCAAAAGTATTCGATTGTGCGAGGTAATGTGAGGGGTGACCCTCAAGATGGTTCCCACCTCGGTGAAAGTGATGACCACGTTTCCGGATTCATCGAATTGTTTTATGGGGATTTTCTGCCCCATCTGAATGAAAGCTTCTTTATTGTCTACGGTGGTGATTTCCGGGTGTGCTACTATTTTTCCCTTAGTGCTGGAGGCCAAAGCGGATATGGTTCCCTCCAGATCAAAATCAGTTTCAGCGGTGGCAAAGGTGAATGTGCCGGTTGGGTCGGTCACTCTATCTGTCATTTGATCGAAAGTTGCGGCCGGTTTCTCCCCTGTCATCAGTTCTGCGCTCTCTGTGGAGATTATTGACCAATCGATTCCCAATTCGGTCAGAGTTCCAGACTCGACCTCCAAGAGTTGAGTGGAAATCTTAATTTGATCGGTCTCCTTATCCAGAGTACTTACCAGCTGCCTCACCTTTTCGATATTTTCGGGAATATCTCTTATGACCAATGAATTGGTTCGGTCATCGGTGTCTACCATGCCTCTCTGGGAAAGAATAGCTTTTACGCCTTTAACCATATCGCTAGCGGTCCCATGCTTTACCGAAATCACCTCCGTTTGCAGAGAGATCAAAGACTTTTGGTCTGCTTTGTGTTTCTCAATTTGCATTTGCTCGTTAAGATAATCTTGGGTGGGAAGCACCCGAATATACCCAGGTTCTTCCACTCCGGACAGATCATAAGTCTTAAGCAAGATATCCAAAGCTTGGCGCCAGGTGACATTTTTGAGGTTCATGGTGACTATTGCTTTTACTTCAGGAGATGCTACGATATTAACCCCACCGTAATCAGCCAAAAGGCTTAACACGGAATGAATATCTGCACTCTGCAAATTGAGAGTAGGAATAACTTTATTTTGTCCGTAGGGACCAGCCAACCCTACCACAGAGAAGCTGCCCAATAATATTAGAAGAAAAGCGCCTAAGCAAGTGATGCTCAGAGGCTTTAACCAGTTAAGGTGCGGAGCGTCTTGACGAAATTCTGACGATTTTTGTTTTCTCAAATTCACTTTCATAGCGTTACCTCACTTTTTACATTCATTTTGAAAGTTCCAGGGTCATGGTTTTAGACCATCCATATTCCTGTATTTGAAAAGTAATCCTGTCATCTTCCACCGAAACTACATAGCCATTTTTGATCTCGTCTCCATTTTTCATGATGTACCCATATCCTCTCTCATCCTCAAGTAACGCTCGGTTGCCAGCCTCATCTTTTAGGATTCCAACTAATTTCAGGGTTTCGAATTTGGGAAGCGGAACCTCACCCAACTCGGTGCTTATCCTCTCGGTCAAGGGGACAAAAGGATCCCTCTTCCCATCAGCATGATAATAAATGGTCTTCCTTTGAGGGACCACTTCAACCATACTTCCCTCACGTTTGGGAACCACGACCAAACTTTCTGGTGATCCCACCCTTTCTTTTTTAGATTTCTCCTCAGAACTTAATAAGGCAACCTTTGCCTTCTTCGTTTTTACACTCACGGAGTCAGTTTTGTCCCCCTCTGCAGGTTGTTTTGTGGCTTTTTCGCCTTCACCAACCGAAGAAGAAGTGGCTTCCTTTTGGGTTAGGGACGGCTCCTTATAAAGGTATTCTTTTTCATCTTGATCTACATTTACCAAAACCTCAGGAGAAGTTACCGGGGTAGCTAAAACTACCTCCTCGTCTGTTTGCGCAACTCTCTTCTGTTTGATTTCTGTGTCTTTATTTTCAGTCTTTGGTTCAGCCATTGAAACTCGGTTCTTGTTTTCAGCCTCCGGGGCATCAGCAAAACAGAGTGGTTTTTCAAGAGTTACTTTTTTCTCCCCTCCCTCTCCCTTTGTATTCTCCATTTGTTCATGCACAAACTGGTTCTTATTCTCAGACGAGGTCAACAAAGTGTTATCCTTGACTTCGGATCTTTCTTGGCTCGCTTTTTCGATAAAAGAAGATGTAGCTAATTTATTTCTTGAAGGTCTCATTTCAGTATTCACTGCGGTCCAGATCGGAAAATTTGGATCTTTAGCTGCCAATATGGCAATGGATCCCCTCTTGTTCTCTCCTTTCTCTATCACCTTATAGATCAAGGGCTTGTCCGAATCCAGAACGATTCTCACAATCTTTTCCGGTTCAGTTTGAAACTGACTTGTATCCAAGGTGGAGTGAACAAATTCGAAGGGTTTGTCAGCGTAAACGGTAACCTTGGTGAAATTTTCTACCTTTTCCAGACTAATATCATGTATGCGACAACTCCCCTTCACTGAACTGGGCAATAACAAGGAACCAACTGCGACACAAAAAATCAATGAAACAAAAGTCAAAAATACTTCCTTTTTCGAAAACCTTTTTCTTCTCATAAAATCTTCCCTTTATGGCAAGTGGAATCAACCATTCTCAGAATTCAACCTTTTTGAGTCTTTCCCCTTCTTGAACCCAATAGCTGGTCAATTTAAAGGATGCAGTAAGGGTGTTGTTTTCCGACCCTGGAACCTGTGCTTCCGGAGGCACCCCAGTTAAGGTCACATCGGACACATTGGCGATGAAAGGGAAATTCGCTATGTCGCTTAGGAAACTGCCAAAGTCATGATAAGAGCCAGTGATATCAATGTTAAACGGGCTGGCGTTGTAAAAGTCAATCGGTACCGCCTCCATGGGAACAATCTGTGCAATGCTGGTCTGGCTGGATTGAGCGGCGAAATGCATCTGAGTCAAAAATAAGGGAATCTGTTTTTCCTCCGGCAACAAAAGTTCCACTTTCTGATATCTTTTTAAGAGCTTCTCATATTCTGTCTTAAGGCTTTCAAAACTTTTGGCCTTCATCTCCACGTTCTTGAGGTTGGTCAAAATACTCTCATATTCCACTTGTTTTTGATTGATGGCTTGCGAGTTGTTGGAGTAAATTCTGGCATACCAGAAATAAACGATCAAAAAGAAAATCAGGCCCCCTAATAGGATCTTTTGTGCTTTAGGATCTTTTAAATCCATTAATCCCCTCCCGTTGGATATCGATGGGTTTCGGTTGGGTTCTTTTTCTCATCTTCACTTTTGTGCAATCTCCATATCATTCGGGCTTTCAATCTTGGGTTGAGGTGTATAGACTAACTCGCCAGAAAGCCCAAAGGAGAAGGTCTTCAGTTTCTCCATCTCAGATCTCTTTATGAACTCCAACTCCATATTTTTAAAGTAATCGGATCTCATGAGCTGGATCAGAAATGAAGCCAGGCTGTTGATTGAATAAGTATATCCCTCTATGTTCACCTTCCTCTTGGGAGAAGCCGGCTCAGCAGCCTGCACAGAGGTGTCTGCCGCCCCCGCCTGCGGTTCATCAGACGCAGCTTCCTCTTCTTTGAGCATAGAAAGCCATAAATATTCCGGTACCCTTCCACTTAAATCTTCCAGAATGCGTACCCAGGTGGATCTATTTTTATCCAAAGTCTCTATGGCCGACATCCTCTGCAAAAGTTTGTCCTTCAGATCGGTCAAAGCATCCACCAATTCTATGGTTTTGCTGAGCTCCTCAGTTCTCCTTTTTGCCTCCGCTATCTTATCATCTAAAGCTCTAAGCTTCAAACTTTGAAATATGCTAACCACCACAAACAATATCACCAGAATCCCAACCACCGTTCCCCCATAGATCAAACTCTTATCAAAGGTAATTCCTCTACCTTTTCTCTTTAGTTCCTTGGGAAGTAGATTAATCTCGATCATGGTTATTTTACCTTTCTTGAAGCCAAACCCACTGCAACAGCTAAAAGCGGAGCGATCCTATCGGGCTGTGCATCTTTGAAAATATCTGGGTCATATTCTATATTTCGCAATGGGTTGCCTATTTCTATAGGAACATTCAATTTCGACTGAATGTACTCCGGTAAAAACGGAATCAAAGCTCCGCCGCCTGAGAGAACTATCCAATCGACTTTGGGCACTTTGGCTATAGATTTAAAATAAGAGAAAGCTACCTCTAATCCCGAGAGCAGCTCCTCTGAGGCAGTGATAACCGTAGCCTTTAGCATGTCCTGATCAATAGAGGTTCCCATCTCCCCTTTGATGGTTTTTGAGGCCAGTTCCTGATTTATGCGAAACTCTTTCATTATGGCATTGTAAATCAGCCGTCCCCCGCTGGAGAGGTCCCGATTGGAATGATACAGGCCGTCTTTAAGAAAGGTGATGCTGGTGGTGTCAAATCCGATATCTATTAAGGCGCTCACTTTATCTGGATCCATCTCATAATTGAGTTGGTGGGCATTCAATATGGCAAAGGCATCCGTATCGACGATTACTGGTCTCAACCCAGTATCAGAGACCAAATCAATATAAGAATTCAAAAATTCATTTCTGGCTGCCACTAAAAGGACATCCATTTTGCGGGTTTCTTGGTTGACCTGGATGATATGGTAATCCATGGTCACGTCTTCCACATCGAAGGGGCTTCTCTGCTCTGCCTCAAAAAGGATGGCTTGTTCTGCCTCTGCTCCAGACTTTTGATCGATGGTAATCTTGTCGGTGATCACCCCATGCCCGGAGATGGAGATGGCTACCTCTTTCAACTTTGGATCGCACTGATCAATCAGGCTTTGTACATTAAAGATGATGTTCTCCCTGTCCCTGATCTCCTCATCCACCACCGTTTCCAAAGGAATCTCCCTCATCCCCAGAGTCGTCAATGCCCATCCTCCCGATCTTTCCTCCAGCTTCACCAACTTGATGGAGGAAGCGCCAATGTCTAACCCAGCTACCGTCCTTGCCTTTTTCCCAAAGACCATGAATCTTCCTTTCAGTATTGGGGGTTGGCTTTTTCTTCGATCACCAATATCTTTGTCTGTCAACAATCTCAGGAAATTGCACTAATTTTCTCATCGGCTAAAATTTCAAAAAACTTAACCCCCATAAAAAAAATTGAAAGAAATAAGATTTCCACCCCCTTAAGGTTATAAGGCTTAATGAACTTTACTTTAATTCATATGCTTTTTTTATAATCGGCAACCAATGAAGGAAACTTAATTTATTTCAAGTCGAGAACTTTTTAGAAAAAAGCCTTGCTTTTTTGGGGTAAAGTGAATATATTATTTAGGAGTGGAAAAAGTTACTCAGCGAATGGATTAGTTTGATCTTTCCAAGAAGGAGGAAATGATGAAGCATTTTAGTCTTTTCCTGTTGTTGATTTTCCCTGCCATCCTGTGCCAACAAGTAAATGGCACCACAATTCATGTACCTGCAGATTCATCTACCATTCAGGGAGCAGTCAATGGAGCTGAACATGGGGATACCATCTTGGTAGCACCGGGAACCTATAATGAAAACGTGAACTGGTACTGCAAGGCTATTCTTTTGGCCAGCAATTATCTTTTTGACCACGACACTCTGGCCATTGATTCTACCATAATAGACGGAGGGGGCGGAGACGCTCTCTATATCTGGGGAGGCGACTGTTTTCCTGAAGAAGAGAGTCTAACGGTCATAGGATTCACTGTGCGCAACTCAACTTTCGGTATGTGGAAAGAGGTGTCGGATTGGCCCCAGCACGAGCTAAGGATCATATCTCGCATTAGGTACTGCAAGTTCATGGACAACACCTGGGGAATACACACAAGGACCGATGACGACTGCGTCATTGATCATAACATATTTATCAATAACGTGTCTGGTGTAGACTGCTGGGGCGGTGTAGCCAAGTTTGAACAGAAAACGGGGCCAGCGATCTGCACGACCATTGTGGAAAACAACGTTTTCTTGTTCAACAGCCGGCATGGCGCCGTGTCATTTGGGGGAGCTCTTCAAATCTTCAGGAACAATATATTCTCGGGGAACACATATGGTATTGGCCTAGGCTACTATTCTGGTCTCAATGCAGTAAATAACGTAGTCTGGAACAATACCATAGGATTTTATTGCTGGTTGCATGATCCTCTTGAATCTTGGGCAACGATAGAGAATAATATCGTCGCAGGGAACGACACAGGGATATATGTTTTTGGATTTGCGGAGGACCGTGCACAAATTCGGCACAATGATGTAAATAGTCTCCTGGAGAATTTCCTTGGATGTCCCGAAGGCGTGGGTGATACCTCCTGGGGAACGAATTTTAACGGAACGCCCTGTGACAGCTTCTACAATATTATGAGAGACCCCTTGTTTGCTGATACAATTGATTTTGAACTTTTGTGTAGTTCACCCTGCATCGATGCAGGCGATTCAAGCGTTGAAGTGGCCGACAGCGGAGGTTGCCGGATTGATATCGGCAAAAATGAATTTCATTATATAATAGGAGATGCTAACGGTGATTATGTAATCAACAGCGCCGATGTGGTTTTCATTATAAATTATCTCTTCAGAGAAGGACCTCTACCTTGTCCCTTTCATTCAGCTGATACCGATTGTGACGGCGTCGTAAATTCCAGTGATATTGTTTGCTTGATCAATTACCTGTTCCGTGGATCTTCCTTTCCTTGTTTCTAATAGGAAATAATGATTACAAAAAAAGGAACTTAGCCGCCGCAACGGCTACACCTACAACGAAGGTCAAACAAAAACCCAAAAAGGGCGCCTGAATCCTCTGTCTTGGCTTCTAATGAAAAAACGATTTAATCATCCCCTATGGTATTGTAAAAATTGGGACTGTTGCCCAAGCATATTTCTCATGAATTTCGTCCCCTCGACCTCGCTTGAGGGTGGTGTCTTCGATCGTACACTTCATCTGTCGCCCTTCGGTCTGTCTTCGACTCTGAGGTCGCTCAGACTCGAGGAGAGCTCAGGGTCGAAGACCAAAAGCGGAATGTCGAAGGAAGGCCCAAGCAGACGGGGGCTCGTCTGAGCCCATCTGGGCGGTTATGTATCGTCCACAGAATCCAAATTTGGATTTGTGGCAAAGTCGTCGTTTATCGTGTCAAAACCCAAGATGAAACCGATTCCAGAACCGATGCGTCAGCGAAGCCCAAAGCGATAAATCACAGACTGGCTTAACCCACAGACCCAAAATCAAACACTGCCTCCGGTATAAGAGCAAATTGAATGCCTCCAAGGTTATTGGTATTATAAGGTTTGAAATGTGTAGTCGCAAGCGAGGGGTTAAGAAACGAAGTGAGAGAAAACCCAGCAGGTAATCAGCGGAGCCAACGAGCGAATTAAAAAGGTTGACATATGCTTATTTTTTGTTAAATTAATTATAGAAAAAGCACGGTGTGGAGGTGTGAATTTTTAAAAAGGCTTTTTTGCTCACCAAGGGTAAATCCCTGGTGCTGTGGCTGTTTTACTTGTGTCTAAAAACGATGATTTCTTAGAAGCTTCCTTTGTACGGAGGAGAAGAATCATGATCCAGATATCGAGCATCAAAAAGGTCCTTATGCCCCTCTGTGTTCTGGGGATGGTCTTGGGGGTTTTCTCTGAGGCGACAAGTCAATCAACGGATCAGGTGAGATTGGTTCTGCCGAAGGATACCCCAATAATATCTGAAAAATTCAAACAATTCTTGTCTCAAAAAAAACCTGAGGAGAAAGCCAAGGTATGGGTCTTTTTCACGGATAAGGGAATCTTTGATCCTGAAAAATATCAGTCGGCTTTAACTCAAGCTGCAAACGCTTTGACCGAAAGGGCGGCTCGGCGAAGAGCCAAGACCATGAAGCCAGATCTGGTGGATTTTCGAGATCTTCCAGTGGATCACACCTATGTGAATGAGATTTTGAAATGCCAAGCCAAATTGAGGCAAAGAAGCAGATGGTTGAATGCCGCAAGTTTTGAGATTCCAGTCTCCAGACTCAGCCAGGTTTCCAAATTGAGATTTGTTAGATCGATAAAGCCAGTTTTGGGAGGCAAAAGAAAACCGGTGCCACCCCAAGAGCCACCCTTGAAGCCCGACAAAAGTCAGTCCAAGTTCAACTTGAACTACGGAGTTTCCTATGCTCAGCTTCAGCAATTAAATGTTCCGGCTGTGCATGACTTGGGCCATAATGGTCAGGGGGTCTTGGTCTGTATGATGGACACCGGCTTCTTGAAGGATCATCAGGCATTCCAATTGGCTGACTCAGAAGGAAGGATATTGGCGGAATGGGATTTCATAAATGATGACGGGAATACCCAGAATGAACCAGGTGATCCGTCCGGACAGCACAATCACGGAACCTGTACCTGGTCCGCCCTGGGTGGAGCAGCTGACGGAAATCTTTACGGACCGGCATACGGGGCATTTTTCATTCTGGCTAAGACTGAGGATATTTCCATGGAAGAGCCCATAGAGGAGGACAACTGGATGGCGGGGATGGAGTGGGCGGACAGCATTGGCGCGGACATCATCTCCAGCTCCTTGTGCTATATCGATTGGTATACCTATTCTGACTTGGATGGTA
>SMTZ1_10012085_pt1 | contig 11163 bp, 8 predicted proteins | sample DeeMarSWOR136_30_FD_25667 | JGI IMG/M metagenome (IMG submission 25667)
CGTAGACAACAGTCCGTGTTACATCGGAACGAAAGCTTTCTACACCGCAGCCGCCGTCCACGATGATCGCATCTCCTTCCTGGAGGTCGCGCACTTCAGTGGACCCATGGGGAAAAGCGGAGTTGGGTCCGTACTGAGGCCATCCTCCTCCGCTGACGCCCATCTGCTGGTGGGCTTTGCGGATGATTCCGGCCAGCTCAAAAGCGCTCATTCCTTGATGGAGGTGTTTGAAAGCCTCTTTATAGGCCAGCTTGGTGATCTTATTCGCCAGGTCCATGTAGGCCAGCTCTTTTTCGGTCTTGATCCCCCGGCAGCCATCGGTGACAACATCGCCATTGACCAGTTCCAGATGAGGCGCATCTTTACGGAGGCCGTAATAGACAAAAGTCCTGACAGTCGGTCCCAATGCCAGCCTGCCTTTTCCGGCTCCGACATCTTTCACGATACCGGCTATGAGCTTGTAAGGGCTCTCATCCTCTTCCCAGGTGCGGACCTCCTGTCCTTCGGGAATCCTCTCTTCAGCTCTCTTCCTCTCAAAAGCCGGGCAGACCCAGATGGGTTTGCCTTTGCGGTGGAGGACCGCGCCGAAGGTCCGCTCGCTCCGGCCCCAATTCACGTTGGTAAAATACAGCAGGTTCGTGCTTCCGGAGAGGAAAAGCCCGTCAATCCTGTGCTTGGCCATCAACTGCTGTGCTTTATCCAGGCGCCGCTCATAATCCTCTGCTGTAAGGGATTTGACTCCCTTGACCATGTTACTCAACTCCGCCTGGGTGGATTCCTGAGGACTGGAAAACAGAGTGCCTGTGAATCCCAAGGTAGTGATGGATAGACCTCCGACTTTTATAAATTTGCGGCGAGAGAGAGCCATGTTTTCCTCCTTTTAATTATTCAATATCGGGCATGGGCCGGACCCTTGCCCTTTGCGTCATCTTCTTTTCCCCGACTTGGAGAGTTATGACATATTCGCCGGGCGACACCAGCTCACCGGGCCTTCCACTGAATCTTGCGCCTCTTTCCCGCATTTTCTCAATCTCTTCCTTGGTCCGCTTCCGGTACATGTTCCAGACTACCTTATTGATCCCGGCCTTCTGGCTTCCCGTTAGAGCATTCAGCTCTGTACCGTAGGGGTCGGTGATGACAAGCCTGACATCATCCTTCACCTCGTTTTTCAAATAGTAATAGATGACAACGCCATTGTCCTCGTTGGGCGCGTCGAAGTGTCTGTCTCCGAAGAGACCTAATCTGGGTCTGTATCTCCACTGGATTTTCGGCTCGACTTCAAAAAGATAGACATCCTCGGCCAAAACCTTCTCGTTCAGTTGCTGGAGTGGGGAGATATCCGTGACATAAAATCCCCATCCGTAACTCCCGACAACAAGGTCGTTCTCGCGGGGATGGATCAGGAGGTCATGGATCGGGTTGGAGGGCATGTTGTTTCTCATGCTCAACCAGCTCTTCCCGCCATCCGGGGTAACGAAAACTCCGATATCGGTTCCGACGAAAAGCAGGTTGGGGTTCTTTTTGTCCTCAAAGATAACATAGATGATCTCTTGAGGCAGGTTGCTGGCAACGGATATCCAGGTCTCTCCGAAATCCGTAGTCTTGAATACCAGAGGCGTGAAATCATCTCTCTGGAATCCGGTTTTGACTACATAAGCCGCACCTTCTTCAAAATGGGAGGCAAACACGCGGCTCACATAATAGAATTCAGGCGCGCCCGCCTTGGTGAGATTCGGAGTGCGGTCAATCCAGCTTCCGCCGCCGTTCTTAGTCATCTGGACTTTCCCATCATCTGTGCCGACCCAGATGATTCCCGGCGTCACCGGCGACTCGGAGATGGTGGTTATGGTGCAGTGTTCGATGTTTCCTTTGAGCTTCTCCGGGTCGTTGGTCGTCAGGTCAGGGCTGATATCCTGCCAGTCATCTCCCCGGTTCATGGACCGGTGGAGGACGTTCGACCCGAAATAGATGACCTGGCTGTTATGGGGAGAGATGCGGATGGGGCTGTTCCAGTTGAACCTGAGAGGAGGTTCTCCTTCCTTCCGGGAAGGACGGATGCTCTTGCTTGTATTCAGCTTCTGGTCGACCCTCTGGATGGTGCCGAATTGATATTCGTTGTAGAGCCAGCGGCTGTCGTTGGGATCGGGCTGGTTGTACATCCCGTCTCCGCCGCCCACCATGGCCCAGTCGTCCCGGGTGATTTGACCGGTGGGACCGTTGGAGGGGATTTTCACGGATCCCGTATCCTGGGTTCCTCCATAGATATTATAGGGCTCATCCATGTCCACTCCGATGGCATAGAACTGGGCCCCCGGAATGATGATGTGGTTGGAATTCTTGGGATCTATCCATAAAGCATGATGGTCTACGTGCACGTTGTTGCCAGCTATGTTCCTGGCCCAGGTTTTTCCGCCGTCCGTGGACCTGAAAAGAGTTGTGCTCTGGACGTAGATCACCTGGTCGTTATTGGGATCGATCCTGATCTGGCCGTACCATTTGCCGCCGCCGATGCTGACTCTCTCAGGATTCATTTTCTTCCACGTCTTCCCCTTATCATCGGAGCGGTAGACCTCGCCGCCAATTCTCTGTTCCTGCGGCTCCTGATTGCGCCTGCGGGCCAGCTTGGCCTCTGCCTCTGTGGGAGGCCGCATGTTCCAGTTGTCGATTGTGGCATAGACGATATTCGGATTTCTCAAATAGATGGCGACGCCGATACGGCCGAGCTTTCCGCTCGGAAGTCCGCCACTCAGTCTCGTCCAGTTCTTTCCGCCGTCTGTCGTTTTATAAATTCCGCTCTCCGGACCCGCTTCCTCAAAATGCCAGGCATTACGCCATTTATCGTAGGAGGCTGCGTAGAGAACATCCGGGTTTTGAAGGTTGATGGCCACATCCACGAACCCGACCTTATCGCTGATGTAGAGGGATTTTTGCCACGTCTTGCCCCCGTCCGTTGTTTTGTAGATTCCGCGTTCCTCGCTGAAGGAAAAGTGATAGCCCAGGGCAGCGACGTAGACGATATCCGGATTTGTGGGATGAATGGCGATCCGCCCGATGTGCCGCGCCTCCTTAAGCCCCATGTGCTCCCAGGTCTTGCCTCCGTCCGTAGATTTATACACTCCGTCGCCCAGAAGAGAGATGCGGCCCGAAGCGGGATCTCCGGTGCCCACCCAGATGATATCGGGGTCTGAAGGCGCAATAGCCGTATCGCCGATGGGCATCTTGCCCGGATTCTTGAATACTGGCTCGAAGGTGGTTCCGTTATTGACGGTTTTCCAGAGGCCTCCAGATGCCGTGGACACGTAGAAGGTGTACGGCTGGGATTCGGGAACGACGACATCCAGTATCCTTGCACCCTGCCTGGCCGGCCCGAGAGCCCTGTACTCGAAAACCTTCAGCAGGTCCTCGCTGAAAATGCCCTGGCCTTCACCAAACGTTCCGGATACCAGGATTAAAATAAAGCATAAAAGAATGAGACTGGATAAGCGTATTTTGAGTTTCATAGCGCCTCCTTCCTATTTAATCAAATAAAATCTGGTCTGGTGGCCGTCGATGAACCTGCATCCCTCTTCAGTAAAGACGGCGGTTTCTTCAAAACCGATCCGGACATCCTGGTTATCCCATTCCGGGATGCTGGTCGTGCAGCTGTACTCGATGGCATAAACGGTGTTCGGGTAGAGAGGGTATTTCCCGCGCAGCTCTACGCCTTCCGGAGCTTGCTCCGGATGCCTGGCATCCATCGGAGGCCCGGCTGCGTGGCCATGAAATCCCACCGGATGAGAATAGATAAGGGGCCGCAGGCCTTCGGCTTCCGCTTTTTTCATCGCAGACCCGACAATATCGTTGCCGGATCTTCCGGCCTTGAACTCGTTCCTGAAAATATCGCCCATCCGGTTTGTCCGTCTCAAGGCCTCCTTCAGACCTTCAGGAGCGTCATCCTCTCCGATCTTGCATACATAAGCCTGCCACTGCATATCCGTGCAGAGTCCGAGATAACTGATCCCGACATCGCAGTGAAGAAGGTCGCCTCTCCGGATCACATCCCTATCACTCTCATACCCGGCCGCTTCCTTTTTATGCCTCTGAATGGAAATCGAGGGCTGAAACCAGGTCTCAAGGCCTAAATCCGTGATCTTCTGCCTGATCCACCAGACAACATCCTCCGTGGTCGTGATATCCGGAGTGATGACTTTATTGGAATAAAACTCGGCAATGATATCATGGGCAATGCCGCAGATATGCCTGTAAACACTGAGTTCCTGCGGGCTTCGGGTCTCCAGCCAGCCCACGCAGAGATTCTCCGCGGAGACGAGCCGAGAGGACAATTCCGGTCCGAGAGCTTTTACCAGTTTCTCCTTGAGGCTCGCCGTCAACCCGTCTCCAAAGGCCCAGGTCGACGAAACATTAATCCCGATCTTCCTGGGATTCAATTTCTTGATGACTTCGGCCAGGCTCTCAAACTGCTTTTTCTTTTTATCCAGCCAGGTGCTTTTATACCAATCGCCCAGGCCGTAATAACTCCCGGACAACTTCTCTACTTCGAGTCCTTCGCCCCGGTCGTAAAAAATCAGGATCGATGTCCGTCGCGCGGCCATGGTCGGCTCAGGGACAAGAGTCATATAGACAGGGTCTTCGTTGTACTCCCGGTTGATGATGAGCCACATGTCAATCCCTTCCCTTCTCATCAATTTCGGGATGATATTGTCCAGCCTCCGCCTTAACCATTCGTTCATCACCCTGGCCCGCTCTATTTCGGGCAAAATCTTTGCGGAATCATTGACCGCGGCTGCCCCGTGATCCTGGGTGAAGGAATCCGCAGCCAGCAAAAGAATGAAAAGCAGAGGAAAAATCTTTAAAAAACTGCTTAGATTTTTGGGAAACATTTCTCAATCCTCCTTCAAATCACAGCCTGCAAAAAACAATATATTAATTCTTAAAAGTATTCAGCAAAAAATAGGCGTCAAAAAAATCAGATTTATGCGGTCTATATTTCCCCTGAGACGATAATGGAATAGGCCCGGTGATGGATGAAGCGACCAATGAAAGAGAATCATTTGGAAGATCTATTTTCCCTTAAACATCCCTTTCCTCTTCTCCAGGAAAGCAGCAACTCCTTCTTTCTTGTCCTCGGTGGTGCAGGTCAGGGCATGAAGGTAGGATTCGAGGGCGAATCCTGAAGCCTTATCCCCTTCCTGGCTTCTGTTCACCGCTTCTTTGGCGTACCTGACGGCTAAGGGCGGCCTCGAAGCGATCTTTTGTGCCAGTTCCATGGCTGCGTTCATCAATTCCTCTGGAGGCACGACTTTATTGACCAGCCCGATCCTGTACGCTTCCTGGGCATCGATAAAGTCCCCGGTGAGTACCATCTCCATGCCCCGGCCCAATCCTACCAGCCGGGGCAGCCTCTGGGTTCCACCGTCTCCCGGGATGATGCCCAGCTTGACTTCAGGGGCCCCAAACTGAGCCTTCTCCGAACAGACCCGGATGTTGCAGGCCAAAGCCAGTTCCAATCCTCCTCCGAGGGCATAACCGTTGACTGCGGCTATAACCGGAACGGGAAGATTCTCGATTCGGGAGAAAATCTCCTGCCTATCGCGGGAGACGCGCCGCCCCATCCTGGCGTCCCGGTCCACAAGCTCCTGGATATCCGCTCCGGCCACAAATGCCTTATCCCCGGCTCCGGTGATGACCAGCACTCTCAACTTATCATCTTTTTCCAACTCATCCATAAGGCTGCTCAATTCAGAAGTTAACTCATTAGAAATGGCGTTCAGTTTATCGGGACGGTTGACAGTCAGAATGCCGATATCATCCTTTTTTTCATAAAGGAGTGTTTTATACATGACTTTCTCCTTCTATCTCTTTCCTTTTAAATTTCTTCGATGTTTCCTTGAATTTTTTAGGTGAAGGCTTTGATGCCGAGCTCGAAGGCTCCGATGATGAGCTGCTGGATCTGGGATGTACCTTCATACAGTGTGTTGATCCGGGCATCACGGTAAAACCTCTCCACGTCGTATTCGCCGGAGAAACCGTATCCACCGTGAATCTGAATGGCTTTGTAGGCCACGCGGTTGACCATCTCGCTGCAGTAGTATTTGGCGATGGACGTCTCCCTGGTGTTGCGGACTCCCTTGTTCTTCATGTCACCGGCACGGTAGACAAGCAGGCGTCCCGCCTCGCATTCAACGACCATATCCGCGATCATCTGCTGTATGAGCTGAAAGCTGGCTATCGGCTTGCCGAACTGGATCCTCTGGGTGGCATATTCCTTGCAGATATCGATACAGCCCTGGGCTGTCCCCACACAGCCTGCGGCCACGGTAAAGCGGCCGAAATCAAGCGTGCTCAGGGCAATCTTGAACCCCTTGTTCACCTCGCCCATGACATTCTCTTTGGGAACGCGGCAGTTCTCCAGGAATATCTCGCCCGTGTTGGATGCGCGGAGCCCCAGTTTGTCATGAAGGTCTTTGGTGGAAAAACCCTCCATCCCCCTCTCTACTAGAAAGGCGGTGATGCCTCGAGCTTCAGCCTCCTTGTCTGTTTTTGCGTAGACAATAGCCAGATCCGCTATGCCGGCATTGGTGATCCATGTCTTCTGGCCGTTGAGAACATAATAATCGCCATCCTCGACAGCCGTGGACTTCATGCTCGCCGGGTCGCTTCCCGCGTCCGGCTCTGTCAGGCCATAACAGCCCATCCACTCTCCGCTGGTCAGCTTGGGGAGATATTTTTTCTTTTGTTCCTCGCTGGCAAATTTAAAGATGGGGAGCTCGACGAGCGACACCTGGACAGAATACGTTCCCCGCAGGGAAGAATCCACTCTGCCTATCTCCTCAGCGACAATCGCGTGGCTGATGTAGTCAAACCCGGCACCTCCGTATTCTTCAGGAATGGGTGTGCCCGCGAATCCCAGCTCCGCCATTTTTTTGAAAATATCCCGGGGGAATTCTCCCTTTTTATCGTTCTCGCTGGCCACGGGTGCGATAACTTCTTTGGCGAATTTGCGGATGGTTTCCTGGATCATTTTTTGTTCTTCACTCAAATCAAAATCCATGGCTTGCTCCTTTTTATTTATGATTCATTAAATTCTTGATTTGGCTTTAAAAAATTGAAAAGAAGAGATGACATGATCTCCGCCTAACAGTTGCACAATTGTCTCATTGAACAGGCTTGAATAAGATGTGAGTCAACAGAAATCCTATTATCTCCAGTTTCCTGCGCTGTCTTCTTCTGTTGTAACGTTCTTCAATACTTATAAAAGCCTTCGCCGGATTTTTTCCCCAGTTTGCCCTCAGCGATCATTTTCCTGATGATATCCGGCGGCTTATAGCGTTCGTCCTTCAGCTTCGCGTACAGAGTTTCCATCTTCGCCAGATGGATATCCAGTCCGATCATATCGATCAGAGCCAGCGGTCCCATCGGCAGTCCGGCTCCAAGCTTCATCGCCTCGTCGATGTCTCCGGCAGAGGCAATCCCATCCGCAAAGACTGTGGCTGCCTCGTTCAAAAGCCCGGCCAGAACGCGGCTGACGATCCCGGCTGGCGCTTCTTTAGCGGTCGCTATCGGAACCTTTCCCAGGTCTTCGGCAAACTTCTTTGTCGTAGCGATTGTCTCATCAGAGGTCTGGTTTCCGCGGATTATCTCAACCAGCTTCATGATCACAGCCGGGTTGAAGAAATGCATACCGATCACCTTATCCGGTCGCTGAGTGGCGGAAGCAATATCGCTTACAGAAAGAGCTGTGGTGTTTGTGGCCAGGATCGTATCGGGAGGACAGATCGAATCCAGCTTCTGGAACACTTCTTTTTTTGTGTCGATGTTCTCGATAATGGCCTCAACGACAAAATCGGAATCTTTTGCCTGCTCCAGGCCTGTGGACCAGTTCAGGCGGGAAAGGACTGCATCCATCTCTTCCTGGGTGATCTTTCCGTTCTCGACCCTCTTGCTCAAGCCTGCCGTGACTTTCCCTTTGGCCTTCTTGACCAGCTCGTCAGAGATGTCGACCACTATCACATCATATCCCTGCTGCGCACAGAGCTGGCCAACACCAGCACCCATGATCCCTGCGCCCACAACAAAAGGCTTTTTCACTTCCATTGAAATCCCTCCATTTTAAAAAGAAATATTGGTATGTCTTAAATTTTTTACCATTGTCACTGCGAATAATTGGGGACTGTCCCCAATTTATGCCTGCAATGACATATTATTTAATGCATCTGTTTTTAATTCTAATCAGCTGAGCCGCTCGACCACGATGGCGACTCCCTGCCCTCCTCCGATGCACAGGCTGACCAGTCCCATGGTTTTATCATGGGTCTTCAGAGCATAGAGCAAAGTCGTCAATATCTTGGCACCCGTAGCACCCACAGGATGACCGAGAGCGATGGCTCCTCCGTGGAGGTTGACTTTAGTCCGATCCCACTTGAGATCCTGCTCCACTGCCAGAATCTGGGCAGCGAAAGCCTCGTTGAGCTCGATGATGTCGACATCCTCAAGCTTGAGGCCTGCTTTCTCCAGAGCCTTATTCACTGCAGGCACAGGCCCTATGCCCATGATTGCCGGGTCGACTCCCGCATGGGCGTAGGAAACGATCCGGGCTAAGGATTTGACACCCAATTCCTTCGCTTTTTCTTCCTTCATGACCAGGACTGCTGCCGCTGCATCGCAGAGAGCGCAGCTGTTTCCGGCGGTAACCGTCCCATCTTTCTTGAAAACGGGAGTGAGCTTGGCCAGTTTCTCTACGGTGACTCCCTCTCTCGGAATCTCTTCCGTTTCAAACATCATGGTCTCTTTCTTCGATAAAGACACCTCGACAGGCAGGATCTCCTCCTTGAATTTGCCTTCTTTTACAGCCTGAACCGCTTTATCCTGGCTTTCTTTGGCGTAGGTGTCCTGCTCGTCTCGGCTGATATTGTATTTTTCGACAAGCGTTTCTGCGGTCACTCCCATCAAATGTCCGGCCAGAGGACACATGAATCCGTCCTGGTGCATGAGATCGACCAGCTTGCTGTCTCCCATTCTGTTTCCCCATCTTGCTCCGGCCGCGATGTAAGGAATCTGGGATGTGTTCTCTGCTCCACCGGCTAAAACGACTTCCGCATCTCCGGCTTTAATCATCTGAGCTGCAAGGCTGACTGCCCGCAGAGACGAGCCGCAGCGTTTGTTCACCGTAAAGGCCGGGACTTCATGCGGAAGCCCTCCTTTGACAGTGGACAGGCGCCCGATATTGGGCCCGAGACCCGCCTGCCAGCCGGTTCCGAAGACCACCTCGTCCACCTGGCCGGGTTCTATTCCGGCCCTTCTGACCGCTTCTTTTAAAATAAGCGCTCCCAGTTCCACGGCTGAAACATTCTTAAATGCACCGCCAAAGCTTCCTCCAGCAGTCCGAACAGCACTGCCTATAACGATCTCACTCATGGATGACCTCCCTTCTTTTTGCTTTCACTTTTTGTAAGATATTCACGGATTTGAGGATTCACCATTATAGTTATCACTTCCCAAAGCTGTCAATAAAAAAACGGATTATTTTTCTTTTTTGGGTCGACGGAAAAGCTTGAAAAGGTCGGACAGCTTGCCTTTGATGTATCCTTCCCGGACAAAAAACGGTCCTTCCTCGGGTTTTATCCACTTGATGTACTTGCCCCTTTTCAGGCCCTGGGGATCTCTTGCCAGGCCGATCCGGAAATCTCCGTCTCGTGTCTGGATGATGGCCACGTTGACCTGTTCATCTTCTGGGGAAGTGTACTGAGTAGCGGCAATGATCCTGTCCTTTCGCGGGATTTTTTTATAAATGAAATATTCATCAGGGATGGACCGGGGAAGGTTTTCCTCTTTCAGGCCTTCCCGCTTTAGAGACGGTTCTGCCCTCTCCACGATCCCGACGATGCAGGTATTCCCGAATCCGCTCATGTTGAACCAGAGCCCGTAGTTCAGGTTTTTAAAACCTTCTTCGAACATATTCTTGTACTGGTCGTGTCCGCGGAGCTGCCAGACCAACTCCACTAGCTGAGCTCCTCCGGATGCACCCAGGGGATGCGTTCTGGCCAAAAAACCCCCGGATCGATTGACAAAGACTCTCCGGCCTTTGACGTTTTTTTCCTCGAGGACGAATTCATGGCCTTCTCCTCTCTCCGTAAGGGCCAGGTCCTCGGCGGCAATCCAGGGAACGGATTTGAAAGCATCGTGGAGCTCGAACAGGTCTATCTCATGAGGATTGAGGTCCGCTTCTGTGAAACACTTTCTGCCGGCGATGACTGCTGCTTCCATGGAAATCAGGGTTTTTCGTTCTGCTATCTTGATGTGATCAAAAGCAGATTTGACACTGGTCAGCTTGATATCCGTCGGATCCGGAATGAGATAGACTGCGCCGGCACCGTTGTATGAGCCGCTGCAGTCATACTTGGTGAGCGGACGGGCAATGATGCGGTTGATCTCGGGATCGTCGTACTCCTTGCGGGTGACAGGTTTTTTGAAATAGGCGTACTGATTCAGGGCTCCATACTCAAGGTATTTCCTGCTCATCTCGTAGCAGATGTTCCGGAATTCCTTCTCCGAAACTTTATAGGCATCCATGTATTCATAAGAAGCCAAAGCGGCTACTGCTGGCATTTCGCCCAATCCCCGCTCTCTTTCTTCCTCAGCGATCACGGTCGAAATCTGAGAAGGGATGTCTTCGTTCTTGAGCTTCCCCTTCATCTTCTCCTAGCTCGACGTGGTAGACCTCTGTGTCCCGGGCAAGCTTCATCTCGATCCCGACAAGAGAATCGAGGCCAGTCTGCCGGGCAAACCCGATGGGGTCCATGCTGCCGATAACAAGGCAGTCCGGGACCAGGTCTAAGGTATAATGATGGGAGTTTTGGAGCGCCTTCTGGCAGGCATCGGCCAGGATGACCCCGATGGGCCTGAAGTCCTTTCCGAATGGAGTCAAAGACGCTCCAGCCACATAAACATCAGACATGAAAATTACAGCTCCTCAATTTCTTTTGGGAAATCTCCCTTTTCTGTCATACAAACGATTTAAGATAAGCACTTGCCTCGCTTCTTTTTTATTATCTTAAATAGAATCAAGCCAAGTCAACCTTGGAGGGGGAACTGACTTCCCCCTTCCAACGCTCGCTCGCTTTCTCTCGACTCGCTGCCTCCCCTTCTCGGGCTAGATATCGATCT
>SMTZ1_10007193_pt1 | contig 11160 bp, 11 predicted proteins | sample DeeMarSWOR136_30_FD_25667 | JGI IMG/M metagenome (IMG submission 25667)
ATACTTGCCCAATCTTCAATTACACTTTGCGGATATTTTGTAATCTTTGAGGCATCTTTTAAGGCTATTTTGCCTTTTTTCTTTACCAGGTCAAGAAGAACATCAACACCTGTCAAAATAACACTACCACTACCTATACTTCTATCTTCTTCTTCCCCTCTTTTCATCTTGATAAAAAGATATTGTTCTTATATAAAAATCTTTTTGATATCCTATAATCAGTAAGTTTCACCATCTACCTGATATTTGGTTGTATGGCCTGCATCTATTCTAAACCACGATGGCATATTATTAACCTGGTATGATGTAGGTGATGAGCTTGACCAGTAAATATAATCAAGCACACATTTATCATATGTATCCAAACCTTGGCCCTGCAGTTCTGGCAAATCTACCATGCTCTCAATACCATAAACACTAGCATTCAAATTGTTTTCAAATCTCATTAGAAAACTTGGTGCATCTGTATGTGTTGCATAATAACCTTCCAAAGTATGGTTTAAGAGATTGCTAGGATCAAATGATGCACCTGAACCACTAGTATAGTTTCCCTCAAACACAGTATTATTAATGAAATTTGTTACTCTTCCTAATGAATTTATAATATACAATGGGTCTTCAAATCCATATATATCAATTGTTGAAACTACATATGCAGTTCTGTTCCATTTAGCTGTATTTGACATATCAGTAATATTAACTACAAAATCAGCACTTATATTAACAGACCATGGAGATACATGATATAATTGTATATTACTTATCGACATATTTAAGAGAACTCCCATTTTTTCACCCTGGTCAGCAACTCTTTCAAGCCAGTCAGGGAATGTATTGTTCACCATCAATACGATTGTCTGATTCTTGACAGTGCCATTCATAAATGCTTCTTCAAATCTTAAATCAACATCATCAATAAACTCTCCATAATTAATTATATAATCAACCAATGAACTAACAGAACGATAGCCGGTAATATATAATTCTCTCTGGATGTCATCTTCAATATCATCTAAAAAATCATCCATGCTATAGACTCTTGCCTGTATTCTTGACATCTCATCAATATATCTGTAGTCCTCTGTTTTCTGTGTTACAATAAAAACTGCAAATGAGACAAACATAATTGAGAGAATTGTGTAAAAAACAGCTTTTTTCCCTTTGAATAAATTTACTGCCAAAGTCTTACCTCCATTATTGCAGGCCCCCATAAACTTGGAACATTTCCAACAGCTCCGCTTGAAACTGAAACATAATCCTCAATATCAGTTATATTAACACCTGCCATTAAATCATTAAGCCTTTGTAGTGCATCTTCTTCTGCTTCTTCTTTTGTTGAGAAAACATCACCATAACCAACTTGCGAAGGAACTTTTAATATATATTCAAAAGCAGATTCTGGCAAAACATGACAATCAACACAAACATCAGTAAGATTGAAATAATTCATCCCTTCTGTATCCAGATAAACAGGGTCAGCAAAAATAAGGCTAGGTGTTGCAAACTCTCTTGGTGTCTGGAAAATCTTATTTGTTGCCAGGCTGTTATTAACCCAAACTGAAAGATTACTGCTGTCTAATTGAGCTAAATGGATAAATGATTCAATAATTGGATTTGTTATATTTTTGGCAAATACTTTTGAATTGTTTTTTGTTCCTCCAAACTCGTCCACAATTGATATATCGATAGTACCATATTCAAGACCAGGGTCAGAACTTTCATATTCAATCTCAACATATGATGAGCCTGACGGGTCACTTACAGGGTCTGAATATAGAATTGTATCCTCTATACCCCAGGCAATATCTTCATATGCATTAAAATAAACACCTATAACATTGTTTCCTTCTGTAATATTATTAGTTATATCATATGTTTTATCAACTGTCCCAGATGGATTAAACAAATCAAGTGCCTCCTCATTTATGTATATCTGTGCATTATATTGAGGTGCTTCTGCAGGAATACTTGTCACATTGTCCACATTTAATGCCTTTACATGAAGAGTTGCATTTTTAACTGTCCTTCCTTTTTTCACATACAATGGAGCAATTGACCAAACCCCGCATTTTTTTCCACCTGTTTCTCTGCTTTCAATATTATCAAGATATATTCTTTTTTTGTTGCTTGAAGAATAAACCTCTGAAGTTTCAAAAGTAATATCAAGCCTCATACCAGGATTAATCATTGCATGAACAGAACTTTGTGTCATTAAGAAAACTTCGATTACATTAGTTCCATTTTGTATTCGATTTGTAGCATCACCAACACCAAAAGCAACATGTGTTGTTTTTCCGTCATAAGTTCTTTCCTCTAAATATGTCCAGTTAATGACTATATCATTGCCGTTCACTTTAAATTTCATAGAATTTATATTACTTGTACCATAATGTATTGAAATATAAAATTTTGCTTTTATTATATCAGAGCTGTTTAAGCTGAATTTTTTAGTTACTGTCATACCATTTCCACCTTGTTGGGCAGAACCCTGAACAAAAAATGGATATGATTTTGTCACATTCTTGCTTGCCTTGCTTATAATTGCTCTTGAAATATATCCTTCAATTGATTTATTTGGTGCAATACCTGAAACAAGTTTTTTTGATGTAGCAATTGTATTTATTGAACCAACTGCTCTCTCATATACAGATTCATTGTTGATATAGAAACCAAAACCTTTATTTGAACTAATCAAGTTTTCAGCAAATGCTTTTGTAAGATTCATTGCAAGTTCTGTCTGATTCTCTGACCAGAAAAAACCTATTTGTTCAAGTATTGTCTTGTTTAAATCAGTTATTGTGCTGTCATTTATCAATTCCTTAACATAAGAATTGTTTGTTTCAGAAATCTTTAATTCTGAAAGTGACTGGATAAAATCTTTAGCAGCAAAATACAAATCATCTGTGATATCTTGTCCGCCCTGCATCATTGGAACTGCAAAAATACCTATCATTAAAATTGCAAAAGCTATAAGACCATCCATGCTGAAATAAAGACCTTTTTTTATTGCCATAGCCTAGCCTCAATAATTGTTGGACCCCACAAATACGGGACTCCACTAAGAGCTATTGTTTCATTTACTATTTCTGTTGCTTCTATATAAACACCTAATGTTTCATTTAATCTGTTTAATGCATCATCAACAGCCTCATCAAGTGTTTGGAAAGTATTTCCGTATGGAACCATACATTTAACTAAAAATGTATATGCAATCAATGAATTAAATGGATTCACTGAATAGCCGTTTGAAAACTCTAATTTATAACTATTTGTTCCATTAATTATACCATCTTTCTTTGTATAGCCAAATCTCGCTAGCTCGGTAATCAAAGGTTGTGTTGGGTGCTGGTATAAAACTAATGAATTGGACATGATTTTTTGATTGGGATTTGAACCAGACCAGTAAAGCCATGCTAGCTGTGAATCAACTGTCAATGGAATTGAGCTATTTAGAACATCAAACTGCCATTCTACATTTCTGTAAAAATCCCAAAAAAACCTATTACTGTAGCTATACACATCAGGTACATGAGTTATATCAATATAACCATAGTCAAGATTCTCAGCTGAAGTAGCATCAACATTAACATAAGAATTATTCATTATTTCTCTTCCTATTCCAAAATTTTCTCTTGAATGATAATCATCAATTTCAAAAACAAACCAGAAATATCTGTCTGCCAAGTCACTGTAGCCTATTCCGTCACTATTCATTGCAGTTCTTATTTCTAAATCTGTCCATTCAGCACTATTGTTAACAACATTCTTTGTTGATATATCATATGTTACACCATCAACTATATATTTCAAAGTAACAGTTGTTGCTATAACATTCAAATTTATATCTAGTTTATTAAGAGTGCCATAAACAAAAATAGGTTTCTTGTAATTTATCGAACAGTTTGATCTGACCTCTGCAAGATATTGTTTTGTTTTATCCTCAAGTGTGTCTATTACGTCTGTTGAATAAATAACAACAAAATGAGATGCACCATCATCACCTGCTTCATAACCACCTCTTCCATATCTACCTACAACATTGGCTCTGTTTCTTCCAGGGGTGAGGTATGAATTTAAATTTGTCAGAAGTTTGCTGCCAGAAGCATCACTGCCAGGTATATATACATTATTTATATAGGCTTTAAATTTATTATCTGTCCATGCAGCTTCTATGAACCAATAAGCATCTACTATTGTTGCATTAGAAGGTAAATCAACATAATATGTAATATTTACTTTGTTATTATTATTACTACCCCAAGGTTTTCTTACACTGCTGCTAATAACATCTCCCATTACAATAAGTGTGTTATTTTTTTTAGCTTTAACAACACTTGCTCTTGCAATAAAACCTGTTTTTGACTTATTTTCAGCTATTCCAGAGATTAATCTTTGTGAATTTGCAATTAACTCCATATCATTTAAACCTCTTTCATATATTGCTTGGCCAGAAATATATACGCCAACACCCTGGTTAGGAGGAATCAATTTTTCAGCAAAAATTGCTGTTAAGTTTCTTGCCAAATCAGTTTGATCAGCAGCCCAAAAATCACCTATTTGCTGCAAAACAGTATTGTTTTCATCTTTAATTGTTCCATTTGAAATCAGTTGCTGAACATAAGAATTATTTACTTCACTTAATTTCAAAGAACCAAGTGCTGAAATAAAATCATCAGAAGCAAAATGAAGATTAGATGTCTGCTTTTCACTAATATATAAAACATTCATACCAAGCACTGCAACTAAAATAATTGAAAGAGCTATAAGTGCATCCATACTAAAAAAAAATCCTAATTTGCCCACGCATAAATCACCATTCTTATTATTTCTGAATTATAAATAGGGTATCTAATTGATTTGACAAGTTTTTTAGCATTGCTGAAGTTTGAACCAATGCCCTGCTCTCCATCTATTAATATCCTTGTCCCATTTTCATCCTCAAGAAACATATAATATTCAGACCTGATATTGAACAATGTTCTAGCATCCTGATATGAAATATTTGCAAACATTGATAGTTTCTGGTCATTAAGCCTGCCTCTGCCATTTGTTAGTCCGATTTTTTCAACAGTGCTTGAATTCCAGTCAACAGGATAGCCAGTTGACATTAAACTAGATGAAATAGATTGTGCTTGTGCAAGCAAATCATCCACACCTTCATTTGTCTTTGAATTAATTATTGTTCGAGAAAATATTGCAAGAGCAATCAAAAATACAAAGATTGTTATAATAAATTCAAGATAATAAATTTGAGCTTTTCTATTTTTCTGATTATTTTTATGTGTTAACATACACGACCCCATTCTCTTTTCTTATAGTATTTGTGCCTTTAGTGATATTCCCTACATAATCAGGAAGGATAAGCGAATATTCATAATCCTTCATCTTAAGCGTAAGGTCCTTATTTATAATACTCAAATTATAGTTTTCAAAACCCATTTTTGAAGGAATAGTAAAACTCCTTTGATAGCCATCTTTAACTTCTTGCGCTAAATCAATCTCCATCTTTATTTTAAAAGCCAAGTCTTCAAGTGCAACATAACTTGAACTTCTATTATAGAGTTTTGTATAAAAAATTAAAGCCCCGAGCACAAGTATAAATATAAAAAACAAAACACCGACAAGAAAAATAAATTCAACTGAAGCCTGGCCCCTTTTTTTAAGCATTTTAGGTTGTTATTTGTACATAATCGCCTTTTGATTCCACCAAAATTTCATATATTCCTTCATTTGTAGGCAAACTGCCTGTAATATTTACTTTAGAAATTGTTCCAATTTCATTATCTCCCTGCTGAGTATTAAGAACAAAAAAAATTTCTTTATTGCCTATATTAATTGCCTTAACATTACCAGGTATATGTGCTTTAATTGTCACTCTTGAAGGTTCTCCAAGATAATAAACTTTTTCAGCTGCATCTGCAATCTTCCTAGCAATCTGTTCAGCCTGTGTCATCCTGATTTTATCTTGTGTTTCCTGTGAATATGACTGGAACAAAACAACTAATACTAGAACAATTCCCATAACAAATGACAATAAAATAAGATATTCTGTAGTTGCCTGAGCTTTTTTCCTCATAATTATTAAAAAATCAAATTGAATTTTAAAGGTTTTGGTTTTTTAATGACAAAACCAGGAAAACAAAAAATTTATATAGAAACCAGATTTATCATTCAATAATGGTTGGTTTTATTCAAAAGTTTGTAAACAAATTTTTTAAGAACCTATTCAAGAGAAAAAAGAATATTAAGCTTGGAATATATGGTCCTCCTAATGCAGGTAAAACTACATTGGCAAATAGGATTTGCAAGGACTGGCTAGGAGAAGAAATGGGTTCTGTTTCTAATATTTCTCATGAAACAAGAGAGATTCAGATTAAGGAAAAAATCAATATAAAAAGCAATGGCAAAGAACTTAGTTTCAGTCTTGTTGACACACCAGGAATTGCTACAAAAATCGATTATGAAGATTTTATGAAAAAGGGGTTAAAGCAAAAACAAGCAAAAAAAAGAGCAAAAGAAGCTACAAAAGGTGTGATAGATGCAATAAAATGGCTAGATGATATGGATGCTGTTGTTGTTGTACTTGATTCAACAAAAGACCCATACACGCAGGTTAATGTGACAATTGTTGGAAATCTTGAAGCAAGAGATATCCCTGTGCTTTTGGTTGCTAATAAGGTTGATTTGAAGAGGTCAGACATAAAAAAGATGCAGGCAGCATTTCCACAGTATAATCTTGTAGGCATATCAGCGCAGTACGGAAACAACATAGATAAGTTTTATGAATCATTATTTGAGGTAGCTAAATAAAAAGAGGTAAAATGGTTACAATACAACTTGTTCCTTATACTGAAATTGAAACTCTCAGTTCTGTTGGTAAAATCCGCAAGCTTTTGAATATTGCAAAACAGAACAAGATTGTTCTATTGCAAGGCAGATTAAAAAAAGATGAAGAAATTGAACTGATCAAGGCAACAATGGAAGAAGTAAATAAAGAGTTCCAGGGAATCGAGCTAGCAGTTATTGACCCTAATGTAAATATGAATATGGGTTTTATGCAGAAATTCAAGAATAATTTTGCCAATGCTCTTCTTGGAGACAGGTCAGGTTTAACAGTGATAGGTCCTGCTTCTGTTGTAAAACAAGTGAAAAAAGACCCAAATAAAATAGAACTCCTAATGAAAAAGGAGCGCAAAAAAAGAAAAAAGAGATAAAATGCCACACCAATGTGTTAGATGCAATACTTTCTATGAAGACGGTTCAAATGAACTTTTAAAAGGTTGTTCATGCGGTTCAAGACTTTTCTTTTATGTAAAAGACAAGAAAAAAGTAGAACAGGCAACTGCAAAACTTACAAAAGAAGAAAAAACACAAATTGAAAAAGATGTGCGCGATTTGGTTGGCATACATGAAGATGACCAGCCAGTAATTCTTGACCTAGAATCCATAAAAATATCAAAACCAGGAAAATATGAGATTGACCTTGTGAATATATTTAAAGGCGAACCTTTGATTTATAAAGTTGAGGACGGCAAATATGTAATTGACCTTCCTAGTTCTTTCCAACTGAGCAAAAAGTTGAAACAAGAAAAACAATAGTTTTAAATTCTCAAAAATACATTATGTTAATATGGTAGAAGACCAAATCAATCTAGAGTTGTGGCAAAAAGTTCTTGATAAATTTGCATTTGCAATTCAACTGCCTGTTTCTACTATAGATATGGAAGGAAATGAAATAACTATTCCTGAAAAACGTCCTTTTTATTGCCAGCTTGTAAGGCATCAAAGACCAACACTTTGCAAAGAATGTAGAAAGAAATATCTCCAAAAACTTAAAGAAGAAAAAAAGGAAATCATATTCTATAATTGTATTTGCGGGCTTCTGAATATAATGGTTCCTATTAAGATAAATAATGAAATGATTGGTGCTGTTCTTTGCGAATCTATAAAACAAAAAGAAAATAATGCAAGATTATGCCAAAGAGTTGGTAAAATGATTAAAATCCTGCCAATAGAATTAATAGATGCAATAAACAATATGAGAATAATTAATAGAGAAAAAATAGTTCAATATGGTACTCTAATGCATATTCTTTCTCAGTCAATACCAACAATAGCTCATGAAAAAAAACAAGATGAAAAAAAGATATCACATTACAAAGAGCTTGCCTTGATTGACAAATTAACAGGCCTCTTTAATAGAAGCGAATTTATGAAAAGACTAGACAGAGAGATTGCTAGATTAAAAAGATTCAAAAGACCTCTTTCAGTTGTTATGATAGACCTTGATGATTTTAAGCAGTATAATGATGAATATGGACATCAGGAAGGAGATTATCTTCTCAAAGAAGCAGCAAATATATTCAAATATTCTGTGAGAGAAATAGACACAGTTGGAAGATATGGCGGAGAAGAATTTATATTAATTCTGCCTGAAACAAATGAGGAGAATTCAATGAATGCATGTGAAAGAATAAGAAGAACACTTGAACAAAGAAAATTTAAAAGAACAGTAACTGCCAGTTTTGGCATATGTACCTCATATGAAATAACTGAAAAAGAGAAATTGATAGAAGAAGCTGACAAAGCACTTTATGAAGCAAAGAGAACAGGAAAAAACAAAATCATTTCCAAAATATTTAGATAAAGACATAAAGAACTGTGACATTTCACACCAAAAGTTATATAAATGACGCTCAAGAATAAAAAATCAGGGGTGATTTAAAATGGCAATAGTAGGAATTAATCTTACAAAAATAAATAGCGAAAGAACAGGTGACATAAAAGGTAAAATAAACGTTAATAATAACGTTGTAATAAAGAGTGTTGAAAGTGCAAGAATTGGTCTTGCTTTAAAAGAAAAAGGCATACAGGTAGGTTTTGCGTTTAAATCAAATTATGCTCCAAATATTGGGAAAATTGAAATTGAAGGGAAAATCCTGCTTTTGGAGTCAGAAGAAAATGCAAAAAATATAATTGAAAGCTGGAACAAAAGCAAAAGACTTCCTCCTATTTTAATGCAGCAATTATTCACAACAATATTAAGGAAATGTAATATCAAAGCACTGGTATTGTCAGAAGATATTGGTCTTCCAAGCCCTATAAGATTACCAGAAGTGAGAATTGCAAAAAAGGCGCCAAAAACAACAGAGCAAAAACAGGCAAAAAAACCAGAAGTGAAAAAGAAATAAAAAATAAAAGAATATGTCAAAGGAAATCAATCTAAAAGTTGCAGAAGCTGTACAAGACGATGTTAATAAAGGAATAGTTAGAGTAGACAGCAATTTCATGAAACAAATTGGAGCTAATCCTGGTGATATTGTTGAGATTGAAGGTAAAGGAAAAACAGCTGCAATTGTTGGAAGAGCATACCCAGGAGATATTGGCCTGAATATAATTAGAGCAGATGGCTTAATCAGGAGAAATGCAAACACAAGCATAGGAGAAACAGTAAAAATCAGAAAGATTCAGGTAAAGGAAGCAAAAAAGGTTGTTATTGCTCCTGCAAGCAAGAATATAAGGGTTTCTGCTTCACCTTTGGTTCTTAAAAGAGGTTTGCTTGGAAGAGTTGTTCTAAAAGGTGATATCGTTTCATTAGGCGGGGCAATAACAAGAAAAAAAACATTTAGTGAAAATCCTTTTTTTGAAGATGTTTTTTCTTCAATTTTTGAAGAATCTGTTATGGGTTTTGGTCTTGGAAGTTTAAGATTTGTAGTTTTAAATGTGCAGCCAAAAGAAGCAGCAATCATAACTGAAAAAACAGAACTTGAATTTAAAGCAGAGGCTGTTGAGGTTGTTGAAGAAGAAAAAATTCTTGGCATCACATACGAAGATATAGGCGGATTAGAAGATGAGATTAAAAAGATAAGGGAAATGGTTGAATTGCCGTTAAAACATCCAGAAATATTTGAGAGACTTGGAATAGAGCCTCCAAAAGGAGTTCTTTTGCATGGTCCTCCTGGCTGCGGTAAAACATTGCTTGCAAAAGCTGTTGCACATGAAACTGACAGCAATTTTATAATCATTAATGGACCTGAAATAATGGGCAAATTCTATGGACAGAGCGAGGAAAATATACGTAAAAAATTCCAGGAAGCAGAAGAAAATGCTCCTTCAATCATATTCATTGATGAAATTGATGCAATTGCATCAAAAAGAGAAGAAACACACGGGGAAGTTGAGAGAAGGGTTGTTGCCCAGCTGCTTGCTTTGATGGATGGCATGAAAAGCAGAGGAAAAGTAGTTGTAATTGCAGCGTCAAACAGGCCAGATGCACTTGACCCTGCACTTAGAAGACCTGGAAGGTTTGACAGGGAAATAGATATTGGTGTTCCTAAAAAACCTGGCAGACTTGACATTCTAAAAATCCATACAAGAAACATGCCGCTTGATAAATCAGTTAACTTGAACCAGTTGGCAGATGTTACACATGGTTTTGTTGGAGCTGACTTAGAAGCACTTGCAAAAGAAGCTGCAATGGTGGTATTAAGAAGAGTTATGCCTGATTTGAAATTCAATAAAAAAGAGCCTATTCCAAGAGAAGTTCTTGAAAAAATGATTATTAAGATGGATGATTTCAAAGAAGCATTAAAGACAGTAAGGCCAAGTGCTCTTCGTGAAGTTGTCATAAAAGTTCCAGATGTTACATGGGATGATATTGGCGGTTTGGATGATATTAAGCAGGAATTAAAAGAAGCTGTTGAATGGCCTCTAAAAAATCCGCAGGTTTTCAAAAGGATGGGCATAAAACCCCCAAAAGCAATTCTTATTTATGGAGCACCAGGAACTGGAAAAACTCTTCTTGCAAAAGCTGTTGCACATGAATCAGAAGCAAATTTCATATTAGTTAATGGCCCTGAATTATTGAGCAAATGGGTTGGTGAATCTGAAAAAGCAGTAAGAAAGGTTTTTGCAAAAGCAAGACAAGTATCACCTTGTATAATATTCTTTGATGAGATTGATGCACTTGCTCCAAGAAGAGGATTAAGTTCAGATTCACATGTTTCTGAAAGAATGGTTAACCAGATACTTACTGAAATGGATGGTTTGCAGGAATTAACAGATGTAGTTATTATTGGAGCAACTAACAGGCCTGATATTGTAGACCCTGGATTATTAAGACCAGGAAGATTTGATAGAATAATCTTGGCAGACATACCA
>SMTZ1_10012647_pt1 | contig 11160 bp, 10 predicted proteins | sample DeeMarSWOR136_30_FD_25667 | JGI IMG/M metagenome (IMG submission 25667)
TGGCATGCTTGTAAAGAAGTTCGCCGGCCTTCGTGGGAACGACACGCCTTCCCAAACGGTCGAGGAGTCTGGTCCCCACCATGCTTTCCAGATTCGCTATTCTTTCACTTACAGAGGCTTGTGCAAGAAAGACGGCTTCGCCGGCCTTTGAGAAGCTACCCAGTTCCACCACCTTTTTGAAGATTTCCAAGTGACGCAAATCAAAGTCAATCGATGTTGTTTTAGCGTCCGTGCTCTTTTTCATGGTTTGATCGTCGATCCCCATCCTGGACTTCGACTGAGTCCTCCCATTCATAATTACGGTAATGTAACTCTTATGACCATATACTCACCACCAGGCACGGAGATCACGGAGGGTTACAATTTTTTGCCCATCGGGAGACGACGATGGGCAAAAATAGGGCACTCTCAGAAAAGAAAAATTCAAGCATCTCAGTGTACTCTACTGTCGTGGTGAATATCTTCTTTCAAGTTATTTGAGCCCTGCGCCTTGAGCCCTATGCCTTGTGCCCTGTCATATATACGCAAACCACACGCTTTCGATGTTGTCGAAATTGGCTTTCACCCGTTGGCGACCGGAGAGAATCTCGCCGTGACCGGGTAGAAGGTACTCCGCATCGAGTTGTGACAGTTTACCGATGCTCTGTTTCAGCGCTTCGCCGTCACCCCCGGGTAAATCCACTCGGCCGACGCCTTGACTGAACACGACGTCGCCTGCGAACAGGGCCTTCATTTCAGGCCAATAGAGGCATATAGAGCCTGGAGAATGGCCGGGAGCATGAATCACCTGGAACACCATACGGTCCACCATGAGATTTCCCTCCTGCAAGAGGATCTGGGGTTCAAAGTCAGCGAGGCCCATGGTCGCTGCATAGTGGGGAGCCATCCGCCTGATGTAGGCCATCTCAAGGTGGCTCAGGGCGATTATGGTGGATGAAGGGGTGAAAATTCGGACGGCCTCCATGTGGTCAGGATGTGCGTGGGTCACGATGACGAGATCGATATTTTCTGGGGTTAGGGATAGGCTGGCCAGATGGTCCCGCACGTGCCCGAAAGCGGCAAAGTGTCCGGGATCAATAAGGACTTTTTTCTCTCTGTTGATGAAGTACGTGTTCGCGTTGTTCGTGGTCGGGTCGAGCCACAAGAAGGCATGGAGATCGTCTGTGATGTTCATAGGCCAATGAGATTCATTTCATATTGAAACTTGGCTGCTATGGCACTAGTGGGGGCCTGTTAACTCGAGAACGTCTTTGAGTGTTGTGGCCTTGAATAGATTCCGCATCGCTTCCAAGGCTTGTCCCCAGACAGGCCTTATAGGGCAGTTTCCCGAGCTTTCACAAGCCTTTGCGTCGTTGAGGCAATCGACAAATGTGAGTTTGGACTCAAGAAGAAGGAGCACCTCCCACACACTGATCCTTTCTGGAGGCCTGGAGAGCATATGGCCCCCTTTGGGGCCTCTGACGCTGGTTATGAGTTTGGCCTTTTTGAGCGGAATGATCAGCTGTTCCAGATACTTCACCGGAATACTCTGATTCCTGGAGATTTCCGACATGCTGATCGGACCTTTTCCATAGTTCTTCGTCAGCTCGAGCATCAGCCGCGTTCCGTAACGTCCTCGCGTGGATAGTTTCATAATACGCCCATCCTACAAAATCAATTGGCAATCAGAGAGTTGCGAAAGCCTATCAACGACCCTTGGATAGGCCAGAAATGGATTTTCAAAGACAATTTACACTATAGAGGTATAGATAGAATGTCAAGAACTTTGGCCAGGTTGCGTCACATGGAATTGACAAACCGGGACGAGTGCGTAAGGTTAGGGCAGGAAAGCGCAACAGGTGTTTTCCCTTTGAAGCCCACATGTTGTAGGAACGACGCAGAGATCCAGCCCTGCCGGGAGTGCAGGGACGTTCACTTTCAGGCGTTTGGCAGGGCGATCAGGGAGGATTTTAACCCATGGCAGATCTGGATGATAACCGAATGGAATGTGAGAAAGCCTGTAGGAAAATAGAGGTGCCCACTGAGGAAGAGTTAAAAGCTCTTAACGCCTTGCGAGCTATCAAGACCCAAGTGAGAGATCTGAAAAGTCGAATTTATGATCTCACTGAGGATCATGGACACGAAAAGGGTCAAGAAATTAAGACCCTGGAGAATCAATTGGCCTCCCTCAAAGAGGAATGGATTGCTTGGGAAGGAAAAAGAAAAGAGGCTGCGAGAATCCGAATGATCATGTTGGGTCATGAAGATCCATCTTAGCGCCTTGATACAAGAAGAATCATCGTTTCCTCATGGACAAGAATCACCCCCGGCTTCTGATTTCGGAACACGACCGGAACGTATTCCGCAGGGACGGACTGGCCGTGTAAAGCCTCTGTAACACATGTCTTCCCGCCTTGGCGTCCGAAAATTCGCCTTTCTTCCAACATCCCATATTTGCGGGACTCCCCGAACGAACTTGCACCTTTGTCCGCCGAGGGCAAGGCCTTAGCCCAACTTGGCGCACCATAGCCCGAATGAGAGATCCCGCTTCTCGGGCGGGAATTCGGGGAGCTTCACCAAGAGCAACTGCTGTAAAGGCAATCCTCCTTTGCCTACTGGAATTGATTAAGATTGACTTATTTTCCGTTGTATTTTAATCAATATAGAACATTTCCCCAGGACTGGAGGAGACCATGATGAGACCTATGCGTTCGGCAAGTGTTGGCGGCCTTGTGTTATGTCTGCTTGTGCTCTTGGTGCCCCGTGTTGGTGCTGCACAGGAGACCGAGAGGTTCTACACACTGCAGGAGAGCGTCGCAGAGGCGTTAGAGAACAGCTGGGATATTCGGCAGATAGAGGAGAAACTGTACCAGGCGGATTTTGTGAAAAAACAGGCTAGGGCAGATTTCTTGCCCAGACTGGGCATGAATTACAGCTATCTGCGCCGCGATGAAGCCCAGGCACTCAGAGCGGGTGGGGTCGCCGGACTTTTTGTCACTTCAAAGGAATTTTATGAATGGCGGGGGACCGTGACGCAGCCTGTTTTCAGAGGGTTCGAATTGTTGAGTTCCTATGAGCTCGCGAAGTTGGGCGTCGATCAAGCTGAGATCCAGCTCGAGCTCGCCAGACTCGACCTGGCCTTGAGGGTCAAAGAGGCCTACTTCAATATCCTGGGAGCGGACAAAGCCGTTGAAGTGGCCCAGAAAGACGTGGAAGCGCGGGAGTCCAACTACAAGGTGGCCAGCAGTTTTTACAAGGTAGGCATGATTCCTATCAACGAGCTCTTACAGGCGGAGGTGGAGTTGGCCGATTCAAAGCAGGCCCTGGTGCGGGCTGAGATCGCCGCAAAAGCTGCGCGCGCGGCTTTCAACACAGTTCTGGCCAGACCGGTCAACGAGCCATTTAAAATAGAGGATATCCTGACCTACAAGCCGACTGTTGGGGAGTTTGAAACTTTTGTCAACGAGGCCCTTCAAAATCGGCCCGAGATCAAGGCCATTGACAACGGCCTTCTCCAGGCGGATCAGCGAATCAGATTGGCCAAGAGTAAGTACTACCCGGAAATTGCCTTCAACTATGATTACATCAAAGAGGGTGATTCTTTCGACGTGAGTGGGTATCCAGGTGAAGATGACTCGGACAGATGGGAAGCCACAGCCGTTGCCACATGGACTTTTTGGCAATGGGGCAAGACGTACTATTCCACGAAAGAACAAGAGAGCGTCAAGAATGAACTGATGCAGACCAGGATGGGTTTGGAGGACAATATAAGCTTGGAAGTGAAAGAGGCCGTGCTGGCCCTCGAGAGGGAGGAAAAGAATATTCCCACCACTCAGAAAGCCGTGGAGCAGGGTGAGGAAAATCTGAGAGTCAGCAGCGAAAGGTACAAAGCCCAGGTGACCACCATCACGGAAGTGCTCGATGCACAAACACGGCTGAGCCAGGCGCGGCTGAATTATTACAGGGCCCTGTATGAGCACAACCTGGCCAGGGCACGATTGGAGCGGGCCATCGGCACCTATTAAGGTTCTCGTCAGTTGTCCATTGTGGGTCGTCCGTTGTCGGGCTCGCGACGAGGAGATCCATTCACAATTTTCTCCTGACCATAGCAACGGACACCAGACCACCGCCAAGGGACAACCCGCCGTCGCCCGACAGGCTATGGCGCGTCAGGAACGAATGCCGGACATTGTTTTATGATCCAACTCTTTCATGTCTCAAAAAGCTTTGGCGGAAGTGTGGCGCTCAAGGATATCAACTTGCGGATTCGCCGGGGAGATTTTGTGTTTGTTACCGGCCCGAGTGGTGCGGGAAAGACAACGCTGTTGAGACTCATGTTCGGGGCTGAGCAACCCACGGAAGGCCAAATCCTTGTTGACGGCATCAACCTCAACCGCATCGGCAGACTAAAGCTTGACCTGTTGCGACGGAGGATCGGGTTTGTTTTCCAAGATTTTAAACTGCTCAATCGGAAGACCGTGTTCCAAAACGTGGCGCTTGCCTCTCAGGTCATCGGGGAGCGAAGCGCCATCACCAAGAAGAAAACCCATCAGATTCTGAGGGCCGTTGGCCTTTCTACGAAGGAACAGGCTTACCCGCTCCAGGTATCCGGAGGTGAACAGCAGAGGGTGGCGATTGCCCGAGCCATGATCAACAATCCGCTTATTCTTTTTGCCGATGAGCCGACCGGAAATCTTGACCCTGAGATTACCCGTGAAATCATGGTTCTTTTCCGAACCATCAATTTGAGAGGGACGACCGTGGTGATAGCCACCCACAGCAGAGACCTTCTGGAGAACACGGACCAAAGGGTGGTTGTTTTAAACCAAGGCATGATCATTCAATAGATATGGTAAAATGGCACTGAGGCACTGGGCGCTTTATTTTAGATACGCAGTTGGCAATATCTCCAGCAACCGACTGATTCATGCGATCAGTACCGGCACGATCACCATCTCTTTGCTTCTTTTCGGAGCCTTCGTCCTCTTCTTCGTCAATATCAACGATTGGGTGCTCGAATGGGGCCAGACCCTCACTATGTCGGTCTACCTCAAGGATGACATTGATCAGCAGGAAAAGCAAGGCATCGAGACGACTCTGGGCCGAATAACCGGCGCTGAAATCAGCAGTTTTGTGTCCAAGGAGAAAGCCCTTCTTGATCTCAAGGAAACCCTGGGGCCTCAGGGCCGTTTCCTGGAGGGTCTCAACGAGAACCCTCTCCCCGCCTCCTTTGAGGTTGTGTTCAAGAACATAAGCTGGGGGAGCCTGAATCCAAAGAAGATCAAAGAAGATTTGGAGAAGCTGAACGGCGTCGATGAGGTCCAGTACAGTGAGCAGTGGCTGGAGCGGTTTGAAGGCTTCGTCTATCTGTTGCGGCTCGTGGGTCTCATCATTGGCGGCCTGCTCTGCATCGCCGTCCTATTCATTATTACCAACACCATACGGCTGACGATTTACTCTCGCCGGGATGAAATAGAGATTTATAAGCTTGTGGGAGCGACGGACTGGTTCGTGAAAGCCCCTTTCTTGATCGAGGGTGCGATCCAGGGAATCGTGGGGGCTTTGGCTGCTTTGGGAATTCTTTTCCTGATGTACTCCCTCCTTTCCCTGAAAACCATTCATATCTTTGGTCTGCCCCTCATGCGCGTGGTGTTCCTGCCCGAAGGGCACACGGTGTTCATTCTTTCTCTGGGACTGGTTCTGGGACTAATGGGAAGCTTTATCGCCATAGGGCGGTTTTTCAGATTTTTCTATGATTAATGGAGGGTCACGTGAATGAGCTGACAGTTTGTTGTTTCGAAACCGCGCGGGTATAGCTGAGCTTTGCTCCTACAATAAGAGTGTCGCTGTGAGTTTTAGCAAGATACACATTCAGCAAAATCCTCCCGCCCGCAACGCTCTCGCTTTCAGGGCGGGCAAGCCTGGATCCGCCTTTGCAAAGGGGGAAGAGGATTTCTTTTTCAATGGCATGGTGTCATGTGGCACCCCCCTTTCGGAAAGGGGGGCTGGGGGGATTTTTTTCAGGGACGAGAAGCCTAATTGCAGGGGTCGAAAGGGTTCCGCTCGCCTCCTCACTTGCGCGATCTTGATGTCTGTCCTTTCTATGCTGGCTTCTTCCCCTGCGAATGGTGTGACAGAATCGGAGATCAAGAAGGATCAAATTGAGAAAATCGAAAAGGAGCTTTCCAAGGAAAAGGAAAAATTTCTCGAATACGGAGAAAAGGAAAGAGGTCTTTTGGCAGATCTTTCCAGGCTAGAGACCCGGATCGAGAAAAAAAAGCGGACTCTCAAGGAGATCCGGGAAAAGATCGCCATAAACAAAAGAGAACTGGAGGAGCGGCAAGAAAGGCTGAAAGAGCTGGAGAGCACTTCCAAAAAGGCCGAAGAACGGATAGGTCACCGGCTTGACGCCTTCTACCGATATGCGAGGCGGGGCTATATGCGGTTACTCGCTTCCTCGGCAGACCTCGATCAGTTGCGAAAAAAATTCAAATATCTTCAAATCATCATGGACGAGGATCAGCGGCTCATGGATGATTTAAGCAGGATTCAGCATGAACAGCGCAGAGAAATTGCGCTTGTGAAGGAAAAGCTGGCCGTTATTGAAAGGATGGAGCGGGAGGAAAGGGACAAAACATCATCATTAAAAGAAGACATGGACAAAAGGGTGATGCTCTTGCTGAAGATTCACAAAGAAAAGGAGTTCTATGAGACAGTGGTGAAAGAGCTGGAGCTCGCGGCCCGGGATTTGAAGCAGAGGCTTCTGAACTTGGAGAGAAGAGGGCAGCAGCAGAAGCAGCTTCCATCCGATTTCCAAAAGTCAAAGGGCAGGCTGCCTCTGCCGATGAAAGGCAAAATTGTTAAAGGCGAGGGGCCATTGGCATCAGTCAATATTAACGGTGACAAAGGCATATTTATTGAGGGAGAGGCGGGCGCACCGGTGAGCGCCATTTTTCCGGGCAGGGTGGACTTTTCTGGTTGGCTCAAAGGTTACGGCCAAATTGTCATCATCAATCATGGGTCTCGCTTTTTCAGCGTCTCGGCCCAGCTGGCGCAAAGGGACAAGGAAGAGGGCGATGCGGTCGGTGAAGGGGAGGTGATCGGTTTTCTGGGGCAACCTGAATCGACCTCCAATCCGAGGCTCTACTTTGAGATTAGGAAAGGCGGCTCAAACTTGGACCCTCTCAAGTGGGTAAAAGTTCGTTGACCTTTTGGCGCACTCTGAAGTATATTTATAAGGTTATGTTTTTATAAGGTAGGAGCCACATTATGCAGCTTATTCGAAAGAAGTTTTTGCTGGATATCGTCCTGATATCCCTTTTGATCGGGGGAATTCTCTTACTGAACGGCAGTACGGGCCAGGTGACGGCAGGCACGGGAGATGTTTATAAGAACATTGAAATTCTCACAGAGGTGCTTCGGCAAATAGAGAAGAACTACGTAGAACCTCAAGATCCACAAAAGCTGATATACGGCGCCATCAAGGGTATGGTCCAGAGCCTGGATCCGCATTCTTCCTTCATGACCAAGGAGGAGCATCAGGAACTGCTCATCGAGACCAAAGGCACCTTTTCAGGGGTGGGAATCGAGATAACCATCCGGGACAATATTCTCACCGTGGTTTCGCCGATCGAGGGAACGCCGGCCTATGAGGCAGGCATACAAGCGGGCGATAAGATCATAAAGATCGATGACAAACCGACCAATGAGATGGGTCTGACGGACGCGGTAAAGCTGATAAGGGGCAAAAAAGGCACCCAGGTCAAGTTGACCATTATGAGGGAAGGAGAAGAGAAACCCCTTGATTTCACTCTCACACGGGACATGATCCCCATCAAGAGCGTGCGGAGTTATCTGCTAAAACCGACCATAGGGTACATACGCGTCTCCAATTTCCAGAGCAAGACAATTGATGAATTAGACGAAGCCTTGGAAAAAATTGAGGCAGACCGTCAATTGGAAGGACTGATTCTGGATTTGCGAAACAATCCGGGAGGATTGTTGTCCCAGGCCATTGAGGTGGCAGATCAGTTTCTTGATTCAGGCCTTATTGTCAGTACCAAAGGGAGAAATGCTTCCCAGGATATGCAGGTCTCGGCCCACGAAACGGGCAAAGAGAGGAAATATCCCATCATTGTGCTTGTGAACGGCGGCAGCGCAAGTGCCGCCGAAATTGTTGCAGGTGCTCTTCAAGATAACAAAAGGGCCCTCGTCCTCGGCACCCGCACTTTCGGCAAGGGCTCGGTTCAAACGATTCTGTCTCTTTCGGACGGTTCAGGATTGCGCCTTACGACTGCACGGTACTACACCCCGAGCGGCAGGTCTATTCAGTTGAGCGGCATTGTCCCTGATATTGAACTGGCATTTTCTCCGCCAGCAGAAGACAAGAAAGAGGAAAAGCCTCGCTTCATCAGAGAAGAGGATTTACAACACCATATGGGGAATGAAGAGGTTGAAAAAGAGAACGAAGCGAAGGAAGAAGAGACAGAAACAGAAAAGAAGGTGAAAATGCTCATTGAGAGAGACAACCAGGTTCGACATGCGTTGCAATTGCTACAGACCTGGAACATCTTTTCCCAGATAAAGACCGGGTTATAAATTTAAGCCCAATTATGGGCCTTCCTGTCTTCCCCTTTGTTTTGGTAAACGGTTCATGAATGGCGGCTAAGAAGAAAAGGAGGAAGAAGAGGAAAAAGAAAGGCCAATTCAAAAAAAGACGGCCTGCCATTGCCTCCCTGTTGGGAGGCATTGTTCTTTTTGTTGCCCTGTAATGTGGGGGACTGGAGAGTGTCGATTGCTTGCCCCGTGAAATCTTTACCCCGTTGAATTTCTTGATATTCAACCGGGGCGCCGCAGGCCGCTATTTCACCGGGGACGAGTGGGGCAAACCGGATGAGCAGGTTAAATTGGATTTAGAGAAATTACCACGAAAACACGAATATGGGAAAACACGAGATATTTCTGTTTCTTTTTCGTGCTTCTGTGCTTTCGTGCTTTCGTGATGATCTTTTCTTTCTTGGGAATTGAGGGATTTCGGGATTGGGGATTCAACAATGAACATTGGACATTCAACAATGGACATTGAACTTTGAACAATGTGCAGTGAGAAATGTTAGATGGTGGATGACCAATGCCAAATGACCAATGAGGAAGGAGTGTTTCATGAAGGTGCCTTTACTGGATTTGAAAGCGCAGTTCCAGAGCATCAAGGATGAGATCATGGCTGTTGTTGAAGAGGTCTCTGATTCGCAGCAGTTCATCCTTGGAACAAGGGTCGTGGCATTTGAGGAAAAAGTGACCGACTATTGTCAGTGCAAGTATGCAGTCGGGGTTTCTTCAGGATCCGATGCCCTTCTCATCTCTCTCATGGCGATCGGGGTCGGGCACGGTGACCTGGTGATCACGTCGCCATACACGTTCTTTGCCTCCGCCGGGTGCATCGCCAGAGTGGGCGCCACCCCCTTGTTCGTGGACATTGACGAGCATACTTACAACATGGATCCTGAGAAGCTCGAAACGACTCTTTCCTCCCTCAGTGATCAGCAAAGGGCAAGGCTTAAAGCGATTATGCCCATTCACCTCTTTGGGCAATGTGCGGACATGGAGGCTATTCTCAAGATAGCAAGGGATGCCAATGTGGTGGTCATCGAGGATGCTGCCCAGGCGATTGGCGCGGAATACGCGTTCAGCAATGGCTCGGTGCAGCGCGCAGGGTCAATGGGGGAATACGGTTGTTTTTCTTTTTTCCCGTCAAAGAATCTGGGGGCCTTTGGCGACGGCGGTATGGTGACCACCAACCGTGAGGAGATCTGTGATCACTTAAAGATCTTGCGGGGCCACGGGGCAAGCCCCAAGTATTATCATTCGGTGATCGGCGGTAATTTCAGGCTCGATGCTTTGCAGGCCGCCATATTGAGCGTCAAGCTCAAATACTTGGATGAATGGACGAAGCGAAGGGTCGAAAATGCCAGCATTTACAGAAAGTTATTCAAAGAAGAAGGTTTGGGGGAATTTTTGAGCCCTCCCCTTGAAAAGGGCAAAAGGCATATTTATAATCAGTTTGTCGTAAAGATCGAAAAAAAACGGGATGACCTAAAGCAGTTCTTGGGTGAGCGGGGCGTGGGAACTGAGATCTACTATCCTGTTCCATTGCACATGCAAGAGTGTTTCAAATACCTGAACTGCAAGCCAGAGGATTTCCCCGTGTCGGCTGAGGCGGCCTCAAAAACGCTAGCCCTTCCGATTTATCCGGAACTGACAGAAGGCAAGATATATTATATCGTTGATATCATTAAGGAATTTTTCAAGAGACCGTGACGGAAAAGAAGGGCAAAAAAAGCCGAAAGAATTTGCTTGACTTATCGTAGAAAGAGTATTTATTGTAATCGTCTGCCCTAAATTTGCTGATTATTGCTATTGACAAGCACTGGAACTCAGATTAGCATAATTTTGGCAGCAAATTTGCTCTTTGAAAACTAAATAGTGACGCCGTTGTAGGTCCCTGTAAAAAATAAGGATCTCAGGATCCATCTGGTTTAAGTGGAGAGTTTGATCCTCGCTGGCGGCGTGCCTAACACATGCAAGTCGAACGAGAAACTCCGGGCTTGCTCGGGGGAGTAAAGTGGCGAACGGGTGAGTAACGCGTGGGTAACCTGCCCCTGAATTCGGGATAACTTCGCGAAAGCGTTGCTAATACCGGATATTGTCCCGAGGACTTTGGTTCTTGGGATTAAAGGTGACCTCTCCATGGAAGTTGCCGTTCAGGGAGGGGCTCGCGTCCCATTAGCTTGTTGGTAGGGTAAAAGCCTACCAAGGCGATGATGGGTAGCTGGTCTGAGAGGATGATCAGCCACACTGGCACTGAAACACGGGCCAGACTCCTACGGGAGGCAGCAGTGAGGGCCTTCGGGTCGTAAAGCTCTGTCAAGAGGGAAAAAATCCTTGCGGTGAATAGTCGTGAGGTTTGATGGTACCTCTAGAGGAAGCACCGGCTAACTCCGTGCCAGCAGCCGCGGTAATACGGAGGGTGCAAGCGTTGTTCGGAATTACTGGGCGTAAAGCGCGTGCAGGCGGTTTGGCAAGTCAGCTGTGAAAGCCCAGGGCTCAACCCTGGAAGTGCATTTGATACTGCCATTCTAGAGTATGGGAGAGGAGAGTGGAATTCCCAGTGTAGAGGTGAAA